>Ga0116230_10003584_pt1 | contig 15189 bp, 15 predicted proteins | sample S1TSphfallax_3_FD_88678 | JGI IMG/M metagenome (GOLD analysis project Ga0116230, IMG submission 88678) | Host-associated microbial communities from peat moss isolated from Minnesota, USA - S1T2_Fd - Sphagnum fallax MG | ecosystem: Host-associated > Plants > Peat moss > Unclassified | place... | reverse complement strand
CCATTCCTTTTAGCGCTCCTGGTGCGGCTGGTTGATAACCCTTATAAGTACTGCCGTCATTTTGCCAGGTAAGATCGCCAAAGGCATTTAGTTGCGGTGTGGGCGTGGTGGCAACAGTATTAACAGGAGGCTGATAAGCAGGAGCGCTACCAGATTTTGGTGATCTATTTTGATTTGCAAAATAGGCAGCCCCAGGTCCTAATGGTGTAGCTACGTTGCCGTACATATCAGTAGCAGCGTCTCCATTTCCTCCTAGTCCCACACTCAGATCACAATTACCAGGAGGAGTGCCATAATCGAGAGCGCGAGAGAATGGCGAAGGAGTTCCTTCCCAAATTAGGAAGTTGGAGTTTTTATCATAATGAGGATAGTGAGATCTTAAATAGGCGTCAAAATACATGGGGTGGGTAATAGCACCATGCGGTTCGCTATTAGCTTTATCCAGATTCTGTGGAGGTAACACGTTAACGATAGAGCCGTCGATAATTTCATTGTCGTCATTTGCTGAGTTGATTTCTGGGTTCCAACCTAGATAATTAGCTAACGTATGCGGATTGGAAGGACATTGTAATGACACGTACTGAATGATGCCGGCCGGACCGCTATTAAAATTGGCGGGGTTTATATTACCCATTGCAAAATTTCCCATTCCTAACGTTGTGTGTATCCATTCGCGACGCACGAATGTTACGGCGGTTTGATCATCCATGGAAGCAGATAGATCTAAAACAAGAACCGAGTCAATCTGCGGCAGACCGCTAACACAATTGGCGGTAATCGGATAACAAACATTTCCTAGAAAACCCATAAATATAGGCTTATAACCAAAAGCCATGTAACAGCTAATAGTTTTGCCTTTTGGGTCACCAAATTTTAAACTTGCGTAGTTAGAATCTGGATCTGCCACTGTAATTAAATACTGGCATGAGTCCTGTTTGAGATTTTTGCCAAGATTCGCGAGCTCATCGGCACGGGTTGCTTTGCTTATAACGTTACCAAGTATGTGACCGCGTAAAACCATATTTTCTGCGCACCGGCAGGCGGCTTCTTGAGCGTTTTTCAATTTTTTATGGTTAATATCGTCGTTAGAAACATCCATTTTGGAAAGAATTGATGTACCGGCCAGCGATGCGGCTTCACAGACGCCAGTGATTTGGCGCTGAATCATCAACATGCGCACGAAATTGAATACGAAAAAATCTATTGCCAGTTGGACTATTGCTAAAACAATCACAAGAAGAATAATCGATAGCCCACGATTATTTCTTAAGGTTCTTGAATTTGGCTTTTTCATAATTCAATTATGCTTTATTTGTCACTTTCCTGGAAACTGGCAAATCTATCATCTGCTGGCAGTTTATACCCAGTTAGCTCGGATAAAGCACGCATGATGTCCCAAGTGGTTTCTTCTATATTAGTTCCAGGCTCTATTATCTTACCTATACGAGCGTAACATTTGCCTTTCTTAGTATTAGTATCAATCAATCCGATGGGTAAGATAGGCAACTTATTAGAAATGGCAAAATAAGCGGCGCCCGTATTTGGAGGACCGAGACTGCCCGCTACTTTACTGCGAGTGCCCTCAATAAAAATACTCACACTCCACTTAGCTTTTATGGCTTGCCTGATTTTTTTAATAGAAGTATGTGAAGGTTTCTGGCGGTCTATGTATATTGCACCGAGTAGAGTAATAAGCCAGGACAGATATGGGTTTTCGAATAATTCTTTTTTGGCTACAAAACACATAGTTCTACCTGTGGCTACGCGAGATATCGGCGGATCGAAGTTTGAAAGATGATTGGAAACAATAACTAAGGGAATGTCTTTAGGCACATTCTCTTGCCCGCTTACGTGCAAATTTCGAAACCAACGATAATAAGGACCTACTGCACAATTAGCTGCAAATGCTTGCAACTTAGCGCGACTGGGTGTGAAAAGAGGACCGAAATCAGAGGATTGCTTCAATTCACTCAGCCTTGTTGTTGGCGACATCTCTTGCGAAGTTAATGCGAATAACCGAATTGTCTTCTTGTTGGCTCACATAAAGATTGCCTGTTTTGTCCATGGTCAGATAGTATGGTTTTTTCAACCCGGAGGCTACTACCTGGGCAATTCCAGCGGCGTTAATCTTTGTCACCGTGCCTGCTAGGTAATTAGCTACATAAATATTATTATCATCATCAGCTACCAATCCAATTGGTCCTTTCAAGTTGATACCACTGCTAAATTGGCTTTTTGTGCCACTTGGCGAAATACGGTCTATCGTACTGGATAAAAAATTGGCTATATATAAATTACCAAGATGATCGAAAGCAATACCAGATGGTGCAGCAAAGCCGTTTGACACTACTTGCAGAGAAGCATTGCCCATCACCGTAGCTACTGGGGCACTAATAGCTGAATTATTATTTTGATCTACAGGTGTAGTGGCAGATCTAGTCGTGTCGGCGGGGGGACTATTAACTGCCGAAGGGTCAATACTTGGAGAAACAGCTGCCATTGCTGTATTCTGAGCAGCTGAAGGTTGAACATTACTGACCGAGTTGTTATTTGCAGTGCCGTTGGCTTGGCTGTCTATGAACGCTATTTTTTTCTGAGCATCACTAAAATGTCCGCTGTTGGGAGCGATAGTTAGTAAATGTTGCTTTGCCTGAGGTAATTGATTGAGATCTATAAGGGCGAGCGCTAACTGATAATGAGAGTCAACATCGTCGGGTTTTACTCGCAAAGCTTCTTCGAAACGTGGCACTGCTTCTTTTAAGCGATGCTCACTTTGATATAGCACTCCCAGGTTGTATTGGGCATCGGCCAGATCTGGATCTAAATCAACAGCTCGTTTGAAAAAAATTATTGCTGATTCCGGGCTACCTTGTTTGTAAGCGCTTAATCCAAGGTTGTAAAGACTGATGGCATGGGGGTTAACGCCGCTAGAACCGCTAGGACTCTCTGATCCAGTGCTGTTGCTATTGCCGGCGAGGCTGGTCTGCGGGTAAAAGCTAATTATTCCCAGCACCAAGGCCACTAGTAAAAAATTCAAATCCTTCATAAAAGCTCCTGTTCAACCTCATCAGATAGTTGCCCTCATAATACTAAAGGTCAGGCTATTGGGTATATTTAGAATTAGGCATCTTGCTTATTTAGCAAACTTAGTTTAAATTAATGCAGTACTTGGCATCAGGAAGGACAAAAAATATGGGAACGATAGGTCACATAGTAACGTCAGCTGGGGTCGGGTTAGTTAGTTATTATCGCTATAAGTCTCCTCCAGCGGCAATTGCCGGTTTTTTCGCCGGATGGTTAATTGACTTAGATCATATTGTCGATTATGTGAGAGCCCATGGTTGGAAACTAAATTGGGCAAGGGTTAAAGAGGCCTCTCATGAAAAATATAGTGGCAAGCTTTACTTACCTCTGCACTCTTTTGAAATCTTAGCTCTTTTCTTTGTATTATTCCGCGGTGGTAAGCGGCAGCCATATAGAATGACCATCACTGTTTCTGTACTCACGCATTTATTGCTCGATCAAAAATGCAATCCGTCTAGACGCCCGCTTACATATTTTTTGACTGATCGCATTCGCAAACGCTTTAATGCTGATCTGATACTTAACGGTCACTGTTACCCTACTCATATCCCAGGCAGTTAACTTGATTTTTTAAAAATATACATCAACTTATAACGGCACATAAGTGTTAGTGATCGGATAAGTATACGTGCTCTGAAATTGATATAACTGCGGATTACCTTCCACATTTCCCGCAAACAACTTGAATCCGAACAGAATCAAGGTTATCGGTATATGCAAAAGCATTGTGGTTCGAACCACCACATAAGGTCCAGGAGTTATTGTTTGATGTGGATCAGTTAGAACAGCAGCGATGTTATCTATCTTACCTTTTCCGCTATCCCTGTAAACAACATGCGGAGCCTCAACGTTCTTAGCCCCTGTAGCTTTGGTTTTATCTTTACCCTTTTCTTTGTTTTTTTCGTAATCTATGGTTGTTTCAGTAACGTCTTCGCTATCTTTTGCAGGCGCGCTGTTGTCTGCTCCATTTTCACCGTTATATTCCGCCGTGCTCCCATAGCCCGGCGTGGGATTTGACTGAGAATTGTTGTAGTCCTGATAAACCAACAATTCGGGAGTAAGTTGTTGAAATACAACACCATCTACAGGGTGAGTAGCGGCAGCCGCATTCATGGCATTCACAGCTTCATCGGGAGTAGACATTTGACCAGCTGCGCGAGCACAGTCTTTGCAAGCACGGTCGCAAAAATCAGCAGCAAAAATAAAAGAGGCTGAATTTAAAGAAAATATGGTTACCGATATAAAAATGGGTAATGAAGCAGCAAGTTCCATTGTAGTCACGCCGCTTTTAGTTCTGCGATTACCCCGTCTAAAAAAATTCACTTTTGAAAGCCTCACATAGTTAATCCAGGCACGTTCTCATATTTTGCCTGCGAGGTCACTTGCATATCAATAGGGCTGGACACACCTGGTATTTTAAATCCTGGAATAGTGATTAACGGATCAATTTGGCCTTTAATTACTACCTGGCAGGTATAAATATTTGTTGTCGGATCGGGGGCATCAGCTCGTTCCAAAGGGGCGCCATGTCCTCTGGAAAATATTTTTGCGGGTAGGGCATTTCTTGAATTAGGGTTGATAGGTTGACGAACAATTTGAACATCAGGATTATTGTCGCTTTCTTCCCAGTGAATACCTGACAGCATTTCTTTAATCTGACGAGCTCTTGTAGCAGCGGCTTCGCAGGCGCTTGGATAAAAGACTTTATCCTTACCTTTTTCTGTCACGCCTATTGTGCCGGCAGGTGCTTCGATTGGTTGCAAATAAGTTTTGGCTTTACAAGCCGCGCTCACTGCCTGATTGGCAGCAAACCATAGAAAGAAAGTTCGGAAACCGACAATGGATAGATCAAGTAAAGGAAAAACTAGAAAAACAAACACAAGGTATATATTGGTTGTGAATTCAGCCAATAATGAACCTTTATTTTTCCGTCTTAATCTCATTTTTTGATAACTAGTGCTTCTGTTAATGTTGTACCCTGAAAAGAGCACCCTAAGTATGCCCTTTTCGTCGAATAAATAACGAATAAGCGCTACTTTAATGTGAACAACTATTTGGTTAAAAAATTAAGCCACCAAAGTAATGTTCGCTGCTTAGACTTTACTTACTAAGTCGCTGTTTTTCCTGGATCAGGCAGGTTTGGCACCAAGAAGGTAACCAGTAACCGGGCTTATTGAAAGTGACCAGCAGCGTTTTGAAATCTGCGTGCCGGCAACGAACTTCAGCAGAATATGTGGAATAAAGAATAAATCTTTTATCTTTTTTCTTCTCTTTTAGGCATTCTAAGGTATCTTCTAAACAACTTGAGCATAGCCGCAATCCGTGTTGATCAAATGATTCTTTTTCTCCGCAATAACAAAGAAAGAACTTTCTCAAACCTTGTTCGTTTTTTACATACGGGAAAACTTCCGGAAAACGAAGGCAGTCATTGAGCAATTGTTTTAAGTCAATATCGATCTTCGCACCGGCTTCTTCTAAATTTTCGTCGAGACCCGTTATGCGATCTTTCACTCTGCGGTGCAGGCTCACCACTTTATTCACTGCAATTCTTAACTTTTGCAGCTCCAATTCATTTGTCTTGTTAGTATGACGCCCATTATTGTTGGTGGCTATCATTGACTGGCAGGCTACTACGTCTTTTAAGGCGAGTAAAAGGTCTTGTACGAGGGCATCTACATTGATATGAACAGAGCTTATCGGCCGAGTAGGTTGTTTGGGTATCCTTTTTAAGGGCGTAATTTGACGAGTCTGCATTTATCTGCCTGCAATTACAACGCGGCTACCGCATTTGGGGAATATTGAATCAACAATTATACGAAATGAGTTTGCTTCTTTCAAGTTACATTGTTTGAACCCCGAGAGGCTTGTCTTTACTGGAATGTCTTTCATTTATTAATCTCTACCAATTCAAAGTAAGCACTACTTTAAAAGGCAAAAGTTGCAATTTCCATATACAAAACAATTTCAAAAAATAACAAAATATTATTATCGAGGAGGCTTCCTCCCTATTGTGCCTGCTAATTAATGGTACCGCAAATGGTGCAAAATGTTATTCGGTCTTTATTTTATAGATTGAAGAGGGTTTGCGGAACTATCTAAAACTAAATCTGAGAGTTTCTATTCGTATCACAATTCAGAGGAACAGTTGTATTTCTATTGATTAGTGAGTTGCCATCGCCGGTGATATTTGTTCTGCGGTTTCTGCAGCATTGTATCCTAGGCTTTCTCCTGACTCGTAGGCGCAGAAGAAAATACCATATTGATTGCCATCGCTACATTAGATTGGGTGGTGGTTAAGAATGAGCCTGGAGGAAATGTGGATGGGTCCATGCTGCCAAAATATGGAGCTCCTGCTACACCATTGTCCAAAGATAAGGTTCTTCAGGATTCATACCAAATCTCACTTCTGGAGACCTGAATGGCTGAGCTTTCGCTGCAGGAGTGCTATTGAATTAATGAAGTGGTGTCATAGGCGCGTCTTTGGGAAGATCCCAGACCCAGACACGTCCGTAAATTGCATTCTTGGACCAGTGTCCGGGAGATGTTGGAGTAGATTGTGCTGAAGATGACGAAGAAGATAAAGATGAAGACGAATTAGTTGAACCGTGTGAAGCCGATGAAGAAGATTGGACGGGAGAGGATGCTGAGGTCTGGGTTGAAGTCGACGTCGACGTAGAAGTAGATACCGTAGGCGAGGGTTGAGAATTGCCGCAGTTACATCCGAAACTATTATTCAATGAAGCTAGGGTATTGAATTTGATGCAGACTGGATCGCTAAGATCATCTATATACGAACCCAAAGGCAGCGCCGACCAAAATCCAAACTTACTCCAGACGCCGCAATTGGTGAAGAAATTGCACAGATCACCTCCATTTTGCTTCCACATGGTTGCTAGGGCCATGTACTGATTGGCCATAGAAGGGCTTTCTTGCAAGGAAAAATTTAAATTGAAGAGGCCTTCATCAGGCGGATTACTATTTCCAGCACTTAAGCTTTGACCAGCTTCATAGGCGCACATTTTTATGCTGTATTGATTAGCGCAAGCCATGCATGATGCCATTTGACTTTGCAAAGCGCCGGTTACGCTTGTAGTGTTTAGGTCACCGAAATAAGGCGCGCCAGCTATGCCGTATAAATAATTTTTTGGCGGACCAAAATTGCTTTCTATCCAGGATAGCCCTGCTGCTATGTTGTAGGTAGGCCACGAATATTGCCCGGCCAAAATAGGGCGACCTAAATTTCCTAAGATCGGCTGCATCACAGTGACGTCACTCATTAGGAGCTTCGCAGTCTCCCAACCATGCTGAGACCAGCCTGAATTACTGTTCCATACATGACCAGGTTCGAAATCTAGGGATGCCTGTTCGTCCACCCATTGCCAGGCTATAAAACCAGTGTTCCATAATTCGTTACCGTGCTCATAATAAACATGTAACCAGGGATTAAGATGATACACAGGATCGTTGGCCACTAGATTGGCAAAACCAACTTTCCAATCATCCGAAGCCTGAAGCGGAACGTTCATCCACATATCGCAACCGGTAGCATTGCATAAGGCGATCATATTTTCATAACAGGTATTTTGCCCGCCGCCGGCGCCACCGTTTCCGTTACCGAAAACATTCACTTTGGGACGGTTTGCCCATGTATATGCACCACTACTAACTAACGAGGTTGTAGTTACTGCTGGAGTTGTCGCTGTTGCGGGAGTGGTTGTTGTTACCCAGCTCACTCCAACGTTGTTATTAGTGTTCATCCAATCCATAAAACGCAAACAACAAAAAGGAGCGAGAGAATTGAGATATTCTGTAGTGAATAGTGGATAACTGGTCGCTGTGACCGGATAAAATGAATCACCGGGCTGCCAGGCTGGGTATCCTGGACGAGTTAAATGGAAATTGTTAGGATATTCGTTGCTTATGCCCGTAGGATTAATATTAGAGATGTTGAGCCAGCTTAAAGGTAGGCTCTGAGCAAGACTAAATCCGCCGGCAACGCGTGCTGGTATGGTAAACGTAGCCTGGAACCTTGTTACAACTGCATTCACAGGATTTGGTGGGCTATTTGCTGGAATCCACAGGAATATGGGAAAGGGGTTGGGCGGCGTATTCGCCGGTACTTGGACCCATTGTCCATTAAAAAAGGACCAAACGGGTGCAGGATTATTTCCTGCAAAATTTGCCGGTACTCCTATAGCATTATTGGTAGGGTTTCCTGGATAATTGGGTGGCAAAACGCTCAAAGTGCTACGAATCATTCCATTAGTGCAAAAACTGCCGTTAAAACCGGCGCTAAAAATTCCTTCTCCATAGAAATTATATGTTTGTAGTCCAGGCGGATCGCCCATTAGGCAACACCAGCAAACTTGTAGCCCTCCCGGAAATGGGGCGCACGGATAGCCATTGGCGCCTAAGGGAATGCCTCTACCCTGAAAGCCAGAACATTCCATGAATACGTCTGTGTAAGCATAATCAGTATAGCTGGGACCCTCGACATTCATGCCAAACCTTGTGCCAGGCGATATAAAAGGTTGAGCTTCAGCGGGTCTAATGCTAAGCAGGGGTAAGTATAAACCCATAAGTAACAAAATAATAATAAATAGACAGTAGAGGCGCTTCATTTTTAATCTCGCTGCGAAGTAAATTGCGAAATATTGGGTGGACGGGGATATTAGCATGATTTAAATCCGACCTTTACAGAATGCCCCTGTTAAATATGAAAATAACAGTTTTCAGCGAAATCTTTTTCTATAAAAATGAAATTTTGGTTGGATTTTAAACAGAACGCACATTGGTGCTTCAGAAATTAATTTCTAAAACATTTCACGAGCCAGCAACGAATCTCGCGCGTGCTTCCTATCATCGAAATCTATCGTCTTACTACCTAGAATTTGATAAGTCTCATGTCCTTTGCCTGCGATTACTATTACATCGTTAGGACTAGAATTTACCAAAGCCGACTTGATGGCTTCAGCGCGATCTGCTTCGACTTTTACATCGGATAATCTGTTTATGCCGGCTAAAATATCAGCGATGATTTTTTGCGGATCTTCTGAGCGAGGATTATCTGATGTGATGATTACTTTGTCAGCTAGCTTATATGCCAGCTTGCCCATCAATGGGCGTTTTGATGCATCTCTATCCCCACCACATCCAAATACGGCTACCAGTTTACCGTCTGAAGGCACAAGTACCCGAGCAGCGTTGAGTATATTTTCTAAACCGTCTGGGGTGTGAGCATAGTCCACAATAACTAGCGGTTCCTTTTTTGCATCACCGTTTGTGGCACTCCTGACTATTTCGAAACGTCCTGGTACTCCACTGAAGGTGCTCAGCGCCTTTATAATTAGAGCAATTTCTATACCCTGGGCGTAGCATATTAAAAATGCAGCCATGGCATTATATACATTAAAGGGCCCGCCTATTTTTAAATTGAGAGAGAACTCTCCTTCTGGTCCGGCCATAGTCAATTGAGAACAATCAAATTTGTACTCCGCAGATAGAAGATTAAGAGTGGCACCAGATTTGGTGTTGTAACTATAGGTGAGTTTATTTACCTCAGGGCTAACAGCGGAGAGAAATTGAGAGGTGAGTGAGTCATCGCTATTGGCGATGGCCGCTTTGTTATCTTTAGAGCTTGTTGATAGTTGTTCGAATAGCCGACGTTTAGAACGCCAATAGCCTTCCATGGATTTATGAAAATCTAAATGATCTTGAGTTATGTTCGTCAGGCAGGCGCAAGCAAATTGGGTGCCAGCAACATGATGCAACGCTAGAGCGTGACTTGATACTTCCATAACCACGTATTCAACTTTGTTTTCGGCCATTCTCCAAAGCATATGTTGAAAATCAGGAGCTTGCGGAGTGGTCTGACCAAAAGGCTCGTTGTGCAATTGTCCATCGGACATTGGCCAACGCGCCCCTAACGTACCTATAACACCACAACGCTTACCTGCTGTTTTCAGAATGTGTTCCACTAAATAAGTAGTAGTAGTTTTTCCATTAGTTCCTGTGACGCCAAGCACACGCAAGCGCTCGCTCGGGCACTCAAAAATATAATTTGCTGCCAGAGCCATTGCTAAACGTGCTTCGGCGACTGGAATTATTGGCAATGATAGATTTAGATCTAGCCGATCGGTAAATATGCAAGCAGCCCCTTTTTGGGCCGCATCAGCGGCAAAATTATTTCCGTCCATTTTTTCACCGACAAGGCAAAAAAAGGCATCTCCAGGTTTTAGCTTGCCGGTATGGCAGCTAACGCCATTAAGGCTAATCGACTCAGCTGATTTAATGATTTTCGCCTTTGCGTCCTCGGATAACCCGGGATGCAAATCGATTTGTTTGAGAAAGTCAGTAAGTGGTTTGGACAAAGTTGTTTCGACGCTTAGGCTGGATAGACACTGACGTGTTTACGGCCTCGAGTTAATTCAAATTTGACTACACCGGTAGCCACGGCATAAAGTGAATCATCGCTACCACGCAATACATTCACGCCTGGATGAATTTTAGTTCCGCGCTGTCTAACAATTATGTTGCCAGGAATAACTTGTTCACCGCTGTAGCATTTAACACCGAGGCGTTTCGGTTGGCTGTCGCGTCCATTTCGTGTTGAGCCTGCGCCTTTTTTATGTGCCATCTTTACTTACCTGCTAAAACTTTGCCGTCAACTGCAATTGAATCAATGAGTACACGAGTGTAATCTTGTCTGTGTCCTTGTTTTTTTCTTGTTCCTTTTTTAGGACGTTGATGGTAGACAATTATTTTGCCTTCCTTGCCGTGAGAGAGAACGCGTCCGGTTACTTTAGCGCCGGAGACTGTTGGCTTGCCAAATATTGATTTGGCGCCGTCAACTATCATCAAAATATTTTCGAACGTAACTGTGCCGCCTTTCTCAGTTGATAACAGGTCAAGATCGATAAATTTGCCGGCCTCAACTTGATATTGGCGCCCAGAGGTTTCTACTATGGCGAATGTCATATAACTGCTTCCTTCAATTAAAGCTTATAGGTGCTCTTGCTTGAGCGTGTTCATATCTTTACAGATATTTTTAATCAACTGTATCAAGATGATATAGACCAAATCAATATTTATTAATGCATTGTATCTATTTTGAGAGTTACGATTCTTTTACTGATGGGGAGCAAATCTGATGACAGATCCGGGTATCAACGACTCAGAGCTGGGTAGAAGCAAAAAAAGTAGTACGCCTGCGGAGCATTTGGTCCATTTGCTCAATCTTGGCTGGGCGTCCTCATCTTTACTAGTGCAAAAATATGTTGCTAAATTTGGACTGCACAACGAATTAGCTCAATGGCAAAAAAATAATGAAAATCAGGCAACGCCACCAAAGGGCGATCGAAAGGCTGCCAAGCGCTCTTGAAGGCTGACCGTCCAATTGTACAAATTCCATTAAGCGATATCAAAACCGGGCGATACAGCTTTAGAATAGTCTTTCATCGTTATTAGAATTAGTAGTATTGGAGAAAATTTCACTATGTTGCAAGTCGGTAAAAAAGCTCCTGATTTTGACATGCCCTCAACCAAAGACATGAAGACACTCGGTCATAATGTCAAACTGTCTGATTACAAGGGTAAATTTTTGATCTTGTTTTTCTATCCTTTAGATTTCACTTTCGTTTGCCCAACCGAGTTAAAGGCTTTTAATGAAAGATATGATGAAATTAAAAAGGCTGGTGCCGAAGTAGTAGCTATTTCGACAGACAGTGTTTACAGTCACCGCGCCTGGATTACCACGCCTACAGACAAAGGTGGTTTGGGTGATCTTAGTTACGTACTGGCTTCAGACATTACAAAAGACGTAAGCAGAGATTATGGCGTGCTGATGGAAGATAAGGGTATAGCTTTACGTGGATTATTCATTATTGACGGCGAAGGCGTTCTTCAATATCAAGTTGTGCATTCTCTTAACATCGGACGTAGCGTCGATGAAACCTTGCGCGTTTTAGAAGCACTAAAAACTGGCGGTCTATGTGCTGCTAACTGGAAGCCAGGCCAAAAACCAATGACTGTATAGTCTAGGGTTCAGTAGTTCTCTAATAGCATTTGGACGAGCTATTGAGTAATGTTAGGTGGGCGGACCTATCCGCCCGCCAACACACATGGGTATACTAATTAAGTAGTACTTGAATTTTTTAGATCATTTACTTAAGGAAACATTATGACCCTTCGTATGGATAGCAAAATGCCCTCGCTGGAAGGTGGAACCGATTGGTTTAATTCGGAACCTCTCAACAACGATGCTTTTATTGGTCACCCGACCCTAATTCACTTCTGGGCGATCAGCTGCCATAGTTGCAAGGAGTCTTTGCCTGACGTAAGTCGCTGGTTTGAACAATTTCAATCAAAAGGATTAAAAATCCTGTCTGTGCATATGCCGCGGCAAGAAAGCGACACTAATATTGATGCGGTTACTGAAGCTATCAAAGAGTATCAAATTAAACAACCTTGTGTGGTTGATAATTGGCACAGCATAGCGGATGCGTTTGAAAACAAATATGTTCCCGCTTTTTACGTTTTTGACAAAGACGGTAAGCTCAGACATTTTCAGGCTGGTGAAAAAGCGGCTAAGATGGTAGAGCCTGTCATTGAGCGCGTACTAGCCCAAAGTGAAATCAGGGCTTAAATGTCGCAAACTATACACATAAAAAAGTCTCACCGTCTTTTTGAACGAGCAAAACTATTCATCCCCGGTGGCGTTAATTCGCCGGCGCGCTCTTGCCAAGCCGTTGGTGCTATGCCTGTTTTTATCAAGAGCGCTGACGGACCTTATATTCATGATGTTGACGGGGAAAGCTATATAGATTATGTAGGTTCTTGGGGTCCGATGATTCTGGGGCATAGACATCCGCAAGTCATGGAAGCCCTTGAGCATGCTCTTGCCTTTGGCACCAGCTTTGGTGCACCGTGTGCCGCTGAAGTTGAAATGGCTGAACTGGTTTGCAAATCCATGCAAAGCATAGAAATGGTGCGCATGGTGAGCTCTGGTACAGAGGCTACAATGTCTGCCATACGCCTTGCCAGAGCCTATGCGAAAAAATCAACCATAGTTAAATTCGATGGTTGCTATCACGGGCATGCTGATAGCTTATTAGTAAAAGCAGGTTCTGGCCTGGCTACTTTAGGTATTGCTAGTTCAGCCGGTGTGCCGGAAGAATTAGCTCAACTGACTATATCCTTGCCCTTTAATAATCTCGAAGCAGTAAAAAAAATCTTTAAAGAAAACAAAGATATTGCTGCTGTCATATTAGAACCTATTGTTGGCAATTCTGGTTTGATTCTACCGCAACCTGGCTTTTTGGAAGGACTGCGGGAGTTATGCACCGCCAATGGTGCTTTACTGATATTTGACGAAGTAATGACTGGTTTTCGTGTAGCTCTCGGTGGCGCACAGCAACTGTATAAGATCAAACCTGATTTGACTTGTCTGGGTAAGATTATCGGCGGTGGGTTGCCGGTAGGAGCCTTCGGTGGCAGAAAAGAAATCATGGAAATGGTTGCCCCCCTGGGTGATGTTTATCAAGCTGGAACATTGTCCGGCAACCCATTAGCCATGGCAGCAGGTGTGGCGCAATTGAAAGTTTTGCAATCGCCGCTTCCTTACAAAAGGCTGGAGGCGAGTACTGTGCGTCTTGCTGAAGGTTTGAAAAGTTTGTCTGAAAAGGCAAAGAGTAAAAATGCAGATATGCAGGTGGCTCATGTAACAGGCATGATTACTGTGTTTTTTACTAAAGAAGAAGTCACTGATTTTGAAAAAGCAAAAACATGTAATCTTGAAGTTTTCAGTAAAGTCTGGCATGTCCTTATGCAAAATGGTATTTATTGGCCGCCATCCCAGTTTGAAGCTGCTTTCTTATCAGTCGTACATAGTAAAGAAGACATAGACAACACAATTAAAGCTTTTGAAACCGCCATTTCGCAACTGTAACTACGGTACAAATGCAGTAGTGACAGCGCAAACAGAAAGTGCACCAGCTGCCCTTGCGGCTTGAGCACATTCGATTAAGGTTGACCCGGATGTGCAAACGTCATCGACTAAAATAATATGCTTATCAACGAAAGCCGTTTTTTTGATCGCGCAAAAAGCGCCAACTACATTTTTTTTCCGTTCGCTTTTGCTTAACTCTTGTTGAGGAGCGGTGTTCCTTATTCTTTTCAGCGAATCAGCCTCCATCTTTATATTTAAAAGGGGACTAAGTCGCCATGCTAGTAGTTCTGATTGATTGAAACCGCGCTGTTTAAATCGTTTTCTATGGAGCGGCACCGGAACGAGATAAGTCGAATCAGGCAAAGCCTCGATTCTTTCTTTTAGCGTGCTGCCAGCAGAAAGCATTAGGCAAGCCAAATCTTTAACCAGCAAAACGTCACTATCATATTTAAATCGGTAAATAATGGTATTAATGGGATCTTTAAACATGGCTCCACTGGCAACAATCAGCTCCTCTTGCATTCCAGAATCGTTCGTATACCGGTAAGCATTAATGAAAGGCTGGCTGACAGCTATTTGCCCCAGGCACAATTGACAGATAGCATCAGAAACAATTTCTTCCTGTCCAGCAAAATATACAGCTGGCGGTACGTAATAGCGGAAATCCATATTTTTAATAAAGGGATGAATGCATCGTTGGCATAAACGGCATTTCTCTTGAAGAAGCAAATACTGCCATTTTTGAATAAATTGCCTCGATCTTGTGCCAAAGTAAGCTAAAATACGTTCTACCATTAAGCCGTCTCCTGCTTTGTGTACTATTTACATAGACGCAGCTGGATATCAAAAAGTTCAAATGCTCATCAGCAATCTCAATTCTGTGTCTGGCTTGATCAACCAGGAAGAAAAGTTTCTAAAAGAAACTTTTGAACGGATTGACTCTATTGCTTTTACCAACCAAAAACGTGTTTTAAGTGCTTTTAAAAATAATCGGCTCAGTGAAGGTCATTTCGCTGAACGGACGGGACCGGGTTTAAGTGATCATGGCCGGGAAATAATCGATCAAATTTTTGCAGAAGCTTTTCAGTCCGAAACAGCAGGAGTTCGCTTGCAATTTGTATCAGGTACTCATGCTATAGCTTGTGCGCTTTTCGGAAATT
>Ga0116230_10003581_pt1 | contig 15190 bp, 14 predicted proteins | sample S1TSphfallax_3_FD_88678 | JGI IMG/M metagenome (GOLD analysis project Ga0116230, IMG submission 88678) | Host-associated microbial communities from peat moss isolated from Minnesota, USA - S1T2_Fd - Sphagnum fallax MG | ecosystem: Host-associated > Plants > Peat moss > Unclassified | place... | reverse complement strand
TGCCGAAGGCGGCGCGGTGGACAGCAAAACCTCCCGAAACAATTCCGTCCTCTTTGGCTGGCAGTTCCGCCCGGTTCTCGGCGCGGATTACGTGGCCAGCGGCCCGCGCCAGGTCTTCGCCCAACTCGCGCTGCCCGAAGGTCTGGAGGACAACACCTTTCTACCCGCCGTCCTGGTGGAAACCCGCTGGCGCGAGTACGACGAAAATCGCCAGGTGGTGGGTCCGGTCTTTCACGGCAGTTGCACCATCACCTCCATCAAAGATCCCGTCATTATTCAAAACCCCTTGCAGGTCCACGACACCACTTGGGAAGACCTGGGCGCAGGCCAGCTCAAGATCAAGACCCACGGCAACTTTTTTTCTCCCGGCATCACCATGCGCAGCGGCCCCAACACCTACGCGCCCGCCACGTTCGACGGCCAGGAGCTGCAATTTTTCGCGCCCGCCAAAGACCTCATCAGCAACGGCGAAATCGCTCTGCTGGGGGAAAGCAGCAGAACCGCCAGCATCACAATTCCGCGCGGCAGCGACCCGGCTGGATGCCGAATCAAAAGCGCTTCGCTCTGGGCCATTCCGCAAGCCGACGGCTCCGCCCGCGTCCGGCTCATGCTGGAGCCCGATAAAGACTTCACCTCCGAACTGCCGCGCAGCCGCCCGCTGGTGCTCATTGGCTCCGACGTCTACGGCCTGCGCGACAAGCCCTTCCAGAACGGCCGCGTGTGCGACAGCGGCCTGGACCATATCTGCGTCTACCACTTCACCGCCCAGTCCGACAGCCTGCGCGCCGCGACTAACTACTACATCCGAGATCTGGTCTGGAGTAACTCCAACATCCCTGGCTCCATCTACTTCGCTCCCATGCTCTCGGATATCTCTAAGTACGCCAGCGACAAAACCAGCGTCACCTACAAGGTCTTCGGCACGGACCTGAAAACCCTTTCGGAGGAAAATCCACTCGCCCTCAAGGTCTTCACAGCCGATTCTCCGAAAGGCATCCCTCTCAACGCCCAGGACTTGACCTTCCTCTCGGATTCCGAGGCCCTGCTTACCCTCCATCACCCTCCGACAGGTAAGACCATGACCATCGCCTGGACTCCCTCGCGCTGGCCCCTTTCCAGGGAAGCGCCCATCATCTGGGACCTGACCCTCCCCGGTCAGGCCGAAAAACCATCAATAACCGTTACTCCCTCCTTTCTCCACTCTGGAGATAGCCAGACCATCACTTATAGCGGCAGTGATTTTTCAACAGTGAGCAGCGTGAAATTCGAAAACGGAGCCCCCCTGATGTTCAAGGTCTCGGCCACCGATTCAAAGTCCATGAATGTCTTCGTCCCCACCGCCGTCACCAAGGAACCCGGCCACAAAGAACTTATCGCCACCACCAAAGACAAGAAAGGCAAAACCAGCCAAATCATCCTGCCCCTCGACGTCTTTAAACAATGAATGGAGGTCACAAATGACAAAAAGCACACTAAACGAAACAGAGCGCATGGTGGTCACAAGGGTGTTAGACGTCCCGCGCGAACTGGTTTGGAAGGCCTGGACAGACCCGCAATACGTGATGCAATGGTGGGGCCCAAATGGGTTCACGGCGTCTGTTTGCCAGATCGATTTTCGAGTGGGAGGAAAATTTCTCTGCTGCATGCGAGCGCCAGGTGGCCAGGAGTTCTGGAATGGTGCCGGATACCATGAAATTGTTCCGCACGAAAAAATCGTTTCATCCCTGTACTTCTCCGACTCGCAGGGAAACAAGGTGGAACCTGCGCAACTTGGAATAGAGCATGAGGCCATCGACGATGCGCCTGATGTGATCACCTTTGAGGATCTCGGAAATGGCCAGACGAAGCTCACCTTCACGGGAAACGAAACCATGGAGCATGCAACAGCCAGCGGCCAACTGGAGGGCATGAACCAGTCACTCGATAAATTTGCCGCAGTTGTGGCGGCGCTCACCTTATCAGCGCTTCGATGAGGCGGCCCTGAACTACTGGGGGCGCCCCCGTCGCAGATTCCCATAGTCCGCGCGCCGCCAGTATCAAGGTGAATCCCCCTGACTCGCCGAGCACTCACAGTGTCAGACGAATAAAACACCCTTGATATACGAAGCTATTACTAGTAAGATCTTCCTAGATGTCCGCTGAAGCCAAATTGCCGCGTCCCACCGACGCCGAGCTCGAAATCCTAAACGTCCTCTGGGCCACCGGCCCGGCCACCGTGCGCCAGGTCTATGACGTCCTCAGCCAGCGCCGCCCTTCGCAATACAGCACCACGCTGAAATTCATGCAAATCATGGCCGAAAAAGGCCTGGTTTTGCGTGATGAGCAGCAGCGCGCCCACGTCTACCGCGCCGCCCGCCCGCGCGAATGGACCCAGCGCCAACTGGCCGGCCATCTTCTGGAGCGCGCCTTTAGCGGCTCCGCCAAGGCGCTGCTGCTGGGAGCGCTATCCTCCAAGAAAACCTCGAAATCCGAACTCGCGGCCATTCGCAAACTGGTGGACGATTACGAAAAAGGGGTGAAATGAAATGACCGAAGCAATCGGCTGGGCACTCGTCCACTCCCTCTGGCAAGATCTCTTGATTGCCTCCGTCTTCGCCATCCTGCTTCTGGCGGTCCAGTCGCCCCGCGTTCGCTATGTCGCCGGATGCGCTGCGCTCCTCGCCATGCTGGCCGCCTTTGCGCTGACGCTCATCCATTTTCTGCCCGCCAGCACCACGGGCTTGGCATCGCTGCTAAAGCCCGCGCTCCCACCCTGGCGGCCGCTGCCCGAGGAGACACACAGCGCCAGTGCCATCCCCTATCTCATCCCGCTGCTAACTCCTGTCTGGTTCGCCGGCGTGTGCCTCTTCTATCTCCACTGCGCCGCCGGATGGGTTGGGCTGCGCAGGTTCCGCAGCCGCGCGATCTGTAGCCGCACCTCGCTCGACAAACTCGCATCCGAGTTACGGATAACTCGTCCCGTGCTGCTCCTCGAGTCACTGCTCGCCGACACACCCGTCGTCCTCGGTCACTTTCGCCCAGTCATACTCGTGCCGCTCGGATTCCTCGCTGGCCTGCCCCCCGATCAAGTCGAAGCCATCCTCCTGCACGAGTTAGCCCACATCCGCCGGTGCGACTACTTAGTCAACGCCTGCCAGCGCCTTGTAGAAGGCTTATTCTTCTACCACCCGGCTGTCTGGTGGATTTCTCACACCATCCGAACCGAGCGCGAAAACTGCTGCGATGACATAGTTGTCACCCTCCGAGGCAATCCGCACACTTACGCCGCCGCACTAACCACGCTCGAACAAAACCGAACCGCGAATTGGGCGGTCGCCGCCGCCGGAGGAAACCTTATGAAACGCATCACTCGTCTTCTTTATCCCCAGAACAAGCGCGCCGCCAGCTCTCCCGTTCTCGCTGTCGCCGCTCTCTTATTTGCCACCGCCATGCTCCTTCCCGCCTGGCACGCCCGCCAGCCCGAACCAACCCCCTGGCAAAAATGGCTCAAACAGGACGTGGTCTACATCATCTCCGATCAGGAAAAGGCCGCCTTCGAAAAGCTCACCACCGATGCCGAACGACAGCACTTCATCGAACAATTCTGGGAACGTCGCAACCCCACCCCCGGCTCGGCAGAAAACAAATTCAAGGAAGAGCACTACCGCCGCATCGCCTTCGCCAATGATCATTTCGCCCACGCCCCCAGCCCCGGCTGGCGGTCCGACCGCGGCCGCGTCTACATCAAGTTCGGCCCGCCCGACGAGATAGATTCCCACCCCGCCGCCACCGTCTCCACCTATCCGTTCGAGGACTGGCGTTACTCGCACTTCGAGGGTCTTGGCAGCCTCTCCATCGAGTTCGTCGACACCACCAACTCCGGAAACCTGCGCATGACCCTCGACCCGAACGAAAAGCTTAAGAAATAATTAGATGCCCGCGCCGCCCGAAACAAAAATCGTCTCACCGGTAATCCAGCGCGCGTCATCCGACGCCAAAAACGCCACCGGCAGCGCAATATCCTCCGGCTGCCCCACTCTGCCCAGCGGTGTCCCGGCAACAGCCTGCTTTTCAAACTCGCTGCCAGCCAGTCCCGCCGTGTGCGTGCCTTCCGTCACAATCAATCCTGGGTTAATGGCATTCACACGAATCTTGCGCGAACCCAGTTCCTTCGCAAGCGATTTGGTGATAGTATCAACCGCCCCCTTGGTTGACGAATAAACTGACCCCGCCGCCGGCGCTAGCGTGCTCACAATCGAGCTGATATTCACCACGCTCCCGCCTTCGCTCGGAAAATGCGGAAGAGCAGCCTTCGTCGTCAAAAGAAGGCCAAGCACGTTGGTGTTGAACTGGCGCTTGTATTCTTCCGCCGTCACCTGATCCAGCGGCGCAAACCCGTAAACACCGGCGTTATTCACCAGAATGTCCACCTTGCCAAAAGCCTTCGCCGTCTCCGCGAACAGCGCCTCGACATCCGCTTCTTTCGCCACGCTTCCGCCAACCGCAATCGCCTTCCCGCCCGCCGCGGTGATCTTCGCCACAACCTTGTCCGCGCCCTCGCGGCTGGTCGCGTAATTCACCACCACGCTGGCGCCATCCGCCGCCAGTTGCTTTGCAATGGCCGCGCCAATCCCCTTCGATGCGCCTGTGACAACCGCCACTTTTCCCTGTAACTTGCTCATTTTCTCCACGCTTTCCGGCGAAGCCTGCCGCTTCGTCATTTCTATATCCATCGAATTGATGCCGCGTGGAGCGGGAAGGATTCACAGCGCCGAAAGCCGCTTTATATAAGCTTTCCAGACATCGCGCCGCAGGCTGACGTGGTTATACTTGCCGTCGCGCCTGATATCCACCAGCCCGGCTTGGTCCAGCTCTTTCAAATGATGAGACACCGTGGCCGGCGCAAGCCCCGTAAACTCCACCAGGCACGAGCAAGTGGGCGCGTCTTTCGACTGCCCGAGTTTCTGAAGCATCTCAAAACGCTTCGGATCTGCCAGCGCCTTGCTGATCAGGGTAAACTGGCGGTCCTCTAGCTGAAGCTCACGCGCGCTCATGGTCAATCACCCTATTGAGTAAAAGAATTCTTCCTGCGCCACCTTCCCGTCCTTCACCGTGTAGAGCCCGGCTTCCTGCATGCTGAAACTTTTGCCCGCCATCGGGCCGCCCTTCGCGGTCACGTCTAGCTTGAACACGACAATGAACTGGTCGCCGCGCGGATACGGCCCATCCACTTCCGAACTATGCACCTCATGATTCGCAATCCACCACTCGCTCTTGCCCTTCACCGCAGCAAGGCCCTCGATGCGCGCCGGCATACCCGGCCCGCCATCCACTTCCAAGCTCACCACATCGTCGCTGTAAAGCGTGTCAATGGCTTCCATATTCTTGCCCTGGCGGCAAAGTTCCACCAGCTTCTTTCCCACTGCAAATGCATCGCTCATCGCAAACTCCTTTCAAACGTACCCAGATACTTGTATCAAACCGCGTCGTAATCGGCCTTGCTCACCGTTACCCCCACCGCCTTCTTCCTCGGCTGATAGCGAACCCGCCAAACCGTGGCCAAAACAACCACCACCGCGCAAACCTCAACCAAAATCTTTTCCCCATCCAAAACATCCGGCGGCTGGTTCTTCAAGTCAGGATCAGTCAGAATGCCATGCGCAAACAGCAGCGCCGCCGCCGCATACGAAACATAATGCAGCATCTTCCAATTCCGGCTGCCCAGTTGGGCGCGAAACAACGACGTCACAATCACCAGCACAACCGAGTAAAACGCCGCCGCCCCCAGGCAGTTATAAAGCGTCTGCTGCGGCGAATGCACCGGCCACACCAGGTCTAAAAATCGGAATTTCGCCTGCGTGACATACAGCAATCCCAGCGGGTGAATCACAATCAAAACCAGCGCAAGATAAGCCGTCCAGTTATGGATGTCGAAAATTGGCAGCCGCTTGTGCGGCCAGCTTTGCACCGTGTTGTAACGGGCGGAAAGCAGCAAGCCCAGAAGAATATTGACAGTCAGCAGCACTGTGGCCACCAAGGCCGCATCGCTAGAGACATCAAGCGGATTCATTCATACAGCTTAATGCGTGGGCTTGCTCAAGTAATAGCGAATCCCCACGTAAGCGCCTTCCAGCGTGTCCGTAAAGTAATCATCCGAATTGGGCGAGGTCTTGAAATGAAAGTATTTCCCGCCCACCAGCAGCTCCACGGAACTGAAGCGCACCGCCAAATCCGCCTGCACATCGCCAATGTCGGAGTGATGCGTCAACCCAAAGCCCGACGCCTTTGCTTCCCAGCGCAGGTGCTTGCCAAGGGGCTGTTCAAATTCAACGCCGAACGTGGGGTAAATGATATTTTTTGTTCCGGTCGAAGAATTAGTGTCAGTGTCTCCAGTGGAACTGTCGTAAGTCTCGGGAATCAGCGGCGCGCTGATTGACGTTCCAATCGTCACCCATTGCACTTCGTAAAGCGTCTTGAAGCGAATATGATTCTTGAAAGTGTACGACAAATAATCCCAGGAAATCTTGGCGTTCTGAACGTTATAGCTGGCGACGATATAGTCTCCCGCCGCATAAGCCTCGCTGAAAATCGTCGCGCCATTGCCGTTGATGTCGGAATTGCCGCTTCCCAGCACGCGGAAATAGGAAAACCGCAGCGTGTTGGCACGTCCGGCCGGAACGCCAATCTCAAAACCATAGCCTTTTCGCGATTTCCCTGGATAAGTCAGGTCCTGATAAGGCGTCAAAGCCTGCGCTCCGCCCGTCAGCTTCGGCTGCGCTTGCGTCAGCCAGAACATCGGCTCAATGGAAAATCCGCCGTCTTCCAATATCTTCGGATCCGGTGGCGGAGGCGGCGTCGTGGGCGCGGTGGGCAAAGCGGTGGTCTGCCCCCATAACACTCCGGCAAACGCAAGGGCAGCAATAAAACGAGACACTATCATTGAGTTAAGTCGACGTATCCAGAGTTCTTCTGGTTAAAAAAACTTTCCGAAACGGGAACTCCCAGTTTATATGAGAGCCGTTTCCGCTTATCCCCGCCGCAGCCTTTCCAGCCGCTCACCCGCTGCCCTCAGCGTCTCCGGTTTTTTGGCGAAACAAAAGCGCAAAATGTTCGTTCCTTCCCCCGGCCTGCTGAAAAAACTCGACCCCGGCACCGCGCCCACCCCGATCTCTTCCACCAGATGCCGCGCCATCGCCGTGTCGTCCGCAAAGTCAAACGCGCCGATATCGCACATCACATAATACGCGCCAAACGGCCGAAAGCAGCGGAACCCCGCGCCTTCCAAAATCCCCATCAACTGGTCGCGCTTAGCCTGGTAAGTGGAAGCCAGATGGGCGAAATAGCGGTCATCCAGTTGCAGCGCCGTAATGCCCGCTTGCTGCAGCGGAGCGGCCGCGCCCACTGTCAAAAAATCATGCACCTTGCGAATGGAATTCGTGATCTCCGGCGGCGCAACCACCCAGCCCACGCGCCAGCCCGTCACCGAAAACGTTTTGCTTAGGCTGTTCACCGAAACGCATCTTTTCCGCAGCCCCGGCAGCGTCAGCGGCGGCAAGTGCTGGTGGCCATCGAAAACAATGTGCTCATAAATCTCGTCCGTGATAATCAGGCAATCAAACTCTTCGGCCAGCTCCCCAATCGCCGTCAGTTCCGCGCGCGAAAAAACTTTGCCCGTCGGATTGTTGGGCGAATTCAGAATAATCGCCCGAGTGCGCCCGTTGAAAGCCGCGCGCAGTTCATCCGCGTCAAAGCTCCAATCCGGAGCGCGCAAACTGACATAGCGGATCACCGCGCCGCTTAGCTGCGAATCCGGCCAATAATTCTCATAAAACGGCTCGAACACCACCACTTCGTCGCCTGGATTCAGCAGCGCCAAAAGCGTCGCAATCATGCCTTCCGTCGCGCCGCAGCAAACCGTCACTTCGCGTTCCGGGTCCAGTTCCACATCATAAAACCGCCGGTACGATTCGCAAATCGCGTTCCGAAACGGCTTGGCGCCCCAGGTGATGGTGTACTGGTTCACGTCGTCGGCAATCGCCTGCTGCGCGGCCGCCTTAATTTCCATCGGCGCGGGAAAATCGGGAAAACCCTGCGCCAAATTCACCGCGCCGTTCTTGATCGCCAGCCGGGTCATCTCGCGGATGACTGATTCCTTGAACTGGCAAATGCGCGCGCTTTGAAATCGCATTCTGAGATTTTAACTCTGCTTGCGCTTTTTCTTCTTTTTTGGCGCGGGCTGCGCGGGCAAGGGCTTCGGCTGATACGGCGGAAAATCCGGTTTCAAGCCCGAATACAGCCGCCGGTAAATATCGGCATTCCGCTCCACAATCTGGACATACAGCCGAGTCTCATGCAGCGGAATCACTTCAATCAAATCCGCCGTCTCTTCAAACGGCCCCCAGTTGCGCCATTGATCCGCGCGGCTCGGCCCGCCATTGTACGCCGCCAGCACCCATTCCATCTGGCCGTTGTACCGGTCCAGCAAATTGCGCAGAAAATAAGTGCCGAGTTTTATGTTCAAGTCGGACGTCATCAGGTCCGACGTGCTCACCCGCCGGATGCTGAAATGCCGCCCCATGGATCGCGCCGTTTCCGGCACCAGTTGCATCAACCCGTAAGCGTGCGCCGGCGATAGCTCCTTCACATTGAAATCCGATTCCTGCCGAATCAGCGCGGCCACCAGATACGGGTCCAAATTCTGGCTCTTGCTGTAATATTCAATGGCGCTGCGAAACGGAATCGGAAACGCCAACTGCCAAAATTCCAGCGGCGCTTGATCCAGCGGCATGTACAAATAGCCAGGAGCGTAATCCTTGATGTAATCCATCGAATTGTCGGGCGCATTGCGCTGCAGCGCATATTTCGCAAGTTGCAGGGCGTATATGTTGGCCTGCGCGCCGTCATTGCGCGCGCCAAAGCGCAGTTCGCCCTCGGCGTAATTGTTCAGCCCGGTCAGTTGCAAAAGCTCGGCCCGGTTCAGCCGCTTTTGCGTCAGCGCGTCGGGCTTGAAGCTGTCGTAATGGTCGCGCGGCGTCCAGGGAACCTGCTCCAGAAACGCCTTCATCTCTGGCGCGGGAACGGCGGCCTTTAGCGCTGGCAGCTTCAGCCGGTCACTGCCCAGAATCCCGAAATAAGTGTTGGGAAAGTGAAACACCAGCCCGTCATAGGCCGCGCGAGCGCTGGCCAAATCACCCTTCTTTTCATGCCATCGCCCCAGAAAATAAATCGCGTCCGTGGTGTCTTCCGAATCCGGAAACTGCTTAATATAATTGCGAATAAGCTCCGGCGCGTCGGGCGAATTGACATGGTAAGCGTTGTAAGCCCTGCGCCAGTTGCACGTCACCGCGCCCGGATTGCTTCCAAACACCGCCGCGCACGTGCTGTAAAGCTCCAGCGCCAGCGCGGGTTCGCCTTGAAAGCGCGCCGCGTCCGCCACCTCCACCAGCGCTTTCATGCGCCACGTCGAGTTCGGGTGGTCCTTCTCCAGCGCATCCAGATAAGCCTTCACGTCAGCTTTCCTGTCCTGCCGTCGTGAGCTTCTCACCAGATAGTAAAGCCGCTCGGCGTCCGCTTCCGGGTACGTCACCTTCAGGTTGTTCAGGTAATTGAAAGTGGCTTTGGGATTGTTCAGGTAATAATCCACCTCGCCCAGCCGAACCTGCGCCAAATCGCGCTGAATGCCGCCCAGTTGCGGAATCGCGGCCAGCAGTTCGTTGCGCGCCTCGGCCGCGCGATGATATTCCATCAGCTTCTCCGCCCGTCCCAGCATGGCGGCCGGCATCACCGGCGGATAAGAGTCGCCCAGCTTCGGCTTGATCTGCGCCAAGGTCGTGGCCGCTTCGCCCACTTCCTCCGCCAGCGGATAGCCGTAATAGACGCGCTGAAAATATTCCGCCGCCTGCGCCAAGTCGCCATTGCCCTGCAAGCATCGCGCATACAGCAAATCCGCCTGCGGCTGCGGAATGCGGTCAAAATATTTGCGAATCAGCTCCAGCGCCGCCCTCGGCTGATCGCCTTCCAAATTCGCCGTCACCGCCAGTATCGCGGCCCGCCCAATCAGCGGCGACACCGGCTCAAAATTGAAAATCTGCGTGACCGCTTTGTCCACCTCTTTGTAATTCCGAAGATGGTATTCAGCCTGCGCGCGAATGTACTGCGCGTAATCGTTCAGAATAGGCGCTTTCGCCGCGCCGGAAGTGGCGTATTCAGCCGCCGCCGCATAGTTGCCCAAATCCAGCTCATGCTGCGCAACCGAAATCAGCCCCGCCGCGCCCACCGCCTTCGCTGGCGGATTCTTCACCGGCGCTGCCATGGCCAGCGCCAGCGAGAATGTCAGAAAGCTATTGAAGACGGCCCGGATAATCAGCTCCTAATTTGCGTTCGTCGCCCTGCGCCGCGGTTTGGATCAGCTCCAAGTGAAGATAATCCACCATATAAGGAACAGTCATGAATTGCTTGCGATAACTCTCACGCGCTTTGTCAATTTCGCGTTTCAGGAACAGATATAAATCATTTTGCTCGCGTCCGGCGCGGCACGCTTCCGGGCGCGCCAGTTGAAATTCAGCCACCGCCACCCGCGCAAACCTCTGCGCCCGGATATGAAGCTGGCGCTGGTCCGCCGGCAAATCGGTCCAGGACGGCAGCTTCGTTTCAGCGGCCGGGGCCGGGGCAATTTGCGCATGCAATGCGACGTTAGCCTTTCGCTCCAGCATGCTAGAGGCAATGCCCGCCACCAGCTCCAGCCCATTCATGTCGGCCGCGGAATCGGAAGCGAACAGAACGGCGCTCACCCGCTCGCCATTGCTGATGGGAAACAGATGCGCGCGTTCGCCCGCCTTGCCCAGCGCCGAACCGACCTCCGAAGCCGTCCGCATGGCGGTCACCGGATCTTTCGATTCAATCGCGCTGGCGAAAGCGGAAGCGACCGGAAATGAAAGGTCTTCCGGCAGCGCCGCAGGCGACTGGCCGCGCAGCTTCAGCATCTCGCCCTCGACACCGAACACCGCCACATAATTCGAATACCGCCCAGCCGCCTCCACCGTGGCCGCCACCCAGTCGCTTTCGTTCTGATAAGCGCGAAAGCGGCGAAAAACTTGGTTCAGATGCTGCAATTGCTCAGCCCGCGCCCGCCGCGCCGTCTGCTGGCAAATAGCATCAAAGTCGCGCCGCAAATTATCGAACAAAAGATCTAGGACAGGAGCCGCCACTAACTCAATGTTAACTGCACCCCTACGGCCGCGGTTCTGGCATCAAATCCGCCGCCAAATGCACCTGCCGCTCCCCATTCACCAAATCCAGCAAAACCTTCCCCTCGGCATTGCTCCCGCCTTCGCCCACCCAGTCCTCATTCCCCTGCCGCGCCTGCACCTTCGTCAGCTTCAGCAGCGGAGTCGCCCCATTAAACGCAAACGTAAATCGGCCCGAAATGCTGCTCAGCGGATCTCCGCTCGAAAATGTGACCCCGTCCGCCGAAAAATCCCCGCTTGCTTCCAAATGCTGCAGCGCCACCAGCCCCATCCCTGAAGTGTCCACGCTGCCAGCCACTTTCAGCAATCCGCCGCTCCACGGATACCCGTCCACTTTCAAAGCCAGCCGGTACCGCGGCAAGCGCGCCGAAAGCGCAATGCTGCCGCTGCCCTGCAGATTGCCCTCTGGCAGCTTCACTTTGAATTCCGCCAATTGCACCGCCGTGCCCTGCCAAACGAAATGCGTCGATAACGGCCCAATCGGCGCTTGGTTCACGCTGCATTGCGCAATATCGAGTTCGCCCTCCATGCTGCGGCTGGCCAGCCACGCCGGAATTGACCGGCGCGTGAACGGCAGATGCGCTAGCAGCCCTTGGTCGCTGATGGTGGGCGCAAAATCCGCTTCCAGCGCCGACAAGTCAGCCGCGTCCACTTGCAGCCGCAAATGCTCCGGATGCTTGGCGGCCGCCGCGTACCGATAGCTGCCGGTGAAACTGGAATCGCCAATCGTGCCCGACAGATGCGGCAGGTCAAATGTGTCTTCATCCATCGTGAACTTGCCCTGCAGCCCCAGCACTGGCAGCGCCAGCCCCGGCACGTCCATCGTGACCTTGCTGAACTGGCCCTGGCCCGACCACACCGGTCCGCCCGGCGCAAAGTGTACGCCGAAATTCCCGCTCAATTTGCCGTCGCTCATCAGCGCCAGCGCCTGCGGCGAACCCGGTCCAAACCACGCGTTCGTCGTTTGCTTGAACGCCGCAATCGAAAACTGGTCCGCATTGATTTCAGCCGTCAGATTCTGGCTCGCCAGATCAAAGTCGCCGCCCGCCCGCAGAGTTCCCCCTGTGTCCGATTGCAAAATCGCCGGATCAATATGAATCTTGCTCCCCGAAATCGTGACATTGGCCGAAGCCGAGCGCAACGGCGGAACATTCGGAATATTCGCCACCGCGTTGCTGATCACCACGCCGCCTTCCATTCCAGTCACGTTCGAAAACCCAATCACGCCATCCAGCGCGCCATCCATCTGCAAACCGGCGGGTAGCGCCATGCCCATGCGCCGCCCCAGCGGAAGCAGCGCGGCCAGGGGAGCCTTGTGCATCGTCGCCAGAACCGACCACGAAGGGTGCGTCATAAATTCATTCGCCTTGAACTGCAGCATCAGCGGATTATCCGTGGCGCTCAGCGGCAGCGTCGCCAGCTCCAGCGTGTGCTTTTCCAGATCGATCTGCGATCGGAAACGCACCCGCCAGCTGTCGCCCGGAGACGGCATCAAATCCCAGCGATGCACGTCGTCCAGCCGCATGTCGCCCAAAGCGTGCAGGCTCGAAAACGGCCCGCTGATCACCACATGGGCGCTCACGTTGCCGTGAACGCCCATGTCCTGCCCCTGAAAAAGTGTCGACAATTCGCTCAGGTTGCTGGGTTCCAGGTTCACATCCGCTTCCAGTTGGTTGCCGCTCGCCGGAGCCGGCTTCAGGTACCAGTTGGCCGTGCCTGTCAGATGCCCAAAGCCATTGCCCGCCCGGTCCGTGCGCGCCGGCGAGCCTTCAAACCGGAAATAAATCTTGCCCGAGCTTTCCGGATAAATAGACAGGTCGGTTTCGGTCAGATAAAACGTGCTCTTGCGGTTGCCCAGCTTGAAATCCACGCGCCCGTTTTCCATTTGCACCGCGGGAAAAAAGTTGAAAGGAGTTCGCCGCGGCGCGCCCAGTCGTTCCACCAGCGCCACCGCGTTCCAGGTGCCGTCGTCGCTCTTGGCCAGGTTCAGCGAAGCGTCCACCAGCCGCAGGCCCAGCGGCCGAATCTGCCCCATCAACAGCTTGTCCAGTCGCACCCGCACTTCCAGTGTAGGAATAAAGGCGAACGGCTCCAGCCCATAGCGCGGGTCTTCTTCAATCGTGACGCGCTCCAGCGTGAAGCCGGGGCCCGCAAACAGCGAAAACCGCACCCGCCCAATTTCAATCTTCCGCCCCAGCGTCTCTTCCAGCACGTTCTGAATGCTGCCGCGAAAAGCGTCGGCGTCCAGGTACGGCGCGGCTATTCCGACAAGCACCGTCAAGCCCGCCAGCCCCAGCACGAAACGCGCCAGAATGGCCGGACGGAATAGATGTTCCTTGATATTCAATGACTGTGCCGATTATACCCAGCGGAATGCTATTCTCGACGCTGATGCCCGCCCTATTATTCGACATGGATGGCGTGCTCGTCCATTCCATGCCGCTCCACACCCTGGCGTGGGAGCGCTATCTGCAAAGCCTCGGCATCCAGGTCGACGATTTGGAGCGTCGCATGCACGGCAAGCGCAATTCCGAACTCGTCGCCGACCTCATCAGCAGCACGCTCACCGAGGACGTGGTTTTCGCCCACGGCGCAGAGAAAGAACGCGTCTTTCGCGAAATGATGCTGGCCGAAGGCATCGAGAAATACCGCGTTCCCGGCGTCACCGAATTTCTGGAGCGCCACAAAGACTGGCCCATGGCCATTGGCTCCAACGCCGAGCCCGCCAATATCGCCTTCACGCTCGATCATTTCGGCCTGCGTCCCTATTTCAAGGTGCTGGTGGACGGCCACCAGGTGGAGCGCGGAAAGCCGTTCCCAGATATCTATCTAAGAGCGGCCGTTCTGCTGGGAGTCGAGCCGAAACAATGCATCGTCTTCGAAGATTCGCCCACCGGCGCAGCCGCCGGTCTGGCCGCCGGAATGCGCGTGGTCGGCGTCGAGACCACCCCCACCCATTTTCAGGAAGGCGTCGCCCTCTCCATCAAGGATTTTACGGACCCCGCCTTGGAAGACTGGCTCAATGTTCAAAGGAATTGAGCATTTAGCCATTGCCTCGGAAGACCCGAAGCGCTTAGCCGACTGGTACCGCACCCAGCTGGAGTTTTCAATAGTCTACGCGAACGACGGAGCCTATTTCGTGGAAGCCCGCAACGGCGCGCTCATCGAAATCATCCCCGCCTCCGGAGACCGCCCCGAGTGCAAAATGAAAACCCCAGGCATCCGCCACATCGCAATAGCCGTGGACGATTTCGAAGCTGCCCTGGCGCACTTGCAAGAGAAAAACGTCCAGTTTTTAGGCGAACCTTATGAAAATGAAGGCAACCGGATCATATTCTTGGCCGATGCCGACGGAAACATCCTGCACCTGATCCAGCGCGCTCGCCCGCTCCGGCCCTAATCGCCAACCTAACTAACCGACGCGAACCTTGCGCGCCAAACCGCTCTCGCTCTTCGGACCCTTCTTCGGAAGCTCATCCAGCCGCTTCACCTGGTCGCTCACCGAGACCAAAAACATCGGCTGCTTGGCGTTCTTCAGCAGATCGATAATCCGGTCCTGCTGATCCTCCATGTAAATCGACTTCCCATCGGTCAGCAAATGCAATCCCGATTGCGCCGACAGCACCTCGGCCAGCTTCCGGCCCATTTCGCGCTGCAAAAAGCGCAAAACCCGGCGGATCTTCTGCAAAGAAAATCCCTTGCGCCGCAATTCCGCAATCACCGTGATCTCCACCACTTCTTCGGCCAGATAAACCCGCTTGTGGCCTTCATGCCGGGGCGAAACCACTTTGCGCTCGTCCCACCACTGCAATTGGCGCAAGCTGACCTGCGCAATGCGGGCGACATCGGTGCTGGTGTACGTCCGCGGCGCGGACCCTTTGTCGCTGCGCAGCGGGACGGCTTCAGCGGCTAAATCAGGACGGGCTTTCCTTGTTTTGAACATGATGTCCGGTTTGCGTTTTAGT
>Ga0116230_10003579_pt1 | contig 15192 bp, 13 predicted proteins | sample S1TSphfallax_3_FD_88678 | JGI IMG/M metagenome (GOLD analysis project Ga0116230, IMG submission 88678) | Host-associated microbial communities from peat moss isolated from Minnesota, USA - S1T2_Fd - Sphagnum fallax MG | ecosystem: Host-associated > Plants > Peat moss > Unclassified | place... | reverse complement strand
TAATAATTTATTTATATTATTTTTTTTTTTACTTTATTTAATTAATTAAAATAAATATATTTTAATTAAATTTTATTTATTTTTAAGTAAAATCAAGGAGTTAATATAATAATGAATTGCCTGAGAAAAGGGCTACTTTGATAGAGTAGATAATATAATAACAATTGTATTCATTATATTTAATAGAATTAAACTATTTCTAAAAGCATCAAAAGCTTCTGTGCATCATACACCAAAATATATCTCAAAAAGATAAGCTAATTAAGCTACTGGGTTCATACCCCATTTATAAAGGTTATAATCCTTTTCTTTTTAATATTTAAAAATTCATATAAACTACTATTTATTTTTACCTTAATATTTGGGTCAATTATAGCAGTTTCATCAAATTCTTGACTTGGAGCATGAATAGGACTAGAAATTAATTTATTATCATTTATTCCCTTAATAAATGATATTAATAATTTAAAATCCTCTGAAGCTTCATTAAAGTATTTTTTAACACAAGCTATAGCATCAAGTGTATTATTATTTGTCATTATTATATATATAATAAAATATAACTATTTATTTCAAATTGAAATAATAAATATAAATATTTTTAAAATAATTATTTTATCCTCTCTATTGTTAAAAAGCGGTACAGCCCCATTTCACTTTTGATTCCCTGAAGTTATAGAAGGATTATCATGAAATAATTGTCTAATTTTAATAACATGGCAAAAATTAGCACCTCTTATATTAATTTCATATACTATTATATATAAATTTATTATTATTATTATTTTAATTACAGTAATAGTAGGGTCCTTAGGAGGACTAAATCAAACTTCTATCCGTAAAATTATAGCATTTTCTTCTATTAATCATTTAGGATGAATATTAAGAGGAATATTAATAAATGAATATATATGATTAACTTACTTTTTATTTTATTCATTTATTTCCTCTAATATTATTTTCATTTTAAATATTTTTAAAATTTTTCATTTCAATCAATTATTTTCTTTTTTTTCAAATAATTATTTAAAACTATTAATAGGAATAAATATCATATCATTAGGAGGATTACCCCCTTTTATAGGATTTATTCCTAAATGAATAATTATTCAATACTTAACTATTCAAAATCAAATAATACTAATTACTTGATTAGTTTCAATAACTTTAATTACACTATTTTTTTATTTACGAATATGTTATTCATCTTTAATATTAAACTACATAGAAAATAATTGAAATTTTTCAACTAAATGAATTTCCATAAATATAAATATATTCTTAATTTTTTCTTTTATTACAACATTTGGTATTCCAGTAATTTCAATCTTATATTTAATAATTTAAAGGCTTTAAGTTAAATAAACTAATAGCCTTCAAAGCTATAAATATAAGAATTATCTTTTAAGCCTTAGTATTATTTATACTCCTTTAGAATTGCAGTCTAATATCATTTTATGAATATAAAGCCTTGATTAAAGAGATTAAATCCCATGAATAAATTTACAATTTATCGCCTAATTCTTCAGCCATTTAATCGCGACAATGGCTATTTTCAACTAATCATAAAGATATTGGAACTCTATATTTTATCTTTGGTGCATGAGCAGGAATAGTAGGAACATCTCTTAGTGTTATTGTTCGAATAGAACTAGGACATCCAGGAGCACTAATTGGTGATGATCAAATTTATAATGTAATTGTTACAGCCCACGCTTTTATTATAATTTTTTTTATAGTTATACCTATTATAATTGGAGGATTCGGAAATTGATTAGTCCCTCTTATATTAGGAGCCCCGGATATAGCTTTCCCACGAATAAATAATATAAGTTTTTGAATATTACCTCCATCTCTTACTCTTTTATTAGCTAGTAGTATAGTAGAAAACGGGGCAGGAACTGGATGAACTGTTTATCCCCCTCTTTCAGCTGGAATTGCCCATGGAGGAGCATCAGTTGATTTAGCTATTTTTTCTCTACATTTAGCAGGAATTTCGTCAATTTTAGGAGCTGTAAATTTTATTACAACTGTAATTAATATACGATCTACCGGTATTACATTTGACCGAATACCGCTATTTGTATGATCTGTTGTAATTACTGCTATTTTATTACTTTTATCTTTACCAGTATTAGCTGGAGCTATTACCATATTATTAACAGATCGAAACTTAAATACTTCATTTTTCGACCCCGCTGGAGGAGGAGATCCAATTTTATATCAACACTTATTTTGATTCTTTGGTCATCCTGAAGTATATATTTTAATTTTACCAGGATTCGGTATAATTTCTCATATTATTAGTCAAGAATGTGGAAAAAAGGAAACATTTGGATCTCTAGGAATAATTTATGCTATATTAGCAATTGGACTACTAGGATTTATTGTATGAGCTCATCATATATTTACAGTAGGTATAGATGTAGATACACGAGCCTATTTTACTTCAGCAACTATAATTATTGCTGTACCTACAGGTATTAAAATTTTTAGTTGACTTGCCACTCTTCATGGTACTCAACTATCTTATTCCCCAGCACTACTTTGAGCATTAGGATTTGTATTTTTATTTACAGTTGGAGGATTAACTGGAGTTGTATTAGCTAATTCATCAATTGATATTATTTTACATGATACTTATTATGTAGTAGCACATTTTCATTATGTATTATCAATAGGAGCCGTATTTGCTATTATAGCAGGATTTATTCATTGATATTCATTATTTACAGGATTAACATTAAACACTCAATGACTAAAAAGTCAATTTATTATTATATTTGTAGGAGTAAATTTAACTTTCTTCCCCCAACATTTTTTAGGATTAGCTGGAATACCACGACGATATTCTGATTATCCAGATGCTTATACAGCCTGAAATATTATCTCAACAATTGGATCATCAATTTCATTATTAGGTATTTTATTTTTTCTTTTTATTATTTGAGAAAGTATAACTACTCAACGACTAGTAGTATTTCCTATTCAATTAAATTCCTCTATTGAATGATATCAAAATATCCCGCCAGCTGAACATAGTTATTCAGAATTACCCTTACTAACTAACTTCTAATATGGCAGATTAGTGCAATGGGTTTAAGCTCCATATATAAAGGTTTTACTTTTATTAGAATATAATGTCAACATGAGCTAATCTAGGATTACAAGATAGAGCTTCTCCTTTAATAGAACAATTAATTTTTTTTCATGATCATGCATTATTAATTCTTATTATAATTACAGTATTAGTAGGATATTTAATAGGAATATTATTTTTCAATAATTATACTAATCGATTTTTACTTCATGGACAAACAATTGAAGTAATTTGAACTATTCTACCTGCAATTGTATTATTATTTATTGCATTTCCATCCCTACGACTTCTTTATTTATTGGATGAAGTTAATGAACCTATTATTACTTTAAAATCTATTGGTCATCAATGATATTGAAGCTATGAATACTCAGATTTTCTAGATATTGAATTTGATTCTTATATAATTCCAACTAATGAACTACCTTTAGATGGATTTCGACTTTTAGATGTTGATAATCGAATTGTATTACCTATAAATTCCCAAATTCGAATTTTAGTGACTGCTGCAGATGTAATTCATTCATGAACTGTTCCTGCACTAGGGGTTAAGGTTGATGGAACCCCCGGACGACTTAATCAAACTAATTTTTTTATTAATCGTCCGGGATTATTTTTTGGACAATGTTCTGAAATTTGTGGGGCAAATCACAGATTTATACCTATTGTTATTGAAAGTGTACCTGTAAATTATTTTATTAAATGAATTTCATCAATAAACTAATTCATTAGATGACTGAAAGCAAGTAATGGTCTCTTAAACCACAATATAGTAAATTAGCACTTACTTCTAATGATTTATTATAAGAAATTAGTTAAGTAATATAACATTAGTATGTCAAACTAAAGTCATTAGTAAAACTAATATTTTTTAATACCACAAATAGCACCTCTTAGATGACTATTATTATATATTATTTTTACAATTACATTTATTATATTTTGTATTTTAAATTATTATATAATGATTCCTACAGCTCCTTCCCCAATCTCTAGAAATTTAAAGAGTCAATATTCTATAAATTGAAAATGATAACTAATTTATTCTCCGTTTTTGACCCATCCTCAAGTATTTTTAATTTATCTCTAAATTGATTAAGTACTTTTATTGGATTATTAATAATTCCTCCTATTTTTTGATTAATACCATCACGATATCATATTATATGAAACTCTATTTTATCCGTATTACATAAAGAATTTAAAACTCTTTTAGGTACAACTGGAATACCTGGTAGTACTTTTATTTTTATTTCTCTCTTTTCTATAATTGTATTTAATAATTTCATAGGATTATTCCCTTACATTTTTACTAGTACAGCTCATATAACTTTATCTTTATCATTAGCCCTTCCTCTTTGATTAAGATTTATATTATACGGATGAATCAACCATACTCAACATATATTTGCTCATTTAGTGCCTCAAGGAACACCAGCAATCCTTATACCTTTTATGGTTTGTATTGAAACAATTAGAAATGTAATTCGTCCAGGAACATTAGCTGTTCGGCTAACTGCTAATATAATTGCTGGTCATCTATTAATAACTCTTTTAGGAAATACCGGACCTTCACTTTCTATTATTTTAGTAAGATTCCTTGTAATTGGTCAAATTGCCTTATTAATTCTAGAATCTGCAGTTGCTATTATTCAATCCTATGTATTTGCTGTTTTAAGAACTTTATACTCTAGAGAAGTAAATTAATATAAATTAATTCTAATTAAATTTATGTCAACACATTCTAATCACCCCTATCATCTAGTTGATTATAGTCCATGACCTTTAACTGGAGCTATCGGAGCTATAACTTTAGTTTCAGGGCTAGTAAAATGATTCCATCAATTTAATAGCCAATTATTAATTTTAGGATTTTTAATTACTGGTTTAACAATATATCAATGATGACGAGATATTTCACGAGAAGGAACTTTTCAAGGGCTACATTCATATCCAGTAACAATTGGGTTACGATGAGGAATAATTTTATTTATTATTTCCGAAGTATTCTTTTTTATTTCTTTTTTTTGAGCTTTTTTTCATAGTAGTTTATCTCCTGCCATTGAATTAGGGGCAACATGACCACCAGCTGGGATTATCCCCTTTAATCCATTTCAAGTTCCTTTATTAAATACAGCTATTTTACTAGCATCTGGGGTAACTGTTACATGAGCCCACCATAGTTTAATAGAAGGTAACCACTCACAAGCAACACAAGGGTTATTTTTTACAATTTTATTAGGAATTTACTTTACAATTTTACAAGGATATGAATATGTAGAAGCTCCTTTTACTATTGCCGACTCTGTTTATGGCTCTACATTTTTTATAGCAACTGGATTCCATGGGCTTCATGTTATTATTGGAACAACTTTTTTAACTATCTGCTTATTACGACACTTAAATAATCACTTTTCAAGAAGTCATCACTTTGGGTTCGAAGCAGCTGCTTGATATTGACATTTTGTAGATATTGTTTGATTATTCCTTTATATTTCTATTTATTGATGAGGAGGATAATTTATCTATATAGTATAAAAGTATATTTGACTTCCAATCAAAAGGTCTATTTATTAATAGTATAGATAATTTTATTAATATTATGTATGGCAATATTAATCCTTTTAATCTCAATTACTGTAATAGTTTTAGCATCAATTTTATCAAAAAAAACTATTTTAGATCGAGAAAAATGTTCACCCTTTGAATGCGGATTTGATCCAAAATCTTCCTCACGATTGCCTTTTTCTCTTCAATTTTTTTTAATTGCTATTATTTTTTTAATTTTTGATGTAGAAATCGCTTTAATTTTACCAATTATTGTAATTATTAAGCATTCCAATATAATTACATGATCTATTACTACTTTTATTTTTGTTTTAATTTTACTAATCGGCCTTTACCATGAATGAAATCAAGGTGCCTTAAATTGAAGTTACTAACAGGGTTGTAGTTAATTATAACATTTGATTTGCATTCAAAAAGTATTGATTTTTCAATCTACCTTAGAATATGAAGCGATAAATTGCAATTAGTTTCGACCTAATTTTAGATGAAAATCATCCTTATTCTAAAATTAATTGAAGCCAAAAAGAGGCATATCACTGTTAATGATATCATTAAGAATTTATTCTTCAATTAAGGAAGTATGATGTATCAAAAGTAAGCTGCTAACTTTTCTTTTTAATGGTTAAATTCCATTTATACTTCTATTTATATAGTTTAATTAAAACTTTACATTTTCATTGTAAAAATAAAGAAATTCTTTTATAAATTACTAAAAATAATTACTAAATTATTCAAAGATTAAATAATCTCCCTAACATCTTCAGTGTTATACTCTAAATATAAGCTATTTGAATATATTAAATAAATTATAAAGATTAAAATAATTAATCAAAAAACAAAAAATATTAAATAAATTTTTAATCTATTTATTTGAATAAAACTTAATGACTTTGAATTATTTATTAATATTAAATATAAATTCTGTGCCCCAAAATATTCAGATCATCCTTGATCTATTCTCTTGTAAATAACTCCCCCCATATTTAAAGGATAGTAAATAACACCATAAGTTGAAATATAAGGCATAAATCACATTCTTCCTAAAAATATACTTCTATTATAAAAATTTAAAGACTTATTAATAAAAAATAAATTAACATTAGATATTAAATAACCAATAAATCCTCCTATTAAACACACAAAAAAAGTTAATAATTTTAAATAACTAGGTAAACAAATTATATAAGGAGTAGGAAATATCAGTCATCTTAATATTCTTCCTCCAATAATTCTTATTACTAATAATCCTATTATACCCCGTAATATAATTCACCCCTCATCATTTAAAACATTTAATCTTCTACAATTTAAAGAACCAGTCATTGAATAATAAACTAATCGTAAAGAATAACAAACAGTTAAACCCGTAGAAAAAAAATATAAAAAAAAACTAAATATATTAATATAAGATAAAGAAACAACTTCTAAAATTAAATCCTTAGAATAAAACCCAGCTAAAAATGGCATTCCACATAAAGCTAAATTAGCTACATTAAAACAAGAAGAAGTAAAAGGTATAAATAAAGTTAAACCCCCTATAAATCGAATATCTTGAGAATTATTTATATTATGAATAATAGCTCCTGCGCATATAAATAATAAAGCCTTAAATAAAGCATGTGTTAATAAATGAAAAAAAGCTAGTTTATAATATCCTATAGATAAAATTCTTATTATTAAACCCAATTGTCTTAAAGTTGATAAAGCAATAATTTTTTTTAAATCAAATTCAAAATTAGCACCTAACCCAGCTATAAACATAGTTAATCCTGAAATTAATAATAAAAAATCCCCAATAAATGAACCAGCAATTAATCTATTAAATCGAATTAAAAGATAAACACCAGCAGTAACAAGTGTTGATGAATGAACAAGTGCAGATACTGGGGTAGGAGCAGCTATTGCAGCAGGTAATCAAGAAGAAAATGGAATTTGAGCACTTTTAGTTATTGCGGCTAAAACAACTAAACTACCAATAATTAATATTTCATAATCATTTTTTATTATATCTAAATAAAAAATATAATTTCAACTTCCATAATTTAATATTCAAGCAATACTTAATAATAAAGCAACATCCCCAATTCGATTCGATAAAGCTGTTAATATTCCTGCATTATATGATTTTACGTTTTGAAAATAAATTACTAAACAATAAGATACTAATCCTAATCCATCTCACCCTAATAAAATACTAATTAAATTAGGACTAATAATTAACAATATTATAGATATAACAAATAATAAAACTAATAAAATAAAACGATTAATATAAATATCTCTAGATATATATTCTTTTCTATAATAAATAACTAAAGAAGAGATTAATAAAACAAATGATATAAATATCAAAGATATTCAATCAAATAAAAAAGTTATAACAATACTTATAGAATTTAATGAAACTACTTCTCATTCAATAAATATAACAAAATCATTTATTAAAAAATTAATACCTAAAATAAATAATCTAATTCTCATACAAATTAAAAAAATAAATCTTAATAAACAAATAGATAAAAAATCCACGATTCAAAATGAATTTATTCATATCATTGATACCACAAATCAATATTTTTATTAAACTATTTGAATATAATCACAATATACATGAATCACTCTTTAAAATTAATAAGTTCAAAGGAAATCAATGTAAAAATAATAATAAATATTCACGAACTAAGCCCCCAGAAATTGCATATAAACCAGAATAAATTTTTCCATGTTGACTATAAGAATATAAATATAAAGTATAAGCAGCTCTAAAAAAAGACAATAAAGCAACTATAATTATAGTTAATCAAGATCAACTAATAATTCTATTTAATAGTCTAATTTCTCCTAATAAATTTAATGTTGGGGGTGCTGCTATATTAGCAGAACTTAATAAAAATCACCAAAATGCTATTCTTGGCATAAAATTTAATAATCCTTTATTAATTAATAAACTACGACTACCTAATCGCTCATAAGAAATATTAGCTAAACAAAATAAACCTGAAGAACATAAACCATGAGCAATTATTAATGTATAAGATCCACAAAACCCCCAATAAGTTATTGTTATTAAACCTCTTAAAACAATTCCTATATGGGCAACTGAAGAATAAGCAATTAATGATTTTAAATCCGTTTGACGTAAACAAATTAATCTAACAAAAAATCCTCCAACTAATCTAATTCTAACTCAAATAAAATTATATTTTAATCCTAAATTAGTTAAAAAAGAAAAAACGCGTAATAAACCATAACCCCCTAACTTTAGTATAATCCCCGCTAAAATTATTGAACCTGAAACAGGAGCTTCTACATGAGCCTTAGGTAATCATAAATGAACTAAAAACATAGGTATTTTTACTAAAAAAGCAAAAATTATTACTAAATATAACATATCATAATTATAAATACTATTTATTAAAAAATAAAAATTTAAATTATTAATATCATTATAAATATAAAAAATACCAATTATTATAGGTAAAGAAGCTAATAATGTATAAAATAACAAATATATTCCTGCTTGTAATCGTTCAGGTTGATAACCTCACCCTAAAACAAGAAACATAGTTGGAATTAATCTCCCTTCAAAAAATAAATAAAATAAAAATAAATTTATAGTAGAAAATCTTAAAAATAATAATAATAATAATATAACTACATTTAATAAAAATAAATTTTTATAATTATTATATTTTTCAACAGATTCACTTGCCAATAATATTAAACAACAAATTCATATTCTTAATAAAACTATACCATAAGATAGCATATCACACCCCAAAAAATATCTAATTCCTATAAAATAATTTCTAAAATAATTTATTAAAATAAACATAAAAGATAATAAAAATAATATATTTTGTACCATTCAAAATATATTATTTATAAAACATAAACATCTGACTATCAATAATATAAATAAAAATTTTAACATTGTAAAATTCTAAATCTTTGAAAATAATCATTTCCATGTGTTCGAATTAAAGAAACTAAAATAGATAAACCTAAAGCCCCCTCACAAACTCTAAATGTTAAAAATATTATTGTAAAAAATCCTTGAAAATTAACTAATATTAAATAAAATAATAAAATACAAAATAATCTTAAAACAATATACTCTAAACTTAATAATATTGATAATAAATGTTTTCGATTTAAAATGAATCTAATTAAACCTCTTAAAAATATAAATACAAAAATAACAACATAATTTGTTACCATTAGTTTTAATAGTTTAATAAAAATATTGGTCTTGTAAACCAATGATAAGAATATTTCTTTTAAAACTTCAAGAGAAAAGAATTTCTTTTTCATTAATCCCCAAAATTAATATTTTATAATAAACTACCTCTTGACCTCTTGAAATTATACAATTCATTATTTATATAATTATTTTTATATCTAGAATAATCTTTATTCAAATAAACCATCCACTGGCAATAGGATTAATATTACTTATCCAAACATTATTAGTATGCCTAATTACAGGTATCACAGCTAAATCATTTTGATTTTCCTATATTCTATTTCTAGTATTTTTAGGTGGAATATTAGTTTTATTTATTTATGTTACTTCACTAGCTTCAAATGAAATATTTTCAATATCAACAAAAACTACATTATTTTGTATACTTTTTATATTTTTAAATATATTAATATTAATTTTTATTGACCCTAACTTAATTAATTCATTCCATGAAAATAATGAAATAAATGAATTAATTAATTACTCCAACATAATTAAAGAAAATAATATTATATTAAATAAAATTTATAATTTTCCAACAAATTATATAACATTAATTTTAATCAATTACTTATTAATTACATTAATTGCCATTGTAAAAATTACTAATGTTTTTTATGGGCCCTTACGACAAATAAACTAATGAATAAACCCTTACGATTAGAACACCCCCTTTTTAAAATTGCAAATAATGCATTAGTAGACTTACCAGCCCCTATTAATATTTCAGCATGATGAAATTTTGGTTCACTATTAGGACTATGTTTAATTATTCAAATTTTAACTGGATTATTTTTAGCCATACATTATACAGCTGACATTAACTTAGCCTTTAACAGCGTAACCCACATTTGTCGAGATGTAAATTATGGCTGATTATTACGAACTCTACACGCAAACGGTGCATCATTTTTTTTTATTTGTATTTACTTACATGTAGGCCGAGGAATCTATTACGGATCTTATTTATATATTCCCACATGATCTGTAGGAGTTATTTTATTATTTTTAGTGATAGGAACTGCCTTTATAGGATATGTACTACCATGAGGACAAATATCATTTTGAGGAGCTACTGTAATTACAAATTTATTATCAGCTATTCCTTATTTAGGAACAACTCTTGTACAATGAGTATGAGGAGGATTTGCTGTTGATAATGCTACATTAACTCGATTTTTTACATTTCATTTTATTTTACCTTTTATTATTGCTGCTATAACAATAATTCACCTTCTATTTCTTCACCAAACAGGTTCAAATAACCCTCTAGGGATTAACTCAAATATAGATAAAATTCCATTTCACCCTTATTTCTCTTTTAAGGATATTGTAGGATTTATAATTATAATAATAGGTTTAGTAATTTTAACATTAACTAATCCATATTTATTAGGAGACCCAGACAATTTTATTCCAGCTAATCCTTTAGTTACTCCAGTACATATTCAACCAGAATGATACTTCCTATTTGCTTATGCTATTTTACGATCAATTCCTAATAAATTAGGAGGAGTTATTGCTTTAGTATTAGCTATTGCAATTTTATTAATTCTCCCATTTACTCATACAAGTAAATTTCGTGGAATCCAATTCTATCCTATTAATCAAATTATATTTTGATTTATAGTAATTACAGTAATTTTATTAACATGAATTGGAGCTCGACCTGTTGAAGATCCTTATGTTATTATTGGCCAATTACTAACTATAATTTATTTTTTATACTATTTAATTAACCCAATTATTACAATATGATGAGATAAACTATTAAATTAGCTAATGAGCTTGAATTATAAGCATATGTTTTGAAAACATAAGATAGAAATTAAATTTTCTATTAGCTTTTACTTTAATTAATTATTTAAATTATAGAAATTAATAAAATTTTTAATCCAAAAAAAAATATTAAAAAATTTAAAGAAAAAGGTAAAAAACACTTTCAAGCTAAATATATTAACTTATCATACCGAAACCGAGGAAGTGTTCCACGAGCTCAAATAAATATAAAAGAAATAAAAGTTAATTTAAAATAAAAAAAAATTCTAAATAAATCTGCCCCTAAAAAAATAATTCTAAATAATATACTTATAAATAAAATTCTAGCATATTCAGCTAAAAAAATTAAAGCAAATCCTCCTCTACTATATTCAATATTAAACCCCGACACCAACTCAGATTCCCCCTCTGCAAAATCAAAAGGAGTACGATTAGTTTCCGCTAAACAAGAAGCAAATCAAACTAAAGCTAAAGGAATCAATATAAAAATAAATCAAATATATTTTTGATAGTAATAAAAATCTAATAAATTATATCTTCCTACTAAAACTACAAAAGATAATATAATCAAAGCTAAACTTACTTCATATGAAATAGTTTGCGCTACTGCACGCAACCCCCCTAAAAGAGCATAGTTAGAATTAGAAGATCAACCAGCAATTATAACAGTATAAACCCCTAGACTAGTACAACATAAAAAAAATAATAAACCTAAATTAAAAGAATATAATTTAATTAATAGAGGCATACATATTCATACTAATAAAGATAAAAATAAAGAAAATACTGGCGAAAAATAATAACAAATATAATTTGACATCAAAGGATAAGTTTGCTCCTTAGTAAATAACTTAATTGCATCACAAAAAGGCTGAGGAATTCCTATTAAACCTACTTTATTAGGCCCTTTACGAATTTGAATATATCCTAGAACTTTTCGTTCTAAAAGAGTTAAAAAAGCTACCCCTACTAATACACATACAATTAAAATTAATCTATTAATTAAAGATAAAATTAATTCCATATAAAACATAGTACTATTTGTAATTTAATTTTACATATATAAATTCTAAATTTATTGCACTAATCTGCCAAAATAGTTATATATTAATATTATTCATATAATAAAAATTTATATTTTTAATATTTGGTCCTTTCGTACTAAAATATTATATTTTTTTTAAAGATAGAAACCAACCTGGCTCACGCCGGTTTGAACTCAGATCATGTAAGAATTTAAAAGTCGAACAGACTTAATAAACTAAACTGCTACGCCTAGAATTAATCTTAATCCAACATCGAGGTCGCAATCTATTTCATCGATATGAACTCTTCGAAATAATTACGCTGTTATCCCTAAGGTAACTTAAATTTTTTATCAATAATAAAGGATCAAAAATTCAATAATTTTTGTAATATTAAAATTGAAAGTTTCTTAAATTTCAATGTCACCCCAACAAAATATTATTTAATATATTATTTTAATAACTTCCTATAAAATAATATATTATAAATATAAAGATCTATAGGGTCTTCTCGTCTTTTAAAACCATTTTAGCTTTTTAACTAAAAAATAAAATTCTATAAAAATTTATTTGAGACAGTCAATATCTCGTTCAATCATTCATACAAGCCCCCAATTAAAAGACTAATGATTATGCTACCTTTGCACAGTTAATATACTGCGGCCCTTTAAACAATCAGTGGGCAGATCAGACTTTAAATTAATTCAAAAAGACATGTTTTTGTTAAACAGGCGAAAATTAATTTTTGCCGAATTCCTTAAATAAACCTTTCATTATAATTTATTAAAACAAAATAAATATACTAATTTTATCATTATTACTTATACTTTTAAATTAAATAAAACATTTTAATAAAAAATTTAAAATTAAATAAATATTATATAAAAAATATAAATTAAAACAAAATTTTTAATAATTGCTATTTCTAAGCATATAAATATTTTAATATAATTAAATTTTTAAAAATTTATTCAATAGCTCATCCCATTAAATATTACTATTAAACAATATTTATTTAATAAATTAAATAAATATTATAAAATAACTAAATTAAATTTATTTCTTAAAAAACTAGATATAAGAAAAACGAAAAACATTTCATTTCTAAAAATATATTAATAATAATTATAATACATTAACTATTATATATTTTTAAATCTTTTCTTTTCGAGAAATTTTTATACAAAAATTTTATTTAATAAACCCTGATACACAAGGTACAATAAATTAAATTTTCTTTTTTAATATAAATTTTTCAATTTATTTCAAATTTCTTTTACAATACTAATAATCTATTATTAATATAATTTTTTCTTTAAACAATACTTAAACAAATATATTTTTAATTATTTTTTTTAATAAAATAATAAAAAAAAAATAAAATTAATAATTATTTAATATTCAATTTATATTGATTTGCACAATAATCTTTTCAATGTAAGTGAAATGCTTAATTAATAAAGCTTTAAATTGTCATTCTAGATACACTTTCCAGTACATCTACTTTGTTACGACTTATCTTATATTAATAACAAGAGCGACGGGCGATGTGTACATATTTTAGAGCTATAATCAATTTTTTTATCTATAAAAATTTACTTTCAAATCCTCCTTTATAAATTAATTTCATAATTTAATTCGTATAAATAATTTTATTGTAACCCATAAAATACTTAACTATATGCTGCACCTTGACCTGATTTATTTTTTAATAAAAATTTATGAAAATTATAATTCTTATAAAATTTTCAAATAACGGCGGTATACAAACTGAAAAACAAAATTAAGTGAGGTCCATCGTGGATTATCGATTATACTACAGGTTCCTCTGAATAGGCTAAAATACCGCCAAATTTTTTAAGTTTCAAGACCATAACTATTACTACTCCAATATTTTTTAGTACAATTTGAATAATAGGGTATCTAATCCTAGTTTATTATCAAATTTTATTAAAATCAATTATTTATAAATATAAAATATAAAAAAATAAAAATTTCACCTAAATTTTTTTTTATTATTTAATAAATACTATTTTATTACTACTAAATAAAATTTATTTGTATTTTTTGTATAACCGCAGCTGCTGGCACAAATTTAGCCAATACTCAATAATATTGCTAATTCTAGATTCCTCTAATAATTAATATAAATTACTGCGAATAAATTTATAAATAAATTTCTTTAAGAAAAATAAATATTCCCACAAAAGTTTACATGTAAATCAAATTTATAATAAACTATTAAGCCAAAATAAAACTTATTATAATAATATAATTTAATATCAAAATAATCATAAATTTTATTAATAATTATAAATTAATTAATAAATATTAGCAATAAATCAATTCTCATAAAATATTCCTTATTAATTAAATATTGGTAATATCTTCCTATAATATAAACTAATCAACAAATAAAATAACTAAAATCCCCTTAAATTTTAAATTATTTATTTATTTTAATAATAAATTTC
>Ga0116230_10003575_pt1 | contig 15202 bp, 9 predicted proteins | sample S1TSphfallax_3_FD_88678 | JGI IMG/M metagenome (GOLD analysis project Ga0116230, IMG submission 88678) | Host-associated microbial communities from peat moss isolated from Minnesota, USA - S1T2_Fd - Sphagnum fallax MG | ecosystem: Host-associated > Plants > Peat moss > Unclassified | place: USA... | reverse complement strand
CGAGAATCGGGCCTACCGGGCCACGCTGGCGACCGTGAGCGCCGGCTTGGGCGACTACGCCACGGCCATTCCTCTGTATCAGAAACTCTTGGGGGAGACTCCGCGGGACCCTGAATTGCACCTGTCGGTTGCCCATGCGCTGAAGACGGTGGGCCGGACGCAGGAGGCGATCGATGCCTATCGAGCAGCCATTGCCGTCAACCCGAGTTTCGGCGAGGCGTACTGGAGCCTTGCGAATCTGAAGACCTTTCGCTTCACCGATGCGGAAATCGAGCGCATGCGCGGGGCTGAGGCCTCGCCCGCCGTGTCACTCAAGGATCGCTACCACCTGTGCTTCGCGCTCGGCAAGGCGCTCGAGGACCGCGCCGAGTACCGGGAATCGTTCGTTTACTATGAACGCGGCAACTCTTTGAAAAAACCCGAATGCCGCTACCGGCCGGAGATCACCGATCGCAACACGGCCTTGCAGAAGGAGATATGCACCCGGGAATTCTTTGCCGAACGAGCCGGCTTCGGCGCACGCGCAGCTTCGGCGGCGCGCGAGCCCTCGAGGGTGCGCGAGTCTTCGGGCGCGAGGGTGCGCGAGTCCTCGGGCGGCGGCGAGTCCGCGGTGCCCATTTTCATCGTCGGGTTGCCGCGCTCGGGGTCGACGCTCCTCGAGCAGATTCTGGCCTCCCATTCGCGGGTCGAGGGCACGATGGAGCTCGCGGACATCCCGCGGATGGTGCAGGATCTGCAGGGTCGGGAGACCATCGTCGGCGCACCGCGCTATCCCGGCGTGCTGAGCCAGCTCAGCGCCGAAGACTGCCGGCGATTGGGCGAGAAGTATCTCGCCGACACCCGCGTCTACCGGTCCGGCAAACCTTTTTTCATCGACAAGATGCCGAACAACTTCCGCCATCTCGGGCTGATCCGGCTGATTCTTCCCGACGCCAAGATCATCGACGCACGACGCGAGCCGGTCGCCTGCTGTTTCAGCAATTTCAAACAATTGTTCGCGTCGGGGCAACAATTCACCTACAGCTTCGAGGACCTCGCACGCTACTACACAAAGTACGTCGAGCTGATGGCGCATTGGGAGGAGGTACTGCCGGGCTGGACGCTGCGAGTGCAGCATGAGGACGTGGTCGACGATCTCGAGTCAAACGTCCGTCGCATTCTCGATTTCTGCGGCCTCGATTTCGAACCGGCTTGCATCGAATTTCACAAGACGCAGCGCACCGTGCACACGGCAAGCTCCGAGCAGGTGCGCCGCCCGATCAACCGCGAAGGGCTGGACCAGTGGCGCCACTACGCCCCTTGGCTCGGGCCGTTGATCAATGCGTTGGGCCTCGCGCGAGAACCTGGTAGCCGTAGCGATTGACGGCGCCGGGATCGCCGAAGCTGTTGAAGGGATGGTTCTCGAACACGGCGTTCCAGCGATGCTCCACCAGCGCCGTGTCGGCGAGCTTCTCGAAAGGCCGAAAGCGATGATGCTCCTGACCCTCCTCAATGAACGGCGAATTGTCGATTGCATTGTAAGTGCAGTGAAGCAGGGTTCGCGGATAGTCGGCCGAGTTGCCCGAGGAGGCGTGCAACGTATTGCAATGAAAGAAACAGGCGTCGCCCGACTCGAGTTCGACCGGTACGGGGGGCGATCGACGCTGGATGAGTTCGAGGCGCTGCGGGTCGCAGCCGCTCGATGCGCCGATTCGCACATGATCGATCCGACCGTACCGATGTGACCCCGGGACCACGCTGACGCAACCATTGGCGCGAGTCGCCCGATCGACCGCAATCATGCAGGTCAGCATGTCCGGACTCAAGGCTCCCTCGTCGTACCAATAGGGATAATCCTGGTGCCAGTCCCAGCGGCCGACGCTATGCGGCGCCTTCATCGACAGCTTGGAATGCCAGTGATAGACCGGCTTGCCGAGCAGCGCTTCCGAGCCGTCGATGAGGCGCGCCAGCCGCGGCAGCACGCCCAGATAGTCATCCGAGAGCGTGGTCCACTCGATGACGTCCTGTGCATTGCCGGCGCTGTCGGCGACGGCGCGAAGCCGGCCGCCGATGGAAGGATCGAGATGACAGGCCTCGCGCAGCGGCGCAATCTCCGCGTCGCTGAAGAATCCCGGGATGACGACGAAGCCATCCCGCTCGAATTGGGCTATCTGCCTCGGCCCGAGTTTGAACGCAGTCATTATGGCAGCATCCCTTCGCTCTCGATGATCTCGTGGATCTTGGCATTCACGACTTCCGGCTTGTGTACTTCGCAGGATACATGCCCCAATCCCTGCAGCAAATGAAAATGCCCCTTCGCCGCCAAGGCCGCGACGCGCCTGCCGAGCGGTGCGGGCGCCTGACAATCCTCGGAGAAGCCGATGACATGCATCGGCACCGGACAGTGCGGCAGCTTGTCCACGACGTTGAAGTCGATGCATGCCTGCCATTGGGCGATCAGCAGTTCGTTGTCCCGGTGGCCGTAATTGCCTTCGACCCGCTTGCGGATCTTCGCCCACAAGACCTCGTCGCCGAGCACCTCCGAAGGATACGAAAAGGCGGCATAGTGAAACACGGCAAAATCCGGTGGAAGCTGCCCTCCCGCCTTGCGGAAATTCACCTCGGCGATCATCCAATCGCGGCAGAAGCCGGTCGCTTCCGCGCAAGTGCCCATCGGAATCGCCAGTCGGACCAGTTCAGGAAAATCGCAGGCCACCTGTTCGACGATGTTCGCGCCCATCGACAGACCGATCAAAATGACGGGAGGCTTGCATGCGGTCTTGATGAGTTCGGCGCAGTCCACCGCGAAGTCCGCGATACTCCACGGGTAAGGCGCACGGCAGGCCGTTTGGCCCGCTCCGCGCGGGTCATAGGACGTATTGCGGAATCCAGGGAAGGCGGCGAATTGTTGCTCCCACGCCTCGGCGACCTCGTCGCCTCCGGGAATCCAGACGATATCCGGCCCTTCCCCGTGTTGAATGTAACGCATATCCAAATCTTTGATCGAAAGCGTGGGCATGAAAACTCCTGTCAATCACCGGGAGGGGAAGCGAGGATCGCGGGCATGGTGCGCACGCGTCGGGTGGCGCTGTGCGCCCTTTCCACGAGGATGTACAGCACCGTGGGGATCAAGAGGCCCGGCGCCCAGGCGACATCGGCACCGATCAGCCGGGCAAAGGGTCCGACGTAGAAGGACAAACTCATGAAGGGGATCTGACAGGCGATGCTCAAGGCATACACCGCCAGCGTACGCCACCGGAAGCGGCCGTAGATGCCGTCCAGTTGGAACATCTGGTCAATGTCGTAAATCCCTTTGTTGACGACATAGTAATCGGCGAGGTTGATGGCGCTCCATGGCGTGAACGTATACACCAGGATCGCCAGCAAATCGGAAAAATAGACATCGAAGACCGTCTGGGTGGCGATGGCAATCGCGGTCGTCATCATCATGAGGATGGCCATGATGCGGAACTTCGTGGCAAGCCGCACCTGCTTCATGCCGCGGAGTCCCGACACGACCGTGACCGTGGCCATGTAGTTGCTGTAGAGCATCATGATGTTCACCTGGAAGAGGTTCGCCAGAATGACGAGAGCCGCCAGCAGTTCGAAGGGCCCGAAGAGCTGCGCGATGCTGAGGCCGGCATGCGCGGAAAAATCGGCATAGCTCGACGCCATGTAGGCGCCGAGCGCCATCAACATCAGGGACGCGAGAAAATTGCCGAGGGCGGTGTACCAGAATGCCTGCGAAATCGTCACGCTCGTCGGCAGGTAGCGCGCATAGTCCGCCACCGTCGGACTCGAACTCAAGGACCAGGCGGTTGCCTGGGTGACCACCAGCATGAACAGCGGCAGACTGAAGGCGGGCGCCGATGACAGGGTCGTCGACAGAGCGGTCGTCGGGACGGGCGCTTTGACGAACAGCAGGATCGCGAGAACCGCGAAAAAAATCCCCGATACCCGCGTAAGCACGAAGCCGATGCGGTGAATCATTTCGTAGCCCACGAATGCGATGATGAGAGTCACCGTGCCAAAAAAAATGATGGCGCCGGCATTGCTCACGGGCAGAATCAGCTTGACGATGTCCCGGATCAAGATTCCATTGGCGGCCGAATAGAACACCCCGGACGCGATGACCGCCAGCAGCGGAATCGAGGCTCCCAAGACGCCGAATTGGGCGCGGCTCTGGATCATTTGCGGAATGCCGAGATGCGGGCCTTGGGCCGAGTGTGCCGCCATCAAGACGGTGCCGAGCACGTTGCCGATCGCGAGGCCGAGCAGCGTCCACTTGAGCGACAGCCCCGCGCTGATTCCCAATGTGCCCACCGTCAGACACAGGATGGTGAGATTGGTGCTGAACCAGATGGTGAACAGACGCCGCGGAGATCCGTAGCGTTCCGCGAGGGGAATGAATTCGATCCCCTTCTGCTCGATGCGCAGTCGCGAAGTAGAGTGCTCATCCGCCAACGGGATGTCTCCGAAGTTGCTGGGAAACACGGTCTGCACGTGCTGCATCGAGTATTGCCAATTCGCCGGAACATCGCAACAATCGTCGGGAGGACCTCGCGTGATCGAGAACATGCTGCAAGGAAAGACCGCTGTAGTCACCGGGGCAAGTTCGGGGCTGGGACGAGCGATCGCCATCCATTTCGCGACGGCCGGGGCCAACGTCGTCGTTGCCGACGTGCGAACCGAGCCGCTGGAGGGCGGTGAGCCTACCGTCGCGCTCATCGCCGCCATGGGCGGCTCGGCGATTTTCGTGAAGTCCGATGTATCCCTGTGGTCCGACGTCGATGCGCTGGTGGCGAGAACAGTCGAGCGGTACGACCGTCTCGACGTGATGGTCAATAATGCAGCGATCTTTTCCGGTACGGGACTGCTCGAGACCGCGCCAGAAGAGTGGGAACGCGTCATGGGAGTCAATCTTAAGGGCATGTTCTTCGGTTGCAAACGCGCCATCGAACAGATGCGCACTCAGGATCCTCGCTGCGAAGTCCGCGGCCGCATCATCAATCTTGGCTCTCAACTGGGCATCACCAACTCGCCGCACGACACTCCTTACGGAGTGAGCAAAGCCGGCGCGATATATTTGACTCGGCACGTTGCCGCCGATTACGCCGCACAGCTGATCGTTTGCAACTGCATCTCGCCCGGCAAGATCGTCAAGGATGAAAGTCGCAGGAACCAGGATCCGGAAATCGATAATGCGGTGCGTCGTACTCCGTGGCCTCGGCTCGGACGGCCCGAAGATATTGCGAATGCAGCCGTATTCCTCGCGAGCGATCGCGCCACCTTCATCACGGGCGCGAATCTCGTGGTCGATGGTGGATGGCTGGCGCGATAGGGACTCACGACGTCGGTAATGATGCGGTAACGCTCGATCGTGCGTGTTGAATCGGCTGGCCCTTGCTCATCAGGAACAGCAGCGACAGGAGCGCCGCAGTCATCATCGAGCCATCGAACCACGCGAGGCTGGAATAGCCGAAGCGCTCCACCAATTGACCTCCCAAATACGCCGATACAGAGAACCCGGCGTAGTTGGCCGGCGCCATCAGCACGGCGGCTCGTCCCGACCTTTCAGCCGCCGCGATGACACCGAATTGGTAAGCGGCAAACAGCGAGAGACAAAAGAAGAATGCCGAAATCGATGCCGTGTAGATCCACGGTGACCGAGACTGTATGAAACCGACGGCAAGAAGCGTGAGTGCGACGCTGCCGATCAAGGGGATCGCGGGGTGGATCCGCTCGGCCATGAGGAGCACCACAATCGGCCCGAGGGTTCCAAATGCCGCGCAAATCGTCATGGACGTGTGCACGGTGGCTGCTGAAAACCCGGATGCTTCGCCGATTGTTTCAAGAAAAGCCCACAAGGCGCCTTGGCCGACGAAAAAAGCAGTCACGCCGGCGAGCGCAAGCCAGACCGGCACGCTCAAGGGTTGCCGAACCCCGCGGACTTCGTTGGCCGCCCTCTGGATTGCAGCCGACGGAAAATGCCGCACCAGTATCAGTCCCGGCACCATGAGGAGCGCCAAGCCCAGGAACAACGCGTGCCAACCGAAGGCCGATTCGATGACAGGGAGTATCCATATGGCAAGAAATGCGAGGCCGGTTTGGCCGATCGAATAGATCGCTTGATTCTGCTCCTGATGGGATGCGCCGTAGATGAGAAAACATGCCGATTGCGTGAAACCCGTACCGAAGCCGCCCACCCACCGAATGCCAATCAGCTCATGGATCGATGACAGTCCCATCGATATCGCATCCGCCGCCACGGCCAGCACGAGCCCGACGGCGGCGACGATTCGGGGCGACGCTCGACGCAGCGCGAAGACCGCCACGAACGATCCGATTGCGCTCCCTATCGTTTCCGCCGAGCCGTAAGAACCCAACGAAGCGGCATCGAGTCCCAGGTGCGCCTTCAAGACACCGAGAACGACGGGCAAGCTGTTGACCAGCACGAGCCCCACGATACCGCATACCAGCGCGGCGATTCGTGGCTTGGTCAGTTCGGTGAACAGGGTCCACCTGTGAAGCGCGGGTGGGCGGTGGTCATGGGCCAGGGATCCTTTTTTCGAGGCTAAGTAGGCCGCATGGCGGTTCCCGCAATCCGAAGATGGTCCTTCTCGGCGCGGACAACCGAAGGACTGGTTCCAAACACGCTGCGATAGGCGGCCGCAAAATGCGCGGTGGTCGAGAATCCGCACGTAACGGCAATGTCGGCAATGCGGCGACCGGTATAGATGAGCAATTCGCGCGCGCGCTCAACGCGCACTCGCAAATAGTAGCGGACGGGCGTGATGCCAGCGTGACGCATGAATAACCGCTCCAGCTGCCGGTTTCCAATCCCAACTTTGAGAGCGATGATCGACAGCGGTATCGGTTCCTCGATGTTGTCGCGCATGAGCATGATCACGCGCCGCATGATCTCCGGCAGGCTCACGGAGCCCTGTTGCAAACCCACCGGTTGATCGTCTCGTTCATTGCGGATCCGTTCGTGCAAGAATTGATTTGCCACGGCTTGCCCCAAATCCACGCCGTGATGCTCGGTAATCAAATGCAGCATCATGTCGAGGGTCGCCGTTCCTCCGGAACACGTTAGCCGATCGCGGTCGATTACATACAGCTTGTTCGTACAATCTAGACCTGGGAACGCGTCTCGGAAGGCTTGCAAATTCTCCCAGTGGGTCGTGCACCGGTAGCCCGTCAGGACGCCCGCGCGGGCGAGCAGACGGGTTCCAGTCGATACCGAGCCGATGGCGATGCCGCGCGCCGCCGCTTGCCGGATCGCGCCCAAGTGGCGGTGCTCATCTTGCTCTGCGAGAAAGCCGGCACACACGATGAGGTAATCGGCGTCCTCCAACGCCTCCTCCAGATTCATCACGGGCAGCCGGATACCGCTGGAGGTCGCGACGGTATCGGCTTTAAGACTTGCGAGACGCCAATCATAGGCGTCGAAGCGGGCGAGCCGATTGAGTGCGCGCAACGGTTCCATGAAACCGGCCAGTGTAATCAGCGAGAATCCCGGCACCAGCAGAAAAACGAAGTTCTGCCGGGGAACCGCATGCGGGCTGTGACGACGCGACCTCGACCGAGTCAGCGGCTGCTCGCGTTTGGATTCCGTTGACCGCTGTCCGCTCATAAAACCATTAGCATCCCAGACGTTTGCCACGTCATTTCGGCTGCGCTGAGCGCGATGCCCGCGGTCGCGGAACTCATCGGTGGTATGCCACTGACACCGACGCAGCATTAGATAGCACACCTCCTTACCCATCTCAATACCGCGGCCGATGTGCGCACTGTTAGAGCGCCGGTGACTTTTCGTGCTCCAGAATCGGGCGCTTGGGGTTGCGCCGTCGCAGCCGGCGCTCAGACGAGGTCTCGCGGCACTGTGGTGTGCCAATTTCGACTCAGGATTCGGCAATCCCCTTCGAATGCATCCATCTCCGCGCTGACGTGAAAGGCTTCGAGAGTTGCTGTCTGCACGACGCGCACCACCGACCGAGTCCGCCATTCGCCGCGCCCGATCTCGATATTCCAACGAACCTCTCCCCGGGCGCTCAGCGGATCGTACTCTTCAATGGAGAACTCATAACGGCGTGAACTCGCAATCTCGATTCCCGTCGCTTCGAGGCGCGAAGCGCCGTAATCGTCGAAGAGAACGGCGGTCGTCACGCCGGTTCCCAGATGACGAGTCGTCGTCCGCTCGAATCGGCCGGCCCGTAGTGTCGTCGAGGGTCCCGGAGGCGCGGATGCAGCCGGTTCGAACAACCTTTGGTGCTCGTCCTCCGCAAGCGACTTGCGCACCGGCAAGGTCAGGCAAGCCGGGCCGGTAAACACCGTCAGTATGGCGCGCTCCGGCGCGGGCCAGGTCATCGGCCAGTACGTGGTCGAGAGTGCCACACGAATTCTGTGTCCGGGCGGAAACGCATAACCCGCCTCCTTCAACCGAATGCGCACGCGATAGCGGCGTCCGGCCTCGAGCGCGGTGGGAAATTCATGGCTGTCGCGATGGGTGAGATTCAGCACACCATAGGTCACACGGGTCGATGCACCGTCCGGATGGACATCGCAGAGCCGCACCACGATTTTGGCGTTCGGCTTGTCCGACGCGATCTCGAACTCGAGCACTGGGCCGCCGAGTATCTCGATGCGCTCCGCAAGCGAAGCGCTATCGAAGACGATCGACTTACCGTCCTCCTCGCGCTGGTCGGACGGCTCATCGGGAGTGATGCCGTGGACAGACCACATCCCCGCAAGGAGCCCCACGGTCTCGGGCGAATCCACGGTTACCGGCTTTTCCAAAGTGGGCGACGTCGAAAGTCCATCGAGACTCAAGTACAACAAACGCTCCTCAATCGCCGCCGATGGCCACTCTGGCTCGCTGACCCAACGACCGGGCCGTTCGGCATACCAAGTCGCCGGTCGGACGCTTTCCTGCATCCACGCCTGCATCATGGGTCCCTCCATGATCCCCGTCTCCAAACCCTTGAGCCATGTGTCCCACCACCGTAAGGACTCTTGCAAAAAGCCGATTTGGGGACCGGGGGTAGCAAAATGAGGCAGCCGGTGTCCCCAGGGACCAATCAGGCCCTTGCGCGGCCCCGGCAGTCCCGTGAGCAGTCGCGGGATGGAATTGGGATAGCCGTCGGTCCAGCCACCGATTGCGTAAACCGCGCAGGTGATATCCGCGAAATTTTCGCAAACTGACCCATGCTTCCAAAATTCGTCGCGGCGTTGGTGCTGCAACCATTCGGCAGGAAAAAGCGGCAGGTTGTTCAATCGCTCGAGCCACATATCGCGCCAGCGCTCGCCGACGATGGCCGGATCCGGCGACCGGGTCATGTAGGCGAGCATCGCCGATCCCCACGTGAGATTGTTCTGCAGCAGTGCCCCGCCGATGAAGTGGACGTCATCTGCATATCGATCATCGGTGGAGCACACCGTGATGATCGCCTTCAAGGCCGCGGGTCGACGGGCTGCGACCTGCAAGCCGTTGAAGCCGCCCCAGGAGATTCCCATCATTCCCACGGCTCCGGTACACCAGGGCTGGCGCACGATCCAGTCAATGATCTCGAGCGCATCGTCCTGTTCCTGCTTGAGATACTCGCCCCACAACAACCCATCCGAGTCTCCGCTTCCGCGCAGGTCGACGCGAATACAGGCGTAACCATGCCCGGCCACGTAGCGGTGAGTCATTTCATCACGCGCGGCCGTAAAGTCTCGTTTGCGATAGGGTAAGTACTCGAGAACCGCCGGCACGGGATCCGTGTCCGCGTCCTCGGGCAACCACACGCGTGCCGCCAGCCGGCAGCCGTCGGACATCGGTATCCAGAGATGCTCGATCTCACGAACGGTTCTGGCGAACGCGGTGACTTTCGTCACCTTTGCCGATGAGTCGATGGGTGATGAAGAACCGCCGATCAATACTTGCGTCATTGTCTTGCCCACGCAGAATTCAAGGTGTAGTGGATTACGGCAAGAGGGAGTTCAAGTCAATTGAAGCCAAGCCGAGAAGTCGGATTGTTCGCTCAATCTGTCGTATTTCTGATGATGACTCAACTTCTGGTTCGCCAGAATCGAGCTGGCAAAAACTGAAAGGATCTTAGATGTCTGCGGACGAGACTTTCCCCGGTGATTCCTTGACGCCCTCCTCGAGTACGGCACCTGCCGCTTCGAAAGGAGCCGAGTGTCTCTCGACTCTCGTGACGCCCGGTGACACGGATGTGACGGTCCTCGAGAACGTTTGGATAGCGATGGCCGATGATGTGCGTCTGGCCGCACGGATCTTCCTGCCAAAATCGGCGCAAACCAATCCAACCGGTGCGGTGCTCGAGTATTTGCCCTATCGCAAGCGCGATTCGTATCGACACCGTGATGATGTTGCAGGGCCATTCCTCGCAAAGTCGGGAATCGTGCTGGTGCGTGTCGATATTCGGGGCACCGGCGACTCCGACGGCAGCATGGTTGACGAATACATGCCTGTCGAACAGGCCGATGCATTGACCGTCATCGATTGGATTGCGCGCCAGCCTTGGTGCAATGGCAACGTCGGTATGCGGGGAATTTCCTATGGCTCCTTCGTGGGACTGCAGGCGGCGGAGAAAGCGCCCGCTGCCTTGAAGGCCATCGTCTCGACCTGCGGGACGGAGCAGCGATACGCGGACGATATCCATTATCGGGGCGGATGTCTGATCGCCGACAATTTCGTCTGGGGAATGCAGTTTCAGGTGATCATGGCGGCTCCGCCCGATCCGGCCATCGTCGGTGCGGATCGTTGGCGTGCTCTTTGGCAGCAGCGACTCGATGCGGCGGAGCCGTTGGCCATGCGCTGGACCGAGCATCAAACGCTCGACGCGCAGTGGCGGAGCGGTTCGATCAGGGATTATGAAGCAGTTTGCTGCGCCATTTACAATGTCGGCGGCACACTCGATTCCTATCTCCCATCGGTGACCCGCATGATGGAACGAGCACCGCACGTGCCGCAAAAAGCGCTCATTGGTCCTTGGGCGCATAAATGGCCCGGTTACCCTTTGGCGGCCGATCATGTGGGCGGGCCGCCACCAGGCGCCGACGGTGTGCCAGGTCCCGGTGTCGACTGGATGCCGATCGAGGCGCGGTGGTGGCGTCGCTGGCTGTTGGAAGAGAGCAACGGGATCATGGAGGAACCGAAAGTCTGGTCCTTCCGCGAGGATCGCCCCGCCGGCGCCACGTATCCGCACGATACCGTCGGCAGTTGGGTCTCTGAGCCGGAATGGCCGAGCCATCACATCAACAAACGAGTATTACACCTCAACGTCGCGGGGCTCGAAGATGCTGCCGGACCCGAGACTTTGCTGACCCATCGGACCAATTTGACGATCGGCTACGCCAACTCGTCGTTGAGTCCCTCGGCGGAACCGAGCAGCTGGTGGCGTGAGCAAACGCGGGACGATGCGCTCAGTCTGGTGTTCGATTCCCAACCGCTCGAGCAACCGCTCGACGTCATGGGGGAGCCTATCTTCCGCATTCGGGTGCGTTCCGACCGGGCGGTCGCCAAACTCTGCGCCCGCCTCACGGAGGTTACTGAGGACGGCTTGTCGCACTTCCTCTGTTATGGCCTGCTCAACCTGACGCATCGCGATGGCGACGAGACACCGTCCGCGCTCATCCCGGGACACGACTACGACGTGCAAATCACCGGTCATTTCGCCTGCCATCGATTTGCAGCGGGCAGCCGCATACGCGTCGCTCTGAGCGAAACCTGGTGGCCGGTCGTATGGCCGTCGCCGGAACTGGTGACGCTCCAAGTGACGACGGGCGCATCCATGCTGGAACTTCCTGTCCGACCCACGAAGGCGGGCGAGGAGCCCCCCTTTGGTATTTTTCGGAACCGCTATGCAGTGCCGGGTGCGCTGCCAGGACCCTACTTGGAGCCCATGGCAGACGTGGAAATCACGGGCGATCCAGGCAGCCGCACCTTCACTTTGATCGGCGGCGGAGGCTCCCTGGAACCGGGACGCAAGCACATACCCGAGATCAACACGACTCTGGGCGGCATGTATTATCTACGGCGATCCATCCGCGAAGACGATCCCAATTCAGCGGAAATTGAAACCGAAGCCGTCAATGTCTACGAGCGTGACAATTGGCGGGTCAAATTGCGTGCGCGATGCTTGTGCAAGTCCACACCCGGTCATTTCATCTGCTCGCAGGTATTCGAAGCGTTCGAAGGTGATCGCATGGTTTTCTCGCGCAACTGGGAGAAGGAGATTCCGCGCCGCTTGGTATGACTCGAAGTCTATTGACTTGCTCCGCCGCTGAATTTGTATGAAAAGCGGAGCGATAACGTGCGTGGCCGGTTCGGCGTGACGAGTTTGACGAATTGCGCGGAACTGATGTACATCTCTGCTCGCGTATCAGTGAGATTTTGTCCGAAGAATTCCGCCGTCCATGGGCCCTTGGCAACTCCCAACGCCGCGTCATACGTCGTGTACGGCGCCAACTCGTAGTTAGGCGGGCCATCCACGCCTTGAGTGACGACGTCGGCAAACGAATGATCACTATGTTGCGCCCCCACCTGCGCATGCCAATTGTAGCTGGCGATCGGAACCTCATATCTCGCGCGAATGGTGCCTTGAAACGGCGGGGCGTTCGCTAAGGGACTGCCGATTCCCTCGGTGGGAAACAAATTGATGACGCCGGTGGAACCGACGAGCGACGGCGCATTCACCTGCTCGCTCTGATTCCATGCGAAAGATGAATTCAGCGTGAGCTGCTCCGTGACCCGATAGACGATGTTTCCTTCAAAGCCGCGCACTCTATAATTCGGGCCGTTCGTGTTGAAGCCGAAATTTCCGTATACCGATGGATCATTGATCTCGAGCTGGACGTTGTCCCACTTCTCCTCATAGATGGCTCCGTCGAACTGCAGGCGATGATCGAGCCACTGGGTCTTGAATCCGAGTTCGTAATTTCGAAGACTGTCGCTTCCGTAATATAGCGGCGGCGAGAATTTGCCGTAGAGCGGCGAACTTGGCGATAGAATCCCAGTACCGCTGTTGAAGCCGCCTGGCCGAAACCCTTCAGAGTAAGTGGCGTAAATCATGATGCCGTCCAGCGGTTTGTAGCTGAGATTCACCTTGCTTTTGTGGCCGGAATCAACCTGGCTGAGATTGAATATTTTGAAGATGCCGTTTGCCGGCGTGCACGTATCCGCATTTCGGCATCCGTATTCCGAATCGGACTGACCCTGCAGGAAATTGTCGAAGTGATAGAACCGGGTTCCAAGAGTCAGGGTCAGCGCATGCGGAATGAAGTCGAAGGCGACCTCGCCGAAGATGGCGCGCTGCCTGTAGCCGCGGGTGGCGTCCGTCAGAAACGCGGTACCCGGAAGCCGCGGGGAGGGATCGAAGGTGGTGATGGTGTCGACTGGAGAGAGCACGGGGAATCCCGCCTCCGGATTCCCGTATAAGAAGTTCTGGGACGTTTGGATCTGATAATCCTCCCAGAATAATCCGCCGATGGCTCGTAGGCGGAGCTCCTCCGCTGTGCTCAGGCGGACCTCGTGACTCTGGTGCGTGTTACGCAACACATTGTTCCAGGTGGAACTCGGCGAATAGCACTTGGCCGTCGTGCCGGGTGTGAACTGCGGCCCGTTGCACTGATAATAATCAGCGTAGTGACCGCGTGCGTAGTCCGTATAATCGGCGACCTGGTCGACGTTGCGGATGAGATATCCCCCGGTATAGACGAGTTTGAGGGGCCCGGCCCGGCCGTTCACCGTCCAGGCAGTGTCTTCGAATTCATCCTTGTCGTAAGACGGATTCCATTGCTGCACGTCGAGGTCGCCGAGGGTCGGGTCATAAGCAAAGGTGCCATCGGCCTCCATATGCTGATAGCTCTGCTGGATGAGCACGTTCCAATCAGCGTCTATTTTGTAGAGACCCGAAAGCCGCACGCCCTTGTACTCGACCGTGTTGATGCCGTTTGCGACCGTGCTGCTGTTGCTGAGACTCTCGCTTCCCGCCGGTACCACGCCGCCAAAATAGCTGACGATGCCGGCGTCCGTTGGTTGGCGGGTGAAGGTGCCCGGGACGTTGTTGATATATCCGCCCCGGAAGTCGTCGTAGATCACGCCACGCAAGGCCAACGTGTCGGGGATGAGCGGCACGTTGAGCACGGCCTGCAGAGCACTGCTCGGGCCGCCGTGGGCGGTTGTTGAGTAGCTCCCATTTGCGGATCCCTCTGTCACATCCAGCTTGGGTTTGTTCGTGATGTAGCGAAGTGCGCCGGCCTGCGCTCCGGCTCCGTAGAGTGTCCCCTGGGGACCCTCGAGCACTTCGATCCGTTCGAGGTCGGCGGCGTACACATCGAGATTGCGGCCTGGCAACTGCGCCGATTGGTCATCGAGGTAAATCGCCACGTTGGGGAAAAGGCCCGTACTGCCCGTCACCTGATTGCCCTCGTGGGTCGACGACAGCCCCCGCATGTAGACTTCACCCTGACCCGGTCCCGTGGACGCCGTCGTCACGTTGGGCAAATACTTCACGAAGTCGTCGAGCGTTTGTACGTTGAGCTCCGCGAGCGTGGTGCCCGTGAGCACGGAAATGGATATCGGCACATCTTGAAGATTTTCAGCACGCCGGTTCGCCGTCACGGTGACTTCCTCGAGCTCACCGCTGGTGGCCGCTTGCGGGACATTGGTAGCCACTTGGGCGATCGCCGTGCCCATTCCGCCCAGTCCCAGCGCCACGGCAATCGCCTTCGAGAGTGTGCTGCTGACGCCGAGACGAGCGATGGATGGTGTCGACCTGCCGCGCGGGGCGTTAATCCGCAGCACTGGAGCCGCGCCGTCGCTCCGTGGAATCGTATCGAACGGTGACGTCATGTTGATCCTCCCTACCGAGATTTTTGTGGTCGACAAGCTAGAAACTTAGAAGCGCCTACACGTACCGGAATTGATTTTGCGCAACAAAGCGTTGGTGCCCGATCGGAAAGACGACACAAAAGACGAATAATCCGACATCGGAACAAGTCGGTTTTTGATTAGGGTCGTGGATGATGGCCTACGCGCCTCAAGGTGATGAGCGGGGCCGCAATCTATGAGCCGGCAGGCCGGCGCCCGTCAGTCGTTCGGTATGGCGTAGACCTTGCCCCGGTAGGGTGGTTTATCGATCTGATCGACCGCCGTCACGTAGAGGGTCTTCTCGTCCGGGCTGAAGGCGAGATTGGGTACCTTCGGCGAGGG
>Ga0116230_10003574_pt1 | contig 15211 bp, 14 predicted proteins | sample S1TSphfallax_3_FD_88678 | JGI IMG/M metagenome (GOLD analysis project Ga0116230, IMG submission 88678) | Host-associated microbial communities from peat moss isolated from Minnesota, USA - S1T2_Fd - Sphagnum fallax MG | ecosystem: Host-associated > Plants > Peat moss > Unclassified | place... | reverse complement strand
GATCTGCTTCTACGGGGACCGGGCTGGTGGTACGAATCCGGGCTTGGGCGTCAGAGGCCTCCGCCGGACTCATAGTCGGCCTGTAAGTCACAAGAGCACTTTATGCCTCCCCGGCATTTCGGCTAGCAGCTGCAACTCATCTCTCGCTTACCAACCGACGCGCGGAACCAGGATCAGAGGCTGTCCTAAAGATGCCGGCATGCCGCAATGCAAGCGTAGAACCCAGGAGCGAGAGGTGCTGCTGGTCGATATAAAGCGACTGCCCATCCAACGACGCCCTGCATTGATCCGCGGAACAGAGAGGCACTGTTGGGTCGATCACATGAGCCCCATGTGCAAGAGCAGATTCCCTCACAATCCGAGCCGCGTCCTCCGTATCGCGACTCAGCACCGCAGACCGCGGTTCACGCAGATCGGCATCTAGACTGTTACCCAAGATCCTTCGCACTGCGGCCCTTGGCGCGATCTTCTTGCCAAGCTGCGCCTGCATTGGGTCTTCGAGAAACAATGGAACGTCAAGGACGACATAAACTTCCTTGCCTGCATCGTGCAACCGGGCCAGGATGCCATCGATGCCTCGTCTCAAATTCTGCGCGCTATCACTCTTCGAGGATGGGAGTGACTCTTGATCTGTTCTGACGTAAGGGCCCTCGTTGCTCGCTTGAAATGGAGCACCCCAAAATCCCCCGAGAACCACTCTCTGGACATTTCCATCGGCAATGACGCGTCCCAGAGCGTCATTGTTGAATGCTGCGCACTCTCGTGCATGTTCAGGACGGTGATCCATCCAACGTGTAACCCCATAGAGCGGAGGACAACTGGATTTTGTCTCGTCCCATATCTGCCATTGGTTCTGTTGAGCTTCCAAGTGCAGCGCGCCTGCCAGTGCCGACGCGTGACTGTCGCCAAGCAGCGCCAACGTCGGACGGAACCTCTCCATCGGATGACAAGCGGTACTCGTATCGACTGAGCTACGGCCGTAAGGGGCAAGACATGAATCGGGAAAGGCCTGCAATGCTTGTGCTTCCGTAGCAGCTGCGGCCGGGTATCTGCTCGGCCAGCCGTGCGTTTTGTGGAGAATCCACACTGGAATACAAAGCACCGCGGAAGCAATGCCATAGCGCACCAGCATGCTCGGTCCGCCAAGTGGAATGCGCCGGAAGGGCTGTTCAACGAGGAAATAAGTGGCGACCGAGAGAAGAAGTGCTAGTATCAGCAGCAAGCATGCGGTACTCACCTTGAGCGGTCCGCCAGAGACGATGTGCGCAAAGCTCAACAGGGGCCAGTGCCACAGATACCAGGAGTAGGAGACTAGGCCAAGTGATCGCAAAGGTCTCGAACCGAGAAGAACCTTGTTGAAGAACGTGTCCCGCGTGCGGATCAGGATCAGGGCCGCAGCTACAGGCGGCACCGCCGCAAGTCCAGGGAAATTCATGATTTCATTGAATCGAAGGACGCAGGCAACCAACAGCGACAGCCCCAGGACTCCAAGAATGAGAGAATGCGTTCCCCATCGCCTCTTGGAATCGTCGGCACCCTCCTCAACTTCAAGGATGCCAAGCAGGCACCCGGCACCAAGTTCCCATGCGCGCGAGGGGATGAGATAAAAGGCGGCGCTTTGATTCTCGAACACAGTATAGATGGAGAGGCAGAACGACGCCGTGATCAAGCCACTCAGGACGGCAAGCACAGTCCGGCTACGCCAGCGTTTGACGAACATCAAGAGGAGCGGAAGCCCAATGTAGAACTGTTCCGCGACGCCTAATGACCAGGTCATGCGCAGAGGGCTGGCATTCGACGAAGCGGCGAAGTACGCCGCACCCCGCCGGTACATGAAGATGTTCGCTGTTGAGGTGAGAGCGGCAAGCGCCTCTGCGGCAAAACCTTGAAGCTCCTTCGGGGAAAGGATCAGGCAGCTGATCCCATAGCAGGCCAATAGGACAAAAAACAAGGCGGGCAGGATGCGTCTGGCGCGGCGCTCGTAGAACCGCGAAAGAAGGAATTTCCCCGAACGGGTCTCCTGGTAGACGTGGGCACCTATCAAATAGCCTGAAATCACAAAGAATACGTCAACGCCGATGAAGCCCCCACTCAAGAAGGGAATGCCTGCATGAAACGCGACAACGGCCAGTACAGCGAGACAACGTAGGCCGTCTATGTCTTCCCTGTACTGACGTGTCGACAGCCGAGCGACAACCTGATCCGCCATTCAATACGACCTCTAAGAGGCTGAGGGCCTGGGCATCTCTCAATCACCAGGCCCTCGCATGACGCTATCTCTGTACAGCATGAAGAGCATCTAGAATTGAATTATAAGCGGGTTTGGGCTGGTAGAGCTTGTCGAATGGAAGTGCCGCCCCGTAGCCAGGAAAATCGCTCGGTATCCAGGACCAGGCGTCGCTGAAACCCCAGGTCTGGATTGCGGTGCAGCGTGGGTTTTGCAAGCAGGTCTCGACGATGAACTTGTACGTGTTCGCCTGGGCTTGGAGATTGGCCGCGGACGCAACGCCGTTCTTGTCCACGGGAATCCTAACATCCAACTCCGATATATGGACCTCCAGCCCGAGATCGGTATATGCCTGCAATACAGCCGGGAACGTTGCAGGATAGTTGGCGGCAGTGTCAACGTGCATCTCCAGCCCCACACCGTCGATCGGAACGCCCCTCGCGATGAAGTCCCTCAACATGTTCAACAACGCCTCCGACTTTTTCCCTGTGACTTCGATGTCGTGGTCGTTGTAAAACAGCTTCGCCGTCGAGTCGGCTTGGCGCGCCCATCGAAATGCCTGCTCAATGTATCCGGTCCCACTCAGGCCGATACCTGGTTTGTTGTACCACACGGCGTCATTCAACGTCGTGCCGATCCCAGTCGCATTGTTGCTGATCGCTTCATTCACGACGTCCCAGGCGAAGACCTTACCCTCATAGTGCTGCATGGTCGTAAAGATATAATCATGAAGAACCGTGGAGAGTTCCTCGCTCGAGAGTGTCGATAACCAATCTGGATTTTGCTGCCACCAACACAAGTTGTGACCTCGGACCTTCATGTCGTTGGCTTGTGCAAAGGCCACCAGGCTGTCACCCGGTTCAAAGTTATAGACGCCTCGCTCCGCTCCGATGACACTCCACTTCATAGCATTTTCACCTTCGAGCATGTTGTACTGCGTGGCGAGCGTCGTTGCATAGGACGCATTGTGGATCAGTGGGCTCTGCTGACCGTACTCATCAGCGTCGGCCGCTGCGCCTACTAAGATGCCGCTCTTGGCGGCCAATCCCCGCAACGTAGGAGGCGGAGGCTGGAGCCGGATTGTCGAGCTCGTGCTCGCGGAGCTATTGGCGTGGCTGGTCGCCGTCACCGTCACCGTCTGCGCGCTGGCGAGCGTTGCAGGTGCCGAATAGAGGCCACTCGCGGAAATGCTGCCGACCGCGCCGTCAAGCTTCCATGTGACAGCCTTGTCCGTGCTTCCCGAGATATATGAGTTGAACTGTTGGGTACCTGAAGACGTGAGGGTCACATTGCTTGGAAGGACCGTCACAATTACGGGTGGCGTGAGTGTGATCGTAGCTCTCCCCGATTTTGTTGGATCGGCGACGCTGGTCGCCCAGGCCGTCACGACCTGGATCGTCGCAATCGTGGAAGGAGCCGTATACACTCCGGTCTTGGAAATGCTGCCCAACGCAGAGGTCAACGTCCAATTCACGGCAGTATTCGCGCTGTTTTGAACATTTGCGGTAAACGACTGAGTCTGGTTGGGGCTGAGAGTCACGGCTGCCGGGGACACCGTAACGCTCACCGGCGCAGCGAGCGAAATACTCGCGGTCGCCGTCTTCGTCGGGTCCTGGACGCTGATAGCAGTGAGCGTAATGGTATCTGAAACGTTGATGTTTGCAGGCGCCGTGTAGACTCCAGTCGGCGAGATACTCCCGACTGCGGGTTTCAATGTCCAGGTTACCGTTTGGTTCTTGGTTCCCGCGATCGAAGCGCTGAACTGTTGCTTCTTCGAACTGCCGAGAGTTACTACGGTCGGGGACACCGAAACGCTAAGCGGTTCTGGTGTTGCCGTGGCTGAGGTCACGGCCACTTTGATCGCGTCAGTACGGTTTCCTGTTGCGGTTGTCGCATGTGCTAGGGAAGTAAAGGTTAGCGGTCCGAAGAGTAGGAGGAGGAAGAATTGAGCGAAGCCTCGAGTTTTGCTCTTAGCGTTAGAAAAGCAATTGTTGCAATGCATCATATGGGCTCCTAATGGGACAGATCGACCACTGCTTTCAGGTCTTAATCGTGTATGTGCTGAAAAACGTGAAGCATACTACTGACAATAAAGACACTTTTTCTAAAGCCTACGATCTCCGTTGAGATTGCACGTCGGCATTAGAATATTGATGTCCATCGATTGTGACGAAATACCCCCGCCGTCCCTTCCTCCTGGATCGGCCCAAGGCAATCTGCGGTCCAGACATCGCAGATCGCAAGTTGCTTAGGCTTCGCATTGTGAAGCCTGTAGCAGGGACATCTTGTCATATCCGACTTCCAACATGAGTTTGATTGATGAGGGCAGGAAGTGCAATGGTACGCAGGTGGTATGAGGCCGCATTTAGAGCCATAGCGTCTGCGTAATTGGCCCTGACTGGCCTTGCCCTCAATCCTTGCTTCCCTGAAGCGCCTGAACCCCATGATGTGCAGACGTCCTGACCTGATCTTTCCATTTTGAACTGGGTACTTCCGCAGACTTAGTGAACCATGGGCTGGCCCGACAAGTCTTGACGTGATGCGCATCCTGTTGATCGCGATGTTTTGCGATCTTATGGCAACACTGCATTTAATGTTTGTTACTGCTGTGACTGCAAACTTTGCAGAATCGAGCTAAAGGCAGACTTGGCGATGTACTGCTTATCAAACGGGAGCGCCGCACCGTAGCCAGGTTCACTCTTTGGAATCCAGGACCACCCATCCGAGAAGCCCCATGTTTGGAATACGGTGCACCGCGCATTCTCCAAACAGGTTTTGAGGACAAAGGCGTAGGTCGCAGCTTGGGCCTGTAGGTCGGAAGCGCTGGCTATGCCTGCGCTGTTCACCGGTAGAGCCACGTCCATTTCCGTGACGTGCACCTCGTAGCCGAGGTCAGTGATATCACTGAGCGCTTGGGGAAAAGTTGTGGGGTAGTTAGTGGTGGTGTCGACGTGCATTTGCAAGCCGACGCCGTCGATGGGAACACCGCGCTGCTTGAAGTCTGTCAACATGTTCATCATTGCCGCATGCTTCGGGCTCATCGTCTCGACGCCATGATCGTTATAGAAAAGCTTAGCCGTGGGGTCGGCCTCTCGCGCCCAGCGGAAGGCCTGCTCGAGATAGCCGGTGCCGGTCAGCCCGATGCCCGGGAGTTGGTACCAAGGGCCCGGATTCAGCTTGAGATTGGTCGCGGTCGCATCGTCCTCAATTGCCTCGTTTACTACATCCCACGCGAACACCTTCCCCTTGTAGTGGGCCATGACTGCGCTGATATAGTCGTGCAGTGTTTGGGACAGCTGCGCGCTGGTAAGGCCCGAAATCCACGCTGGATTGCTTGAGTACCAGCAAAGATTATGACCGCGAACTGACATCGAATGTTGCTGTGCGAAGGCAACGATGTTATCGCCTGGTTCAAAGTTGTAACTTCCTTGCTTAGCCCCTATCACCGCCCACTTCATTGCGTTTTCCGGCTCCACTAGGTCGTACTGGGTAGCCAGGGTGTTTGCATAGCGGGCGTTATCGACCAAGGGGCTGTCGCCGTACTCGTCGGCATCGGCCGCGGCACCAACCATAATGCCGCGTGCTTCGGCCGCTGATCGTAGCGTGGACTTGGTGGTCTCCACGGTGATCGTCGCGCTCGCGCTGCTCCCACTGGTCGAATCCGATGCGATGAGCTTGATCGACTGCGCCGTTGTGATCGTCGGTGGCGCTGTGTAGACCCCTGCAGCCGATACGGTGCCTATATTCGGGCTCAGCTTCCAGGTGGGATTGGAAATCGTCTGACCATTGGCGCTGGCAAGGAATGGCATAGACTCGGAGGGCCCTAGCGTGACCGTGCCTGGCGTCAAAGTGATCAGCGGCTGAATCGACACGGTCACCGAGGACACAGGGCTTGTGAGCGAACCAAGAATCGCGATCGCCTTAACCGTCGTAGTCTGCGCGATTGAAAGCGCGGCACTATATGTGTTGGATGCCGCCGTAGGTATGCTGCCGTCAGTGGTGTAGTGTATGGCCGCTGTGCTTAGGCCGTCACTGACGACGAGCGACTGCGCCGTCTGGTAGACCCCACTGTTCAATGACAACAGCGGTGTTGGTACGGAAGTGATGATGTTTAACGCCCAGGTTGCCGGCATGGTCGCCCCAAGCTGCGCTGCGGAGTTCTGGACCGGAATCAAGTCGTAGATAACAGACACGTTATCGGCAGGATGTTTGGCAAGAGCTATGGCAGCCTGGAAAGTGGTGGCTGGCACGGTGCCCTGATTGTAAGTAGTGGATGTGAACAGATTGCCGCAGGCTGAGTCGTCCCCGGCCGAGCCCCCTGGCGACATCACGCACGAGGAGATCATCGCTCCCAACATTGTCTGCTCGATGGTAGGAGCGACCGCTCCGCTAGACAGCGCGGGGCCTGGGATTGTTCCAGTTGCGGGATTCACAAGCTCTTCGACCAAGGCTGCGGCCGCCGCCAGCTGGACGGCCTGTGAGCTATCGGCACCCATCGCCGCCGGCGAGGTTATGAAAGGAGCCAAGGGCCACACCGTGCCCACAGTGGTCGCCTCATTGATCTGTACGGCCGTCATCGAACCGATCGCACCGCAGTTGCCCATAAACGACATCAGCACGGCGGCCCTGTTTTGCTGGTTCAGCGTCAGAGCGTTTTGGCCACCGCTTGCGATCACATAGACCAGTGACTGGGACGAGGCACAGTCTACCGAACCGGACAGAGTAAAGCTACCGTCTTGCGCACTCTGTACCGGCATGGCGAGCACCGCGGTCGAAGCTGCCCCATTTCCTGCACTCGCCATTACATACATCTGTAGGGATGCGTCCGCGAGAGGCAAGCTCTCGGCCGTTACCTTCCCTGAGACTGAAAAGACGGTCCCGATTGCCGTGTTCAACGCGGTTGGGCTGATAACTCTTTCAAAAGATGCACCACAGCCTGCTAAGAAAAGGCAGCCCAGCAGCCAACAGGCATTCCCTACAGTGGGCAATGACAAATATCTTCCTTCGCAGGAGATGGTTGACTTGTTTGTACGATCAATTGAAAAAAAATGAACAAAGAGGTGCATGGAGCTCTCACGTCGAAGGATCGGGAAGACAGTAGCTGATTAGGCGTCAGCAGTCCTCCCCGGACTACTGCTACTGAGTAGATCGTCACCCTCGCGTATCGGGAATACCACGGATGTAGTGAGAAATAGCCCATTCGGGGAACCGAGACCGCAGCGATTCGTGCCGGATCGAAAAAGGCGGCCTAATTGATCTGCTGGCTTCCATTCGCATGCCGTTCCCTCTTTCCTTTTGAGAGCAGACTTGCGTGGCTCCGCCTGGGTGGATTCCAGGTACACGGCCTCGGTTAAAGACGGGAAGTTGGATCGGGTGCAATGTATGGCACTACCGCCGCGATCTGGGGAACCTGGCGAACTGCTGAGAGCGCCAAGAAGTCGGAGGGGCAAGCTGCCTGGGGCCGGAACTGCGGATACCACTACCGGAAGGTGGCTTCGAGTTCATCGTTGAGGACCTTGGTCCGTGTCCGAAGCAAGTCATGTGCGCCTCGCAGCGACCGTTGCATCTGCTGTTTCTTGACCTCCTGCTTACGACCTGGTTGATCGTCCACTCGACGAACTCAGTGCCGATCCTTTCTCCCTGCCGACAGCGATCGCCGAAGTTGGGGATGAACTCGCTGTTGTCCTTGATATAAATATCGAATTCCGATACTCCGTTCGCCACCTTTGCCGCCAGAGTCGAATGCTCCCGGATCATGAACAGGGGTCAGGCGGTCGAGCGCTTCGGGAGTCGTTTCCGTGACACCGGAGATGCTTGACGCTTTCCAACCGCTTCGCAACGTCGGCACCCATCGTTAGCCTCTTTTACTGGAGGCTGCTGCGCGACAATGCGGTTCTGGATGCGTGAGAGAAGATACTTAGCGGCGCCACAGTGTCCACAGACTAGAACCAGTCTCGTAAATACCCAAGCGCTCTGATTTGTTGCATTCTGTTTATGCTCTGAGCGGCTCCGCGTGCGGCGATGGCTGGACGTTGGGAGTTGACCGCAGAACAGCGGATGTCGGTGGAGCCGGTGCTTCGTCCGGCTCGTCGCGAGGACAACCGCAGTCGTCCGTGGCATGACGCGCGTGCCGTGTTGAACGGCGTCCTTTGGGTGCTCGGCACCGGAGCGCAGTTGCGCGAGCTGCCGGAGAAGTATCCTCCGTTTCAGACCTGTCACCGCCGGTTTCAGCAATGGATTCGCACCGGCAAGCTCAAAGAGGTGCTGCGCTGCTGTCGCGGCTGTTGAATGAACAAGGCAAGCTCAATCTTGAAGAAGCGTTCGTCGATGCCACCTTCGCGAGCGCCAAAAAGGGGGCATTGCGGTCGGCCCAACGCGGCGGGCAAGGGCACCAAGATCGTCGCTGTCGCCGCTGGCAACAGTCCTCCTCTCGCCGTATCTGTCCAGAGCGCTTCGCCTGCCGAGTGCAAGCTTGCTGAAGAGGTTCTTGCCGGAAGCTTTCTCGACGAGCTTCCCGAGCGCCTGATCGGCAACAAGGCGTACGACTCAGACAAACTCGACGAGCGGCTCAAGCACGAATACGGGATCGAGATGATCGCCCGAACCGCCGCAACCGTGGCAAAACCCAGGACCGGCGCAAGCTCCGTCGCTACAAGAAACGATGGAAGGTCGAACGGTTTGTTTGTAGCCGGAGCGCCTGAAGTCTGTTCTTCGCCTGTTGGTTGATGTTGCAGCGTGCTGTAACCGGGCCAGATTGGACACAAGCAGGAATGATCCCTTCAGGAGCTCCACGATGACGAAGGCGAAGCTGGGGGTGCCGGATGTCTCCGGCAAGACGGTCGAGAACATTGTGCTTCACGACGATCCTTTATCCGGCCGCGAGCTGACGGTTCGGTTCACCGATCAGACGGAACTATCTGTGATGTTGAGCTGCAGGTAGTTCGCGACGATCAGACACTTTCACCTCAAGGACGACGGAACGATCTTTTCGCATGACGAAGCGGCTCCATGACGAACAGTGAGTTAGGTGTGGCTCGGCCGTTGACGCTCCAGCGAAAGTATCTCGCCTACGTGACGTCTTCCATTCTCGCGTGCGATGAAGACGACGGTATCGAGCAAGCTTCTGACCTCGCGTTCGGTGGCCTCTTTTCCGGGCGAGCCGGGCACACGGTTGGCGAGCGCCGCGAGTCGGGCGATGGCCTGAGCGCAACTGCTGGCATGGATCGTGGCCGGTGTCCCGCGATGGCCGGTGTTCATGGCATCGAGCAGTGTCCGTGCCTCGGCCCCGCGCACCTCGCCGACGAGGATGCGGTCGGGCCGGTGACGGAGCACCGCCTTCAGCAAGTCGTCGAAGCCGACCTGGCTGCGATGGGTATCGGTCTGGGACTCTGCGGAGACGATGTGCGGCTTGCGGATCGAGAGCTCGGCGGTGTCCTCGATAGTCAGGATGCGGTCAGCTTAGGGGATCGCATCGGCAAGGACGTTGAGCAGCGTCGTCTTGCCCGAGCCGGTCCCACCGGCGATGAGGATGTTCTGGGCGTCACGCACGGCGGAGGTGAGCATGATCGCCTGGTCCTGGGTCAGCATTCCGCCGCGAACGAGATCGGGAAACCTGAGGTTCCGCGAGGTGAACTTGCGGATGGTCATGAGGGGCCGGGGATTGACGACGGGAGGGATCATTGCGGCCATGCGGCTGCCATCGGGGAGCCGAAGGTTCATGATGGGCGAGTCCACGTCGAGCTTCTTGCCGAAGCGGTTTGCGATTACTTCGAGTCCAGTCTGGAGCGCACCCTCCTCGAAGCGGATGCCCGATAGAAGTTGGATCGCGCCGCCCTCCTCGACCCAAACGGTGGCATCGGGGTTGACCATGATCTCCGACACCGTGTCGGCTTCGAGCAGATGCTTGATGGGGCGAAGGAACGGGATGATGACCTCGAAGCTCACTGAGTCACCTCGCTTAGACCGGTCTTCTCCGGGTCGAAGCCGATCCCTTCCTGGTCGAACCAGGTCATGTCCACAGGGAGGAAGTCCGGCTTGAGATAGCAGTATGTCGGAGGGAGCGGGCTGATGCCGTCGAAGGCGACGATGATCGACTGCGCGTTCTTGAGATCGAAGAAGACGTTCTCCTCGAAGACCGGCTCCTTGGACTTCTGGTACTGCTTCGAGGCGGAGACGGAACCTTTATTGGAGGAGGTACGGCCGCTGAGCCAGCCGACGTTGGCATTGCTGCTCGATTCCGAGACGGTATAGCTGACCTTGGTCTTGTCCATCTTGCCGCAAAGTTCCGACGCATAGCGTGCCGTGTCGGGATCCGAAGTAGACAAGAAGACCTTCGTCCTGAAGGCCTGCAGCAAGGTCTTCACACCTTCGTTGGGCAGGGCTTCCTTGAGTGACGAGATGCTCTGCGTGGCGACGATGGGGATGCACTTCGGCTGCCGCGAGAGGGACAGGAACCGTTCGTCGCCGGTCGGGTTGTCGCCGCCGACGGTGGCGAAGTTCTGGTACTCGTCGCAGATGAAGACCGTAGGCCGGAAGTGCCGCTTCGGATGCTCCTCCATGTGGTCATCCATTTGGGGGATGCGGAGCAGAACCGCCCGCTGATAGTCGACCTTCATCATGGTGCCGATGATCTTGGCGAGCGCGGGATTGAGGGCCGTCGGAAAGTTCAAGCCCACGACCTTTCCCGACTCGATCAGCTCGGAGGACGGAGGAAGTACGACGCCCTCGGCGCACGATTTGCCTGCGTAGAGTTCCTTCGGCGGATAGACGCCGCGCGTGATCGTCGGCGCGGTACCCGAATAGCTGGCGCATGGCCGGAAGAATCACGGCCTGGGTCTTGCCGGAGCCGATGGCACCGATGACACAGATGCCCGTGTAGAGGCCGCGCTCGGGGATCGAGAGCCATTGCGCGGCCGATGACGGTTCCGGTTTCAACTGACGATGGACCTCGCCTGCAACAAGAAAGAGTTCTGTCCTCCGCCGGGGATCGGGATACGGAGGCAACGCGCCGGCGACTAGATCCGGCTTCGGCTCGTAGAGGTGGATGTACGCCAGCGAGAAGAGGATCGAGAAGAGAAGGAACGGTGTGCTGTAGAGGAAGACGCTGTAGCTCCACACGAGTCCATGAAAGATCGCCGGCTGTTAAAGTGCCACGAGCTGCAGGAAAGGATTGCGAGCTTCGAGGGGATAAAGGCTGTCGAGTATTACGCCGCAGGCCGCGCTCAGACCGAAGGAAAGTATGACGCGGTACTCGACCAGAGGCCGCGAAAGAGAGCGAATATGTGCGGCAAGGCTCAGGAGATGGCTCCTTTTTCAACTTGAGGTAGCCGACAGTGGCTGACGGTGAGGCTTTGCGCGGCAGCTCGGGGGCGGGCTTCTCGCCAGCGGGAATGCTTGTTGATGTCGCGAGTTGTTCCGCTTTGTACCTCTGAAACTCTTCGCTCTGGGCGATGGCGAAGCCGAGCAGAAGGTTGACGAGATAACTCGAATCGTTCTCCGACCACTTGCACATCAGCTCCAGGTCGTCCGACACGGTGCCGTCGATGGTGACCTTCAATGGCGCTCGCCGCACCTTGCTTGCGCCCTTTTCGATCTTCAGTCTGCTCATGTTTGTTCTCCCTTGGGCCGCTGTTGCGGCCAGTCTCAGTCCTGCACCGGTACTGCTTCGGTACTTGCATTTGTCTCTGGTGAAACGTGGGTGGGAGCGACCAGTCCGGCGGCAGCCGAGCGCGATAGCCCGGAGGGCGGGGTCGCTCCCACCCACGTTTTACCCAGTCTTTGGCATCTCTCGTCTTTATGTCGTTGATTCGTGGTCACTTGTACGCCTCTGCTTCTCCGGTGCCGCGAACCCTCTCGGAACCCAGCCCCTTGCTTCTCTGAATGGCCGGGTAGCTATGCCTGAAGAGCACCGTGGTGAAAGTCGGATTGAGCGGCGAGCGCGATTGAGCGCGAGCCGCATGAACGTCTTCTCCGAAGAGTCCACGACTGCGAGCAGGACTCTGTGAGAAGCGAGACCAGAACGCAGCCTTGGCCGATCGAAAGGCTGACTCCGAGTTCGCGACGTAGATGACCTCGAAGCTGCCGACAGCGCGCAGCAGAGCTTCGGCGGCATCGAGATACCGGAGAAACTTCGCCGCGCCCGATAACCCCTCGTCGATGAAGACGAAGCGGACAGAGCACCGGGCGGGACGCTCTCTATCGGTCAGCGAGATGGGGAAGGCCGTCAGCAGGGGGTGCAGTCTTCCTTCGCCGTCGGTGAAGAATTCCGCGGAGACTCCGCGAACGTTCTCGAAGAAATGGACACGATCGGACGCAGTCGCCAGATAGTGGTCCTCTTCGTCGCCGAGCACGTAGTCGAGCACCATCAGTCGCGTCCGCACCAGAGAATCCGACTTCCTGCGGCGAAGCTGCGACTCCGGGTCGCCACACAACCGGTAGATGACCCGAGAGCAGAGGTGATAGAAATACCAACCTTGCTTGTAGTCGAGTACGTCGATGTGACCGGAGCGCGTGCCTTCGCAATAAAGCGAGAAACAATGGAGCCCTTGTTGCGGTCGATGAACCAGTCGAACTGGCGACGGAGGAAGTATCCCGAGTGCATCGAGACCAGATACAGAAAGGCCGCTTCGCGTTCGTGTAGCCAAAGGCCTGAAGAGCCGGAACAGGGTCGCGAGTCGGATCAGAAGTCATGGGTCATAGCTCCGGGATGTCTTCGACCAGGTTGTGGTCTCGCTCGATCTTTGCGGTCACGCTGGCGCGGTCGGACGAAGAGGCATAGTTGCGGAAGCCTGCCTGCGCCTTGGCGCGAAGATGACCGGGACTATATGCGGCGGTCAGGACTTCGATGTCTTCATGGCCGGTGTGTGATCCCTGGCCGATGTCCTCATCGGGTTTTGGATCAATGTCGTAGACGATCCGGGCATCCGGAATCTGGATGCCAGCATTGACGAACGGAAGATCGAAGTCGCCGGCGACCTTCTCTCTAATCTCGTTCATGTCGCGCTTTGGATCGGCCTTCCGCTCCGCATAGATGGCCTTCTGCACATCGGATTTCAACTCGAAGTCGAGCTTTGCCCGCAGGTTCGTTCCGCCATTGCCCTCGATCCGTTCGGCTTCCTTGCGATAGGCGCGATAGATCTGCGAGTCGTGTTCCACCTCGCGCGGCTTCACCAGCCCGGCATAGAGCTTCTGATCTTGTGCCAATCCGCCGGTCAGTCGGACGAACGACTGACCGGCCTTGGTAAGCGTCACGACCTCGATCCGCTCGGCCCTGCCGCCACGGCCGTCGCGACGGGCGTTGACGGCATCGACGTCGACGAGTCCCTTCTGTCGAAGAAAGGCAATATCTCGTTCCATGCGTCCGTCGCGGTTGGCGGTCTTGCGTACCTGTTGCTTCCCGGCGTGACTGGCATGAACCGACACTAGCGGCGGAAAGAAACGCGATCTCTGAAAGTTTTTCCGCGCCACGGAAAACTTTTCCGTGGAGGAATCGGAAAGCTGTGGCAGTATTCGGCGGCTTCTTGAGACCGCAAAAAAGCGTCCGGCGGGAGCCGGACGCTCGGATTGGAAACACGTTCTTGTTATGCTGCCGCCGTTGCCTTCGCGGTCTTTACCGGCGCGGTCTTCTTCTGCTTCGCCGCTGCCTTCGTCGCTTTGGCCGCGAACTCAGAGACGACGGCAGACCGCACCTTCGCCACGTCCACGCGATGCCGCTTCGCCGTCGCGAACAATACATCGTTCTCGCCTTCAGACGCTGCCTCTACAGCGTCGAGCAGGACGATCTCGACGATCAGCTTCGACAGGCCGCTCTCGTCCAGCTGCCGCAGGAGTCTTGCCAGTGCCTTCTGCACCATCGGATAGGTGACTTCGGCGGTTGTCCCGTCCACTACCTTGTGCCGCTTTGCGAGTGCCTCCCGGCGCAACGGCTCCGTCATTTCGAGCAAGACATCGGCGATCAGCACAAGGTCGCCGCGATCCATCGGAGCGGACACTTTCTTGAGCACTTCGGCAAGCGTCCTGTGCCGCACGGTCGTTTCGCGCTTGCGCTTCTCAAGCTCCTTGCGCCGCTGCTCCCGCTCCTTTTGTAGGTCGGGCTTATGGGCATCAACGCGGTTGGGGAAGTGGACCGCGCACGTCGGCTCCGCGCATACCTTGGTCGTGTGCCCGCGCTCCGCGCCATCGACCACAATCGCCTCGGCCATGTGCTTGCAGGGCTTCTGGTAGGGCGAGAGCGGCTGCTTCGACTTCGCGGGGTTGGCGAGGGTCAACGCAACGTAACGGTTGCGCGGAAGGACTGCACCGTCGTTTCGTGTGCCGTGCGACGTTGCGATCCGCACCAGCTGCGGCTTCGCTTCGATCTTCCGCTCGACGGCGCGGGCGATCTTGTGATTGAAGCAAGCTGCATCGGAACACCGGTCAGTCTGTGCCATCTCTCCGAAGAGAAGCGTATTGAAGCCCGTCCGCTTCGGGCACTCCAAACAACTGCCCGCCTCCGGCACCAGTGTTGCGTCCGCCTTATCGAAGGGCACCTTATCGAGCGAGAGAAGGATGTTCTGCTCGATCCATGCAATGAAGTCTCGCAGGGGAAGCGTAACTCGCTTATGCCCGCCGTCCGTCCAGATGATGCGGAACACTGCCTCGAACGCTTTCGTCTGCTGCGCCTGCGGCAGCTTGGCGATCTCAAGCGCATGACCGACTCCGATCTGGTCTTGAAGGAACGCCTCCGCAATCGATTGCAGAAGCTCGGTCAGTCGAATCCTGGTCGTGATGTACGCGGGCGATTTTCCAAGACGTGACGCGATGCTCGGAATATTATAGGCCGCGCCCTCAAGGTGCAAAAGCCCTGCCAGCGCCAATGCTTCCTCATACGGATGCACGTCTTCGCGAAGCAAATTCTCAGTCAACTGCGACTCTCGAACGGCAGCATCCGAGAGTTCCACGACACGCACCGGAACCTCCTTCAAGGCTGCAATCTGGGCGGCGCGG
>Ga0116230_10003573_pt1 | contig 15212 bp, 9 predicted proteins | sample S1TSphfallax_3_FD_88678 | JGI IMG/M metagenome (GOLD analysis project Ga0116230, IMG submission 88678) | Host-associated microbial communities from peat moss isolated from Minnesota, USA - S1T2_Fd - Sphagnum fallax MG | ecosystem: Host-associated > Plants > Peat moss > Unclassified | place: USA... | reverse complement strand
TGTAAACCAGGTCCGACGATCCTCAGACCATGCCAGTGTGGTAATAGAACTGAAACGTCGACGCAAAACGCCTTCGAAGCTCCCGAATGACGATTTGATGGATACGATTGCGGCCCGACCGCCACGGCGCTCGGAGGACGAGCTGCGGCTACTCCGGCTGTTCCTGCTCCTACTGCCGTGACGTACATTGCACGCAGTTTGATGAAGCTCCAATTAGACAAACTACAGAAGAAGCGGGAAAAAAAACACGCTCAGTTCCTCAGTTCCTTGCCGACCTTACGCTCGCACTCGCTCAATTCGATGTGGACTCTGGCGCGAGCGAGAGAGCGCGATTGCAGCAACGACGCGGGTGCGTGTCGACAACAACCAACAAGCAAGAAGCCCAACCTCTCGCGCTCCTTAGTGTATAAACAAATGTACCCTTCTATGTTGTACATACGTATTTTGTACACGAACATTTGTACCAGTATTGTGCGGGTAAAAGGTATTTTTTAAATACCCTTTAAGACCTCCAGAGAGCACCTTGCAGAGCGTAAAAGCCAGTCTTGGGTGGGTATTTGATTTTTTTGGAAATACCATTCGGTTCCTCCGGTAACTTGAGTTTTTTTTAACTTGAAAGACCCTGGCGGGGCAGGGGTTTGCAAAATTTTCACATTAAAAAACAGACAATTTCGGGCGTTTCAGAAAAATCTAATTTCAAGGGTATAATAGAGATATCCGTAAAGTCAAGAAAAGACAGCACCAGTACCCTGAGTTTGGTCATACACAGGGTGTGATTAATAAAAAACCTGCAAAAGAGTACATTAACATTCAACGGGGTTTCTTTTTTCCTGAGCGCCTCCACTGCTGCTACATAGATCTTCACTGCTGCTACATGTACAGCTACTATAATTCCTCTCGAACCTTGTGCATTAAATGCTGAGATTCAGCATTTCGTACTGCGTTTCAGCATTTCATACTGAGATTTAATAAAATTTCCTTACTTCACGGATACCACTAAAAGAGGCACTAGGGAGTGAAAGGAGGCCCAAAGACAAGGTGAAGTGAAGGTGAATATGCAGATATCTCTAATATGATATGGGGCCACGGCACGGGTTTGGTTAACATTTTTAGGGAAAGTCTAGTGCCCTAGGTCTTTAACAAATATCCTATCAAGTATGTAGCCCACGGGTTTTTTGACAAATATTAGTGCTTTGAACCTGTCTAGGTTCCGGTTCCTTTACATTACAGCCGGTTGCTAAGTTGCAAGTTTCAAGACACAAAGAAAATTAACAAGCATTTCTTCTGTTAAAAAAAACACACATGTTATTACGCATTGTAGAAACTTGAAACAACTTGTTGAAACAAAATTGGAAGATTAAAATGGAGCTTCCTTGCTTAGTACAATAGTTGTTCAAGTTTAAGCATTTTTAGTTGAACAACTTTAACAACCCTAAAAATGCTACAAGTTTAGAATGTAACCTTCATCTATCAAAAGGAAATATAAAGAAAAAAGGTTCATCAGATGACACCTACTACTCTTATAGCAATATCAACAAAGAAGTCTCATTAGCCAAAAAAGCAAACTCATGAATCCAAATGCTTCATTGTGTTAGATATAATTCCTAGTTTCAACATGCCTTGTGATTCCACACTATCGAACTTCAAGAATTCTCTCATGTGCTCAACTCCCAACCCAAATTGTCTTCTTTAAAATGCCCAACTTTCATTAAAGAAATGGCAAATTGCCATTACCACTATGTTGTGCCTAGGTCTTATAAAAATGTTGAATTGCCTTTACCTTTATCATGTGCATAATGCCTCGCTCTCATAGAGAATTGCAAACTAAAAATGCTAATCATATGGGTAGGTTTCATCAAAAGGGGCATAATGCCTTTCTACCTTTATCATATGTATAATTCTCATCAAAAATGGTTATTCTAATCATGCATGTATTATATGTTTGGATCTCATCAAAAATGGCCATGCCCCTTTCTAATTCATTCTAGATTTTTCACATCTTAACTAAACTATATCACACAACAACTTGTTAATTAGAAACCCTGTTAATGTGCACATTTCATCATTTTCATACACATTATCAAATCTACATCAACATACTATAATTTTGAAATGTGCAACTTGTTTGCCATGTATGATTACCATAGGTGCACCACTAAACATGAGTCACCAACCATCTTCAATTTCCACACATTATCACCATGCACCAAAAACAAACAAATATGTGCACATTAAAAAAACCCACAAGACCTCTAAAAGTTTAGAGTCATTAAAAACCCTCACAAATTATGTTCAAAACATTTGGGAATTCTTTGCACTCCACTTCATCTTTGAACTTTGCATCTAATTTGTTTATTAATATTGATTCCACTTCACAAACATTTGCAAAATCAATGGGCTCTAAACAACCAATGCATGAATAAAAAGGCCAATTTTTATTAACAAATATCAATTAGTCTAGATGTTCAATTTGAAGACAACATCTCCAAAGTGCACTCAACAGCCTAGTAATAGAAAAAAATTCTTTATTTCCATTTGGTTAATTGGAAAGCCAAAAAAATTGCAACTATCAAAAACTTGCATTCTTTTGTGCACCACAAAGCATATTTGTAACTTTACACATCCATAGGATACCAATGAAATCCATCAAGCTTTCTTGAAACAAGTTATTTCCAATTGTTAGGGTTTGTCTCCAATGTGTGAAAAAGATTTTCATTGTCCACATGTTTGCCTTACACCACTTAAGGCTAATGAACAATATTAAACATCATTAAGTCATAACATTCCACTAGTAAAGGGAATAGCAATTGTTCATTGTACTCAACATCCACAATGGATGTTCTTTCACAATCAACATACTAGTCACCAATTGTGTCGCAACCCCACTTTGGCCAAGTGTGGGGGTGAAGCCCAACACTCCCAAAGTTAGAGATTTGGAGTCCTCCGGGACTCCCGAATGTTTAGAGTTCGACAGCAAAGGCCAAAACACCTCGCATTGGGGTGTTCTTGGTGTCGTTGGAAAGGTCTTGAAGTGTAGATGTCTAAAATGCCCTCGCATTGGTCATTTGGACATCTGCAGCCCAAGTTATGGGCAAAATAAGGGCCGGGAGTCAAATTGGCAGTTTGACTCTCGACCACTAAAAGTCGGGAATCGACCTCTTCCCGACCTCCGAATTGAGAGTGCGAGATGTCGTTGAAAAGATCTCAACGAGGGCTACAACTTTGCTTTAGACCTCGTTGCAATCAGACCTCGCAGTCGGGAGTTATGAGCTCCCAAAGTCCCGGGACTCCAACTTGGACAATTTCGGGACAATTTCGGGACTCCAACTTGGGAGTCCCAGGAAAAAGAGCCATTTGGATGTAGCCTCGGTGGGGTGGCGCAGAGAATACTATATGGGGGAAGGTGGTGGCTTCCCCCGAGTCCGGGCCGTGGTGTGTCTTGTGGTCCAAAGTGCCCGTGGCTTGTCCCAACATCCAAAGGTGTCCTGGAATGTGAACTAACCACTTTGTGGTTTGTTTTGATGCAGATTCAAGCTTGATCTACTAAACCCTCTTCCTAGTTTATCCCGGGACTTCTAGCACGCCCTTCTACCCCTCTATAGTGCTAGAAGTCGGGAGCGCCCTTCCGAGTCCCTCTTTCCGCAACTACACTTTGGTGGACCCTCAAGTGGGTTCACCCCGGGACTTGGGAGTGCGTCAAATTGCATCATCTTGAACCTAGGATTTGACATCAACACCAAAATAATATGCATTTTTTCCTTATCAAATGCATGCAATAAATAGATGAAAAGAAAAGAACCTCTAGCACTTAGTATTTCATGCGCATCATCAACTCCTCTAGTTCTTCATCAAAAACATTAACCTCCAAATCAATCAAACTATTAGGGATAATTTGATTTGACAAAAGTCTCTTCACAAAGATTTTATATTAATGATGAATTACAAATTTTTTTTTAAATCTTAAAAAAAATATTATTCCAAGTACAAATGTAGAAGTGTGATGAATTGAATATATGATATATTATCCATTCATTAATTAATTATGAACATCTTAAATATCAAAACTTCACATGATGTTGATGTTTAAATATGATGAATAAATAATTAAGAACACAAAATGCAAAAACATTCAACATCACTTCCACATGATGAAAATCAATTTAAATAGACCCTAAATAAATTGTTGTAACATTCCACAACTCTTCAAACACATTTTAAAATTTAGTTTTTATAGCTCCATGGAAAACTCATAGCTGATGCTTGGAGGTGGACAACATGTATGAAGGGCAATTGATGTTAAAAGGGATTATATTATAGAATTACAATTGTGAAAATTGCAAAAGTGATGCAATGCCTAGAAGCCCCATAGAAAAAATTCAACTACATGGGTTTTTTTAAGGTGAATAATAATCAACCTATAAATCATGACCAAAACCAAGTCATGATACACATTATCTACCATGGTGGGATTATTCACTTGGAAATTTTGGCCTTGTGCACTTGCATACGGTTTTGTAGAATGACAATAAGGTAATTCTTTTGTTAAATTTTCCATCACAACACCAAAAAAATAAAACTAGTTATCACAAAGTGCATCACTTGGTCAAAAAAGTCAAGCAAAGGAAGGCAGGTTTGGGACAAGGCTTACATGTATTTTAGATTAAGACCTAAAAAGCTCAAAACACTTATGAAAATAAGGATTTTTATTTATTTTTGTTTAATATGTGTTTTTTCTTTGGCCATGTCAAATGGTGTTGCATATTTTTTGGAATTGTCCCCACCTGTACATAACACTACAATTTTAACATTGTTTATACCATGAGTACTTTCAACCACTAAAAATTTAAGGATCTGTAATCTATCGCCTTAAAATATAACCAATTGTAATCTACCACATTGTCTTGGCAAACACTCAAATATTTTTTTTAAATAATAAAATAATAATAATTTGTAATGGCAAGGTTGGTTAATAATATCCTATTCACATTTGAATATCATATCTCCATTTAGAGTATCACCATGTGATGGAATATAAGAAATGTTTGTGTTGTTGTTAAGGTTTTTATTTTAGGGAAATAAACATGTGTGAATTTTATATTCTTGCAAATAATAGTTATGATGAAAGAAATTATATGTTCAAACGTGTATTAAACCCAAAATAAAAAAGGAGAGGGAGGGTTGGGTGGAATAATTTTTAAAATATCACCATTGAAGCTTATAGGTAATTCATGTGAAGTGTCAAACAAAGGATTACCCATGTTTGCATGAAAGCATTGCCAAACGAGTATACATGTAATTCAACATCTACAACTAGCGAATGTGATCTTTTCACTACCATTAATTAGGAAACCCACATAATGAGGTAGCAAAGGCTTGTACATGAAGTGGGAAAATGGGAAACTATATCATGTTATAAAAGGCCAATTTGGAACTAAAATATTTTGCAAGACAACAAGCTATCCTCAACCTCCATATTATGGGGGTAGTTGGTTAGGATCAATTGACCAATAAGATGTTATATATAAGATAATTAAAATCTACATCAAATATTATAAAATATTCTCATTCACATAACATATAACAAGGCTCATGTGAATTGTAGGGTATTATTGAAGCAATTAATTGATTGACAACATACATTGCTTTTTATACATATTAAAAATTGTTTTAGGAAATGAATATTGAAGATATTTTCTTTTGCCTTTTCATGCATTACATTTGTGATGAGACACTACTTTTTATACTCCATTGAAAATAAAGGGCACATTGACCATGAATAATTTCTTAACATATTGAAGATAATGTGAAGTTGCAAAGTATTAAAATGCAAATGTTAAGTACCCATGTTATGTCAATGAGTCTTTGCTATAAAGAAAGTTCACAATAATGAAAAACAAGGATTTTGACATATTTGTAATTTCTAGCCCACACAAAGTAAAAGCTCAAGAATGTTGGGTATGAGGAGGAAATAATGTATTCATTTGAGGAATATCAAAACCAACAATAAATCCTTGAAAGTCCAAGTTTTATTATTCCTTTCCATCAACTCATGCCTTGCAATTTTATTAAATGGGTACATTCATAAAGAGTCAATGGCACACCTTGAAAGTCCTAACAAACAATCATGAAGTGGTACTAACAAGTTGACATGGCAACTTAGGATTGGCCAAATAACATTTAATAAATGTTGAAATGTAGTGCTACAACAGTGTTCATAAGCATTACATAACAAAAGAAAAATTGGATATCTTATACTCATTAGATTACTTTCAAATTTATCCAAATTTTATTTAGATATATTCAAAACATTGTTGTGTAAATTTATCAAGCATTCATGAAACTTGGAATTCAAACATGAATTTGATCATGTAAATTTAAAGCAATGGTTACAAGTTCATTGGATCCATTTAGCTTGAATGTGCTTAGATATATCCTTTGTAATTTTATCTTTTTTATGCATTATTATTTAGATGGAAAATTTCAATAAAACCTACTAATTTAAAAAAAAGTCCCTGGAATTGCATGTGAATTGAGATTTTGGGATACTTTGTTAAAATGAATACACCATTTGGAAATGAAGCATTTGAAAGTATTATCCATGCCTTGCCTCAATGTCAAAAATTGTAAAATTATTGACATCTTGGTATCCATCTCTCCATTAATACACATGATCAAATCACATAAATAAACATTTCATATTTGTTCTCCTCACCTAGTTTTTGTTTTGATTACAAAAACAATGAACTTCTCACTACTTCATTGATGTTTTGTATAGGTCAATTCCCATACAACTTGGAATAAGTTATCATATTACAAAACATCTTGTAAAGATGCACCATAATATTCACAGATGATTAAATGTATCAACATCATTCTATAATACATATAATCAAATGCACAAACGTTATACCTTCTAAACATAAAATGGTTCTAGAACATAATCCTAGGTTGGAAATAGAAACCACATAACATTATTTAAAATATCATAAAGACCCATATAGCTTTTGGATTTAAGGATGAAATTTTTTGTGTCAAAATCTATTTTTTGATTTGCATTAGTCATACATGTCACACTCCACAAGTTTTATAGTGAAAGAATGAGAACATTAGTGTGAGTAGCATTCAAAGGGAAAATGTTAGACTTATCACAATAAGAAAAGAGCATCCAAATTGATTAAAAAATGTAGAATACCCTTCATGTGCAATCTACTACTAATGGAATGATAAGGTCAAAAGCAAAACTAAAGTTTTCTAAATGCACTCCCTATAGTTTTGGTTGTATTGCAACCCACTAAATTGTTACTACTACTTTTATCCTTGAAGGATTTTCTTTCTTGTCACTACATAAAATATAGTTGAAAGCTCATTGATCATATTAAAAGGTTATTTCCTACCTAGACATAAATAATAAACTTTAATTGTAAGTATCATAACAAACAATATGCCATATATGCAACATCTTTCAATTTGACAAGCTACAAATGATTGGCATATTGATAGTTTGTGACAACATTGGGGGTCTATATTAATGATAATCTTTATGAAGTCATTAATTAAGAATTAGTTCAAAGATTAATTGCAAATTATGTTTTTGACATAGTGTCCAAATTTATTTAAGTGTACCAAAATTTTGTCACAACATCACCCTTTTATGCAATCCTTTACCTAGTCCTATTTTATGATACATGAGATGGAAAATGCATGATATTGATGGAATATAAAATTATGATGGTTTAAGATATTGAATTATAAAATATTTGACACGTTTTGTTCATTAATATTGATGGGGATCAAAATATAGTGGAAAAAACACTTTATTAAGGACTAGGTCCATTTTGTCTTAAGTGGTGTAAAGACTTTCACCTTGTACAAGTACTTCTTTGGGAATTTCATAAAAATTTAGTCAAATCCAACAAAACCATAGCATGTTGATATTCATATAAGCAAATGTGCAAAGATAGTTTTGAGCAATAAGTTATTCATCACATTAACATACAATGTTGTTAAAATGCTTTGGGGGAAAAAAAGGTGCAAACCTACTAAAAGTTTGAAGAGCTAGTAAACTCAAAAGACTAATTGCAAAATGTCATCCAAGGCAAGGAGTTATTTGCCAACTTGAGCACTAAACTAAGTGAACACAAATCAAGGAAAAAATATTTTATGTAAAGATGTGAACACCATTCAGTCATGACACAACAATTTACAAAAGTATTAAAATTTCCTATGGGTGTGATTTCCACATTATGTAAAAAATCATTAATTCCCATTCACAAATGTAGGAAAAGATAATCATATGTGTCGTACATAATTTAAAAGAAAATTTATTGCCTTCTCATTAGTATTTTAAAAATTCTCCATAATTTTACAAATCAATGAACCTAACAAGAATTGAGAGATAATTTGGTAATAAGGTTATAAATTTTCATTTTTGATAGCATGACTTCAAAAAATCAACCACAAAAAGGAGCAAATATAGCCCTCAAGCCCCCCAAAAAAAACACCATAAACTAATAATTGTCTGGGAAACAACAATAGAAAATAAAACTATAAAAAAGTCAAAATGTAGATGAGAAAATAACAAAAGGATGAAATGAAGCCATCAAAATAGATGAGAAAAGAGCATATCCATACATGGTGTGTTCTTGAGAAAGAAAAAAAATGGTGATTGATGAAAAAAAAATAATGAGAGAAAGGAATTGATAGAAAGGCAACGGGAGAATTGATGAGATTTGGTCCTTCACAAAGTAGATGAACTTTAAGTCTCAAAGTCTTAGTGAGAGAAGGAAAGACATTTACAAGCAAGAGCTTGAAGTCTCTAAATCTTATTTCAGATTTATCTCAAGTACAAATGGAAAGACCAAGATTTTGTTCAAGATTTCAAATACACATTAAGCAATGTGGACACACCAACTGGGGTCATGCTTTTTGTAGATGTCATAAATCATCTCCTCAACAAGTCATCAGAGTAGTGTGGTAGAAAGAATGAAGTTTCAAAATCCAAAATTGTCATGATGTAGAAAGTCATCCATGCCCACATGCATATTACGATTTTTTTGTCACAATCAACAATTATGTACATTTGCATGCTATAAGCTTTAAATTTGAACACACTATTCAACAAAATCATGTTAATTGATTTCTTTCCTATTTATTTGTGGATGAAAAGCTAAAGATGATTTCACATTCACACCTCATAATTCCAAGACCCTTTTCCAAACCTTGCATCTAAACTAAAATCCACATCAAGAAATGATACCTTGAAGGAAACTATGATCTGTTAAGTAGTGAATCATGAAATCAACTAATCACAGACATAAGTCAAATTTGAGACCTTTTGAGGTGATAAAAACCCACAACGGAGTGTTTGAAGGTTGTAGACATATCCACTTTGGGCTTCTAAAGATTAGAACGTCTTGCTGACAAACCATCTTCCTCATTCATTCTACACATTTATAATGTAAACCAAACTTGGAAGGAATGGGATTTAATAACCTTCATATGGTCAAGGTGGTGTAACTCCTAGATGTCTTAAGGACGTGCAAGCATTTCATGGTCATTATGCCTCAAATCCAATCTCACCAAAGACACCAACTTGACTGTTACTTTGATCCACCAGGACCTTGTGTTGCTGCAATGCAAATGACAACTTACGATGATTACTTAAATACTTGTGAATATCAAAGTTTTGACTTGGAGAAGAGTTTAGAAGTTGTGGAAGCATGTGGACCCAATGATCTGCAATCGAGCCTAGGGCGCCAGCCACAAAGAAGATCAGCAACAATGTTCAGCCGATCTTGGCCCCATAAAATGGCAACAGATTTGCCTTCAGGATCAAGAACTTGAAATGTTGGTGCTCCAATGCCACCAAGTTCCTGCACCTGCCATCCCTCCCAAATCAGTTTCAGGCACCATTATTTTAGACTCAATGCCCAAATAAAATGCCAGACTCTAGGACCTCTTCATATGGTTCTTCAAAGGCAGCAATGTAGACTTATGAGATGAAACCTGCTCAAAACAGTTGGATTCCAACCTTGAGATGCTTTGCACCAGACAGTGCCTGTTACACTCAACTATCCTCATACTAAACTAGTTTTTCTCTGGGAAGTAATGAACAAATATGCCACTTGTGCAGATACATTGTTGCCATTCTCAATTGAAACACTTTACAAGAAGCCTCAATCTTACTTCATTAGTCCGTTGCCTTAGTTCCTCCTTGACATCTTGACTTTGTGCTTGTTGCAACAGTGCCCCTGCATCAAATCCGGCCTGGCTCAACACCTGACATCCAACAAGCATCCATGAGTTCCATAAGTTTCAACTCTCAGCAGGCCCTTTGCCAACTTCTCAATGTCCTGATGAAAGAGTACATCCTCAAGGTGCGAGTCTTCAAAACCATGGGGAACACCTCTTAGAGCCTACCTCTGAGATGAGACTGTTGCCATTGTTAAAACCATAATGTAGTTGTTGCAAGCATACCATGCTTTTCCAAGATGTTGTTCACTACTTTTTCATGATCTGTTCTTGTTTTGAAGCTTTGCATTGTCCTGAAGGTCTGAAAGCGAGATTTGATCTTTCAGAAGTTTAAAGTATTCTAAGTATTTGCAAAGTATCTATTTGGAAGTTTGCTTACTACCATTTCTGTAGAAATCCAGTAGTCTATTTGGACTACTGATTTTGAAGCTTTTTTTGTAGTTTTTATCTCTACTGATTTGGTAGACATTACTACCAATTTGTTTTGCTGTGACTATTTGTCACAATACTTGCAAGAGTGTTTTTCACTCTCTGCAGTTGTTCTCCCTTTTGCCATAACCTGGTATATTACCAGGTGGCCTTAACAGCCATCAGGAGGCACCAAGGTACTCCGCCAATCAGGAGTACCTTGGTGCCAGCTTTAGCTCATGTCTACATGTACTGAGGTGCTACAAACCAGTAGCAAAGAGAAAATAGCCAGGAATTACCAGCTTGCTCCCCTATCTTAGAACAAAATCTGTAATGACTCAATAAAGATACCTCAAATAACACTGCTGGTTGTGCTATCTCCTTGTTCTCCACCCAAGCAGCCCGATAGATAGCATTTGTCACATTTTCATTGCAGATAGCCACTCGCAATGCTAGGATCTGGCTCCCCAAACTCAACCAACCTGTCAGAATCCCTGTAATCATTACTGCTGTTTTCCTGCTCTCCACCTGCTTTTTTGAGGCAGCATGCACCAAAACCAAGATTGCAACTGAGACGTACTGAGCGAATAGGAAAAACTGATGGCCATTTGGATTGAGCATATAGGTATTCAGACCAATCGATAAAGTCTTTCCTGCAACCATACATAAAGAGCCCCAACAATCTGTTGAGAAGATAGACCTGCAATTGTAGTAAATTCTTCCAGAGGAGAAAGGCCATGTAGGAGCCAACAGTCAGTACAAGCAGAACAATTGATGAGTGCTGTTGTACAGCATGCCAACCTCTCATGTGAAGCTTCTGCAGGTGAATACATCATGATCCCTTCAACAGGTGACCCAATTAACTTGAATAATCCTACGAGAAAGAACTGCCACACAAAACTTGTAAGTCATTTGACTGCTGGTAGGGCTCCACCAACCAACTACACCCAGCCCCCATTCTATAACTGTTGAAAATTAGATTTTCGTAACACTGACACAGATCCACATGCAACAGAGTACAAAGTCCAAGTTCCAATATGGAGTAGGACCATCTGCCAGGACAGTAGTAGATGTGGGTTGTTTATACACCACTCTCAGTTATTTGCAACAAAAAGTCTTAAAAGAAGCTACACAAATGGCAACCCACCGGTTTGTAGACAAGAGAGGCACCACAATGTTTTGCTACTTCTGCAACCTGTCCAACAAGCCCATTAGACTTAGTACTTTGCACCAAGCTCGCTGTGTGGGATCAGAGCAACAACCATATGAGGAGCAGGACCATAATTTTATGTTCTAAGTGTGCAACAGATCAACCAACCTGCAGTGAAGCTAAGTAAGACCAATGACTCCCAAAATCATGGTAATACACCAAGGTATGTGGCTGTTGCTGATTGTTGCTGCAAGACAGATGACAAGGCTGTTAAGGTGCTTCTCACAGATATGATCTACACAGAAAAATACTCCATCTGTATTCTCCAGCCTCCCACTTTTCAGCTGGACTTTTGACCTTCTCAGTTCATGAAAGTATACAACCAGAGAAAACAATTTTAAGCAAGGCCATTCAGAAACTATGGCTGAGCCAACCTTAAAATTCGCCTTGGTTTAGCAGCAGGATTGCCCAGTGCCCTCTCCACCAAAAATAGCCTGTCCTGCTCCAGACAGCAGATTATGCAGTCAAGCACTGCAATATTTTTCCCTAACACATTCCTTGTCAGGCTGCATACTAAACCATCTTCAGACATCGAAAATGACAATCATGAACTGACACCTCACTAGAATTCCTCATTTCTATTAGCATCTGCATGTACAGCTCAGAAGCTCAAAAATAGGAAGATTCCTCAACTGCGAAGTGCTTTGCTATCTTTTATTATTCAACCTTAATGAGGATAAGATTCAAATAGCCCAATGCATGATATTCCTAATGACCTACAGGAAAGAAATGGGAACAGAAGTATGCAGGAGGACACCAAGTTAAACTCTGATATCATTCACAGCATATATATCAACTTAGCACACCCTTGAATCTGCCAGATTGTCAATCCATGTACCCATAGCTATTGGGACCCCACATCCATTCAGCAAAGCTTTTAAAATGAAATTTTAGGGACACCTGGCCCCAGTAGAGGTGCTCATTGACAATGAAGCAGGGAACACCAACAGCACCCATTGTGGCCAGTCGCATCTGCATGACATTGAACAACAATTAAACTTGTGGGAATCACAAACTTCAGGACACCCTATTGCCCTTGCCATTGGTGGTGATATATCTCTACACATTATGATGCTGGATAACTTCAGACCAAGTCTTTTTTGATAGATGGTTTCTTTTAGTGCTGAAGGTTATTGTATAAATCTGCACAGTCACTGTTTGTAGACTGCTTAATAGATTAAGTATTAATCTGTAAATGATGATGTCCCTGTTGAATGGTTGAAATGTCATGAATTGCCATACACAGGCTTAATATGGGCCTAACCAGTTTCATTATCTCAAGTTATGCTGTCACTTTCTTTACATTCCCAGTACTAGTGTAACTATGCTGAGCACCACTCAATTGTCTAGTATAAAGATGTTGGGGGACACATGATTGTGTACACTGCTGCCACACTAATTCAGGGACACTATGTGAGGAGGGAGCACTGCTAGTACAAACCTTGACACATACATTCCCAAACAAAGTTCTCTTAAACTCATTGATTCAAATGCACCAACCTGGACTTTGAACAGACTCAAACTCCAGGCATCCTCTGAATGCAAAGGTATAAATTAGTTCCTAAATCAGTTTCTGAACACCTACAGTGTTTTGATGAAGCTGATCTTTGATGGAGTCATCAAATACAGGGGGCAGTGCTACACTATAGTGCTGAGCAATGTGTGCCAAGACTGATTCATCTGCAATGTCCTCATTCAGCTCCCAGTATGCCTGCACCCTCACCCCTCTAGTAAGTGTCTTGTAAAGTTCATGCCCTAGAGAGAAATGTAAAAGCAGACAAGTGTTCAGGATCACCTCACCTGGAAAAGAGCATGAGTAAGCACAGGACGCAGATTGATAGGAACCACTAATAGCAAACACAGGGCTGCTTCAGTCTGAATAGGATGCTTGTCATTTTGTCTCAGTGCTACACCAATATGCTGGGCCTGCATAAAGCCAATCATGTCAACCAACACAACAAGGAAAAAGTATAACTCTGCTGCATTCGTAAGATGTCAACAAGATCTGGCGATAGTTTCAGGATCATAGCATAACTTGCAGTTTGAATGTACAGTTTGGTTCCAATGCTTCACTTCTGACACAAAGTTGTAAGATGGGAACCTGAAGCACAAGATCCTGCTTCATCAATTCAATCTTTTCCTTTGGCATCGAATCTGTTGCTGCTCCTGCCTTAGCTGTCCACCACATACAAAACCATAAACAACCTCCCAAGTATGCTTCCAATTATCTCTATTGAAAGTCGCTTTGTTAGCTACTGCTAGTGTTAATTCAATGTCAAAAACTGACAATTGAAGGCAAGAAAACCATCATCAAACACATCAATTAGAATCCAATTCAGACAATTAGACTTAGTCACAACACTGCAGCTTCAATACTCACTATGATCTACATTAAGGTGAATCAACAAAGTCGTGCTTAGCAATAACTCGCTGTTAACATGATGCACCAACTCCTTCAGCTCCTGCTGATAAACTTACTGAAACCACAAAGACCGAATGCAATTCACCGATAGTATTGTCGACGAATGAAGGGGCTCTATAATTCCATTCCTCGCTGAGAAAAACAAGAGAGAATTTCTCTTGAGACTGAAAGAATGATGGCAGACTCTCAAACATTTGTGTTCTTCACAACAAAAACAGTCTTCTGCAAACAGTCTAATTGCTTCAATTTTTTTAAAAGAGTTGAAATTGAAAGGGGGTGAACGAGGAAGGAAAAACAAACAAACAAACAAACAAACAAAAAACCTCTGCCATTGAGATTGTAAAGGTCTTCAAGCAGCACTGGCGTCCACAGCAGAGTAGCCCCGGTGCGCAGCGCCACACCTTCAATTTGCTTGGAAGCCAGGTATGCATAGGGACTGGCGATGTCAAACGCAAATTCCAATTCCCTTACCTCCCCCATATGTGTTTGCGCCTCTCTCACTCCCTCTCTCAGTCTCTCCTGTCTGTGTCTGTCTGTCTCTCCCTCTCTCCCTCGACGATCGTTAAGACCTCTCTCAACGCCAACAACCACAACAGCAGGCACTCCACGTGCTTGACTTGGGTGTTCAGAATTAGGGCTTAGGTGGCAGAGTACCTTCCAAATCTCCAAAGGTGTCACAGAATGTTTGGTAGGTATAGGAGAAGGGTCTGAAAATAGACCCTTCCGGATTTGAGATCCCCGCCCAAGGCCACATTTTGCGACCTCTTCCCTCCCTCCCTCCCTCAACCTACCTACGAAAATCTGGCCTCAGGCTGGGATCTCAAATCCAGAAGGGACTATTTTCAGACCCTTCACCTACATAAAGAAACTCAAATGTGGAAGGGACTATTTTCAGACCCTTCACCTACATAAAGAAACTCA
>Ga0116230_10003572_pt1 | contig 15213 bp, 16 predicted proteins | sample S1TSphfallax_3_FD_88678 | JGI IMG/M metagenome (GOLD analysis project Ga0116230, IMG submission 88678) | Host-associated microbial communities from peat moss isolated from Minnesota, USA - S1T2_Fd - Sphagnum fallax MG | ecosystem: Host-associated > Plants > Peat moss > Unclassified | place... | reverse complement strand
ATGTGGCTGCCGTCGTCGATGATGATGTCGGCCTTGCCGACCGCGGCGACCACTTCGTCAAGGAAGCGCGCGTCGGACTGGTCACCAATGAAAATGCGGACATTGTCCGAGGCGAACTTGCGGCAATCGGGAAGGATATCCAGCCCGACTATATCGACATCGCCGTCAAAAAAAGCCTCCCAGATCAGCAGGGAGCCGCCGTGCTGGACGCCGATTTCGACCACGGTGGGGCGCCGGCCGCGAAATTTTTCGAGATATCTGTCGTAAATTTCGAAGTAATTGGAATGCTTTTGCACGGACCTGTTTGCAGTCGATTGCTCAAACAGGTCTTTTGTCGACGGTTTTGTTTCAGCAACCAGCACATATACCTCCGTTGCGAAAACAAAGCGCCTAAGTTTTATTCGATATTTGACAATGTTGTCAACGTCAAATTGTGCCGCCGCAATTGCCCGACTGTCCGAAATTGCAACAACATCGGCCGCCCGGAACAGATTTGTGCCCTGCCTTGCGCCGCCCCCCGGCTCATAATGCTGCACCTGCAAAATTGGGCTGGACCGGGGGGGTCCCCGCTTATAAGCTTGGGCTACGCGGCTCGATCACGGCCCGCCGGGGTGTGGTGCGCAGGCCATACAGCCATTGCCACAGGTGCTTGCATGACCACGCGCAGACTTGTCATCACCGGCGCCGGCAGCGGGCTGGGTCGCGCGCTGGCGATCGGCTTTGCGGGCGACGGCTATGACGTGTTCGGAGCCGGGCGGGGCGAGGCCGCGCTGCACGAAACCGCCGCGCTGTGTTTGCCAGGGCGGTTTCATGCGCAGCCACTCGATGTCAGCGACGATGCGGCAACAACCGCCTGGATCGCCGCGATCGAGGCCGATCATGGCCCGATCGACGTGGTGATCTGCGCCGCTGCGGTCTACCCGCGCGCGCACTTTCTCGACCAGCCGACAGCGCAATGGGACGAAGTGATCCGCATCAATGTCAGCGGTGTCGCCAATGTCTGCCGCGCGGTGCTGCCGGGCATGCTGGCCCGCTATCGCGGACGGATCATCGTGATCGGATCGCTGGCCGACATGCACCCGATTGCCGGCGCCAGCGCCTACAGCGTGTCCAAAGGTGCGGTGCACGTGCTGACCCGGGCGATCGCGTCGGAGATCGATCGCACGCATTTTCCCGATGTCATGATCGGCGAATATCTGCCGCCGGCAACGCTGACCGGGATGAACGGGTTCGGCCTGCCGCCCGAATACCACTATCCGGTGGTCAAGGCGCTGGCCTGCGGAGATGCGCTGACGTACAGCGGCGCCAGCTATCTGCCGCAGGGCCGCATGTACCTCGATCCGTCACCCAAATCGGTGTTGCGCAATCTCAGGCGCCGGTTCCTGGCAAGGCGGCGGGGATGACCGGGCGGATCAGCGTCGCCTTGCCGGTCAAGCGGTAGACCATGCTGGGCTTTGCCTGGGACCGCTATGCGCCGGACGCTCTGGCTGACTGCGACCGCGAATGGGACGTGGCCATCGTCGGCGCGGGCATGGGCGGCGGCTTTGCCGGGCTGCGGCTGGCACAAGCGGGCAAGTCGGTGCTGTTTCTCGAACGTGGCGAGGCGCCCTTCACCGCAGCCGGCGGGCGGATCGGGCGGCTGCAGCGCCTGCTGTCAGACCAGCATCGCATCGACGCGATGCGCCGGCGCGGCCGCTGGGACAAGCGCGTCAGGTTCCATATCAATGGCCGCCACTGGATCCAGCCGGTGCCGGTGGGCAGCGGCCCGGGCGGGTCCTCGGCAATCTACAGCGCGGCCGTCGAACGCTACATGCGTGTCGATTTCACCGGCGAACATGGCGCCGGCGGGCAACAGGGCGAAATGTCGAACACCTGGCCGATCGCCTATGATGATTTCCTGCCTTATTATCGCGCGGTGGAGGCGATGCTGCGCCCTTGCGGCAGCCCCGATCCGTGCGATCCCGATGATGACTGCGTGCTGTTGCCGCCGCCGCCGCTGTCGGATCGCGACGTGTGGCTGTCCGACCGCTTTGCCGCTGCGGGGCTGACCCCCTATCGCGTGCATGTCGCGGTCGAAAACCGCGCGGGCTGTACGCAGTGCCTGGGCGAATTGTGCGCCCGGCTGTGCAAATCGGATGGCGCCAGCCGCGGCGTGATCCCCGCGCTGGTCAACCACGGCGCGAAAATCGCGTTGCGCTGTGAAGTCGACCGGCTCGAACTCGACGGCGATCGCGTGGTTGGCGTGCACGCGCGCCACGCCGGAAACGATGTGCTGGTGCGCGCCAAAACGGTCATACTGGCGGCCGGCGCCTATATCAGCCCAATGGTCCTGCTGCGCTCGACCAGCGCCGGGCATCCGCGGGGTGCGGGCAACGATCGCGATCTGGTCGGGCGCGGGCTGATGTTTCATGCCGACCAGATCTTTGCCGTCTGGGCGCCGCGCGGGCAATCGACCAATGGCCCGGTCAAGACGTTTGCCAGCAAGCAGCTCTATGTCGCCGGCGGCCAACGCCTGGGCAGCGTGCAGGCGCTGTCGGGCCAGGTCGATGTGGTGCATATCCAGGAATATATCCGCAACATGGTCCCGGTCACGACGCAGCCGGTGCTCAACCTGGCGATCCGCGTGGTCTGCCGGCTGGTGGCACTCGTCGCGGCGCAGATCTTTGCCGGCGCGGTGCTGTTCACCACCAAGACCGAAGACTATGCCTTTGCCGAAAACCGCATGGTGCCCGATGCGCAATCGCCTGGCGGCGTTGCGGTGCATTACCGCTTTACCGATGAACTGGCGACGCGCGCGCGCGCAATTCGCGTCACCGTCAGGCAACGGCTGCGCGCCGCGGGCGTGCGCGTGCTGTTCCTGTCGCGGTTGCGCACGGTCAATTTCGGCCACGCCGCGGGCACCTGCCGGATGGCGGCAACCCCCGAGGCGGGCGTGGTCGATCCGGCGGGCCGGGTGTGGTCGATCGAAAACCTCTATGTCGCCGATGCGTCGGTGCTGCCGACAAGTTCGGGGATGAACCCCAGCCTGACCCTGGCAGCCTGCGCGCTGCGCACCGCCGATGCAATCCTGGAATGCGAGCGACAGATGCAACCCGATCGGGCGCAGCACCGTGGCCCGGCGGCAGATCGTGTGATAGTCACCGACGATGTGCGCGCCGTCTAGCGCGCAAGCCTGCGATCGAGGAGCAGCATGGAAATTTCCGGTCTGTTGTCGCCGCTTGCGGCCTGTGCCTATCTCGCGACAAGCGGGTTTGCGCTGATCGCGGCGTTTCGCGCGCCGGCGCGGCGGCGCGATCTGGCGCTGTTCAACTGGTTTGCGGTGGTGGTGATTTTCGTGCTGCTGGCGGTCTGGCGGCTCGATAACGGCGAAGCACTGGTGCAGGACCAGGTGCGCGACTGGACTCGCGCCAAGGGGCTTTATGACGATCGCCACAGCTTCCAGGTGCCGGTCACGCTCGCGGCGGTGCTCGCGATTACCGGGCTGATCTGGCTGGCAGGGCGCGCGTCGGGGGCGGCAAATTCGGGCAAAGGCCTGAGCGTTGCGCTGATCATGGCGGTGTTTACCGCGGTGCGCGCGACATCGCTCCACGCGGTCGACGCGCTGCTTTACCAGTCGGTCGGGCCGATCCATGTCAATTATCTGATCGACCTTGGCCTGACCGCGGTGGTCGCAGCACTCGCGGTGGCCGACTGCCGGCTTCTCGGGGCACCGGCACCGCCGCCGCGCCGGTCATCGTCGCGTTCGGGGTCCTCGGGCAACGGGTCGAGACGCCGCCGCAGCAGCAGCCGGGATCATGACCGGCGCTGACCGGTTGGCGCGACGCAGCACGGCATCCAGGGTTACGCCATGCCAGGCGCAGCTGGCGCCGGCAACGCTTGAACCGATCAAGACACGCAGACAAACAGAAAGGCCCGCCGTCATGGCGGGCCGTTGGAGATTCTGCCGGTCAGTCCGGGGTCGGATTGATCGGGTCAGCGTCACGGCGAGCGTGACGTATCGACCACGGCAAACACGCCAAGGCCCAGCCCGGCGAGGCCCAAAACATACCCAACCCACAAATCACCGCTCGGCCCCGACTCAGGCACGTCGGCCATTGCCGGCACACTCAGCGAGAGCGTTGACGCGATCAGCACGCCAGTGACGATTTTCCGCAAGCGCATAAGTCATCCTCACTGAAAAATTTAACTCGCTAAATATCCCATATTCGAGGTCTGGCATCAAGCGCGAATAGGGCTTGATCGCAGCGACGCGCTAAAAGGGTGTTTTGCGCCGAACCCGATGGGATGGATTCGCGGGATTCCAGATACCTCAATGCTGCATCGTCATGATCTGGCTCATCGGCAGCATGTTGTGATTGAGATTGGCCATGATCCACAGCGAACCGGCCATGATCAGGAACACGATCAGCAGCCCGAACGCCAGCGCCAGCACGGTGTTGGTGTTGTCAGGACTGGTGGTGATGTGCAGGAAGAACACCAGGTGCACGCCCATTTGCGCGATCGCCAGCACCACCAGCGCCACCGGCAGCGCCGGCACGTAAACCAGGCCGGTCAGCGGCAGCAGGAAGGATGCGGCCGACAGCCCGGTCGCCAGCACCAGGCCGACCGCATAGCTGATCAGCGCACCGCGTACGCTGCCCTCTTCCATGTCGTCGCCATCGTCGATGACGGCGTCGTTGCCCGGCAGATCGTGATCGCTGCTCATACGGCGGCTCCCAGCAGATAAACAACGGTGAACACCGCCACCCAGATGATATCGAGCGCGTGCCAGAACAGATTGAAGCACAAGATGCGCCGCTGGATATCCGGCCGAAAGCCCTTGGCCCAGATCTGCGCCATCATCGTCAGCAGCCACAGCAGCCCGATCGTGACATGCAATCCGTGGCATCCCACCAATGTGAAGAACGCCGACAGAAAGGCACTGCGCTGCGGGCCGGCGTGGCGCGCCACCAGCCCCGCAAATTCGTTGATTTCCAGACCCAGGAACAGCGCGCCGAGCACAAATGTCACTGCCATCGCGATCTGGAACGTCATCACGCTTTTCAGCACCGCGCCGATGCTGGCAATCCCGCAGGCAAACGAGGACAGCAGCAGGCAGCCGGTTTCAACCGCGACATTTTTCAGATCGAACAGCTGATGCCCAGTCGGACCGCCTGCGGTGGCCGAAGCAAGCACGGCATAAGCGGCGAAGATGGCCGAAAACATCACGATGTCGGACAGCAGGAAGATCCAGAAGCCGTAGCCGACGATGATCCGTTTCGACGCCGGGCCGCCATGCCGCGCGCGGCCGGCGCCGGCCTTGTCACCGGATGAGTGCGCGGCCGATGCGGCGGTCATGGCTGGCGCTCCGCGTGCAGCGCCCGCGCGCGGTGGCTGCGGTTTTCGCCGACGATGCGCGCGACCTCTTCCGCCGGGATTTCCTCGTCGGCGATGTCACGCCAGGCAAACACCACAAACGTGGCATAGGCGCCGACCAGCCCGACGATCGCCAGCCACCAGATATGCCAGATCAGCGCAAACCCGACGATCGTGGCAAAGAACGCACAGACCACACCGGTGGGCGAATTGCGCGGCATTTCGATCGCGCAATAGTCGGGCGCCTGCGCCAATTGCTGCTGGTCGCGCGCCTGCGCTTTGGTCCGCCAATAGGCTTCGGTGCCTTGCACGTCGGGCAGGACGGCAAAATTGAACACCGGCGGCGGCGAAGCCGTCGACCATTCGAGCGAGCGGCCGTCCCACGGATCGCCGGTCAGATCGCGCAACTGCGCGCGGTCGCGGATGCTGGTGAACAATTGCACGATCTGCAGCACGATCCCGATCAGGATCAGCGCCGCGCCCAATGCCGCCACCAGCAGCCAGGGGCGCCATTGCGCCACATCGTAATGCTGCATCCGCCGCGTCATGCCCAGGAACCCCAGCCAGTACAGCGGCATGAAGGCGACATAGAAACCGGTCAGCCAGAACCAGAACGCCGCCTTGCCGATCCGTTCATGCAGGCGAAAACCGAACGCCTTGGGAAACCAGTAGGTATACCCGGCAAAGGCGCCGAACAGCACCCCGCCGATGATCACATTGTGGAAATGGGCAACCAGAAACAGACTGTTGTGGAGCAGGAAATCCGCCGGCGGCACAGCGAGCAGCACGCCGGTCATCCCGCCGATCACGAACGTCACGATAAAGCCCAGCGACCACAGCAGCGCGCTCGAAAACCGCACCGCACCGCCGTATAGCGTGAACAGCCAGTTGAACACTTTGGCGCCGGTCGGAACGGCAATGACCGTGGTCAGGATCCCGAACACCGCGTTGACATTGCCGCCCGCGCCCATCGTGAAAAAATGGTGCAGCCAGACCATGAACGCCAGCACACAGATCGCCAGCGTGGCGAGCACCATCGAGCGATAGCCGAACAGCGGCTTGCCCGAAAACGTCGAAATCACTTCGGAAAACACCCCGAACGCCGGCAGGATCAGGATATAGACCTCGGGATGGCCCCAGGCCCAGATCAGGTTCATGAACATCATCACGTTGCCGCCACCGGTGTTGGTGAAAAAGTGAAAGCCGAGATAGCGGTCGAGCAACAGCATCGCCGATGTCGCGGTCAGGATCGGAAAGGCCGCCACGACCAGCATGTTGGTGGCGAGCGCGGTCCAGCAGAACATCGGCATGCGCATGTAATCCATCCCCGGCGCGCGCATCTTGAGGATGGTGGTGACCAGGTTGATACCGCCGATCAGCGTGCCGATCCCCGATATCGTGATCGCCCAGAGCCAGTAATCGACCCCGACGCCGGGCGAATAGGCAATTTCCGACAGCGGCGGATAAGGCAGCCAGCCGGTGCGCTGAAATTCGCCGACCACCAGCGACAGATTGACCAGCAGCGCGCCCGAACAGGTCAGCCAGAAGGCGACCGAATTGAATGTCGGAAACGCCACATCGCGAACGCCCAGCTGCAACGGCAGCACGAAGTTCATCAGCCCGAACATGAACGGCATCGCGACGAAAAAGATCATGATCGTGCCGTGCGCCGAAAAGATCTGGTTGTAATGTTCGGGCGGAAGGAATCCTTGCGCGTTGTAAGCCAGCGCCTGTTGCGTGCGCATCAGCACCGCGTCGGAAAAACCGCGCAGCAGCATCACCAGCGCCAGCACGCAATACATCACGCCGATCCGTTTGTGATCGACACTGGTGATCCATTCACGCCACAGATAGGGCGCCCAGCCCTTGCGCACCACCCAGATCGCCACCCCCAGCAACACCAGCGCGATGACGCATCCCGAAACCATCGGCAAAGGCTCGTCCAGCGGGATCGCGCTCCAGCTCAGCTTGCCGAACAGAATGCTCATTGCGGCTCCAGCGATTTGGGGAAGACATGGCTGTCTGATCGGGCCGATTCCGGCGGCCCGGGTGCAGGCGCGATCTGCTGGGTGACGATCGACTGGAACAGCCCGGGTTGCACCGCGCGATAAGTGAACGGCGCCAGATTGGCGCTCTGGTGGGCGAGCGCGGCATAGCTGGCGGCGTCAAGCGTAGGGCCGCCTGCCTTGGCGGCGGCGACCCAGGCCGCATATTGCGCGGGCGTGACGGCGTGCAGATCGAAATGCATGTCGGCAAAACCGTCGCCGCTGATCATCGTCGAAAGCCCGCGGTAATCGCCCGCCCGATCGGCCCTGAGGTTCAGCGTATCGGCCATCCCGTTCATGGTATAGATCATCGAGCCGAGCTGCGGGACGTAGAACGCGTTCATCACGCTGCCCGACGTCAGCCTGAAATGGATCGGCCGCCCGACCGGCGCGGCCAGCGTGTTGACACTCGCCACGCCTTCCTCGGGATAGATGAACAGCCATTTCCAATCGAGCGAGACGACTTGCACTTCGAGCGGTTTGCCGCCCTGGCTGCCCAGCGGGGTGGCGGGGTCAAGATCGTGCGAGGCGATCCAGATCATCCCGCCCAGAAACATGATCGTCAGCAACGGGATCGCCCAGATCACCAGTTCGAGCCGGCCGGAATAGTCGAATTCGGGCAGACGCCGGGCGCGCGGGTTGGATTGCCGATACCACCAGGCAAACCCCAGCGTGACCCCAATCGTCGGCACCACGATGGTCAGCATCAACGCCACCGCGTCGAACAGCACTTTGACATCGCCGCGCCCGACCGGTCCTTGCGGAGTCAGCACCGGCGCGCCGCATCCCGTCAGCAGCAGGCAGGCCGAAACCGCCACCAGCGCCGTTCGCCCGATTCGCCGGAACTGCATCATGAACCTGCGTTCCGCAAAGAAATTTGTCCTGAAATCAGAAGCTTGGTTTAATGCTTAGCGCGATGCAGGGTATATTCAAGTGTCGGATTCTACCTGTTTGCGTCGCGCGCCTGCTAAAACGGGATCGGCGCGCCGTCCCACGCGAAAAATCCGCCGCTGTCGGCCGGGTGCAAGGCGTCGAGCACGCGCAGCAGCGCAGCGGCGCTGATATCGGGAGTAAACAGCGCGTCGGGTGCAACGCCGCGCTGAAACGGGGCCGACAGCCCGGTCGCGACGGTGCCGGGATGCAGCGCGGCAACCACCGCCAGCGGATGCGTGCGCGCCCATTCGATCGCGATCGTGCGGCACAGCATGTTGAGCGCAGCCTTTGACGCGCGATAGGCGTACCACCCGCCCAGCCGGTTGTCGCCGATCGACCCGACTCGCGCCGACAGCACCGCGAACACGCAGCGGCGATCGCGCGGCAACAATGGCTGCACCGCGCGCGCGATCATCGCCGGGACAATCGCGTTGTCGGCAAACAGCTCGGCCAGGCCCGCCGCGCTGACCTGGCGCAGCGCCTTTTCGGGCCCGCTGCCGTCGGCGCGCGTCAGCCGCCCGGTCGCAACCAGCACCAGATCGAGCGGACCGCCGATCTGCGCGCACGTTGCCGGCAGGCTGTCGTCCAGCGCATCGAAGCGGAACGGGCGGATTTTCGGGCCTTGCGGCACCGCGCCGCGCCGCGATCCGGCATGGACCAGCGCAACATCGTCGCGCGCGGCAAGGTGGCGGACGAGCGCGGCACCGATCCCGCCCGAGGCCCCGAACACCGCGCATTGCATCATCGTCGATCGGCCTTCCACGCGCCGGGGTCGGTGGCGATGCGCATGACCGCGGCGAGCACCGCTTCATCGGCCGGCCGGATCGCATCGCCATTGCCGGCCGGTTCGTAATAGGCGGTGACTGCCAGCGGTTCGTGGCCATGGCCATCGCCCACCGGGGCAAGCACCAGCGCCAGATCGTTGACCCGGACTGGCCACGGCCCGCCGAACATCGATCCGGTCTTGTCGCCCGCCTGCCAGCCGGCGGGCAGCCCCGCGCGCAGCCGGTCGAGCCCGGTCGGCGATGCCTTCATCCAGGCCCACAGCCGCGCGCGCGATTCGCCCGACAGCACCGGCCCGGTCAGCATCCGCGTCACTGTCACCGCCATCGCCGCAGGGGTCGTGGTATCGTGCACTTCGCCAGGCGCCACGCGGTTGAGCACCGGTTCGTTGTGGTCGAGCCGGCTGATCGTGTCGCCCAGCCCGCGCCAGAACGCGGTCAGTGCCACCGGCCCGCCAAACCGCGCCAGCAGCAGATTGGCGGCAAGGTTGTCGCTGCGTTCGACCGCAGCTTGCGCCAGAGTGAGGATCGGCAGCCCTTCCTTGTCCGCCGCCGCCTCGGTCACCGGTGAAGCGGGCAGCACGTCGAGCACCGCATAAGGCAGGATTTCATCACCTTTGGCGCGCCCGGCGTCGATCTGCGCCAGCACCATCGCCGCCAGCGACAGCTTGAATGTCGAACAGTGGGCAAAGCGTTCGTCCTGCCGCCAGCCAAACCCGCGCCCGCTGACCGTGCCGCGCACCATGACCCCCAGCCGGCCGCCCGCCCGGTGTTCGAGCGCAGCCAGGTGCGCGGTGCCGACACATGCACCGCGCGCAACAGCCGGGACGGGGACAAAGGCAGCGCCAAGCATGCCAAGAACAGAGCGACGATCCATAAATCAAGGCTAACCCGATTTCCGACCAACCGCCAACACCCATCGACAACACACCCTTGCGGCGCGGGCCGCATCGGGCCATCTTGGCGCAATACCAAGCCTCCAGCCGAGTACTGCCATGGCCACCTCCGCCACCGATGCTGCCCCCGTCCTGACGTTGACCCCGCCTGATCCGGTGCCGGTGGTCGCGCCGCAGCAGGCGGCCGGGCTGGTGCCGCTGGCCGATGATGCCAAGTCAAAGCTCGACCAGCGCGCCGCCGCGTTTGTCGCCGACCTGATCGCGCAAGACGCCGCGAGCCCCGAATTCGGCAAGAAAGTCGACCAGTTGACCGCGATGGGGGGCAAGGAAATCGCCGCCGCTGCGGGCATGTCGAACCGCTTTCTCGACCGCCCGGTGCGCGCGATGGACAAGGACAGCGGGGTCGGATCGGATCTCGCCGCGCTGCGCCGCACGGTCGAGGATCTCGATCCCGGCAAAAAGGGCGTGACCACCGGCGGGCGCAAGATCCTCGGCGTGATCCCGTTCGGCAACAGCGTGAAGCGCTATTTCGACAGCTATGTTTCGGCGCAGGGCCATATCAAGGCGATTCTCGACCGGCTCGCGTCGGGCAAGGACGAATTGCTCAAGGACAATGCCGCGATCGATGTCGAACGCGCCAAGCTGTGGGAGGCGATGGGCAAGCTGGAACAGATGATCCACATCGCCCGCACGCTCGATGAAAAGCTGGAAGATGCCGCCAACGATCGCGACCACAGCGACCCGGCCAAAGCCAAGGCCTTGCGCGAGACCGCGCTGTTCTACACGCGCCAGCGCACGCAGGACCTGCTGACGCAGATGGCAGTGACGGTGCAGGGCTATCTCGCGCTCGATCTGGTCAAGAAAAACAATGTCGAGCTGATCAAAGGCGTCGACCGCGCCGGCACGACCACTGTCGCGGCGCTGCGCACCGCGGTCACCGTGGCAATGGCGATGACCAACCAGCGGCTGGTCTTGCAGCAGATCACCGCGCTCAACACCACCACCGCCAATATCATCGACGCCACCGGCCAGATGCTGAAAGACAACACCGCCAAGATCCACGAGATGGCGGCATCGAGCACGATCCCGCTCGAAACGCTGCAGAAGGCGTTCCAGAACATCTATGACACAATGGATTCGATCGACACCTTCAAGCTCAAGGCGCTCGATTCGATGAAGCAGACGGTGACAACGCTGTCGAACGAAGTCGACAAGTCGCAAGCCTATATCGCGCGTGCCCAGGGCACCACGCCGACCGGATCGTTGCCCGCGCCGCATCCGGCGCTGTCGCTCGACAGCGATATCTGACGATGGCGGGCGAAGCAGCCGACCACACCGCAATCATGCGCGCAGCGAGTGCGTCGCTGGCGTTCCAGCAGCAGGGCGGACGGCGCAGCGGCGGCTCGATCGGGCAGCGCTCGGCCGAAATCAAGCGCCAGCATGCCTTGCGCAAACTGATCCGTGTCGGGCTCGCCACCGCGGTCATTCTTGCCGCTGCCACGGTTACCGGGATCGTGATCGGCGGGATCGGGCTGGGCGGGTTTGTGCTGACTTTGCTCGCGCTGGCGGGCGCGGCGGGTTTTCTCGCGGTCTATCCCCGGCTGCGCATACCCCAGCTCGGCGCGCTCAACCGCGGCGATGTGCGCGCCACCGTCGGGCGCACGCAATTGTGGCTCGAAGCGCAGCGCCCGGCGCTGCCGCCGCCGGCCTCGCGGCTGCTCGACGGCATCGGCCTGCGGCTCGACGCGCTGGGCACGCAGCTGGCGGGGATCGATCCGTCCGAACCGGCGGTGGGCGATGTGCGCCGGCTGATCGGCGAACATCTGCCCGGCATGGTCGCCAGCTATACCCGCATTCCGGCGCATCTGCGCGGCGAAGCGCGCAGCGGCAAGACCGCCGACCAGCAGCTGACCGAGGGTCTGTCGCGGATCACCGACGAAATCGACGCGCTGTCGCGCAAACTGGCCGAAGGCGATATCGACGCGCTGGCTACGGAAGCGCGCTATCTTGACTACCGCTATGGCAATGCGCTTGAAAGCGATGACCATAGCGGAAGGCCCTGATGCGTCTTGAAATTCCTCACTCGCTTGGCAAGGACGAAGTGCGGCGGCGGATTGCCGCGCGGATTGACGGTGCCGAGCAAAAGGCCAGCGTGCTGATCGGCGGCCCGCTCAGCCTGCAACTGGCCTGGATCGACCGCGATCGCCTCTCGGTCGCCGCCTCGGCAATGGGCTACACCGTGCCATCCACACTCGAAATCGCCGAAACCGCGTTGGTTTTCGAAGTGACCATACCCGGCGGCCTGGGCTTTGCCCGCGGCATGATCGAAAACCTGATCCGCGAACGCGGCGAAAAGCTCCTCGCCTGATCCTCCCCGGAACGGGGAGGGGGACCGCCCGAAGGGTGGTGGAGGGGCCAGGCCCCAAGCGCCAACCACGCAAGGACAGAAATGCAGACAACACGCCTGACCCAGGCCCTCCTTGCCCCCCTATTGCTCTGCACCGGCCCGGCGCTGGCCAACCCCGCGCGCGGTTTCGACGCCCCGGCCTATGCCGCAGCCGTGGCCCGCGCGCAGACCGGCGACCCCGGCGTCGATTACACCTGGCTGCGCATCCAGACATCAGCCCGGCTCGGCTATGCCGAAACACCGTGGCCCGCCATCGGCCAGGCCAGCACATTGATCGATACCCAGCCCGACCAGGCGCTGCACCTGGCGCAAGAGCGCATGGCAACGGTGTGGACCGACTTTACCGCGCATATCATCGCCCAGATGGCGTACAAAAAACTGGGCAAGACCGCCGATGCCGCGCGCGAGGGCGCGATTGCCGGCGCGATCACCCGCTCGATCGCCGGCGGCCACAAGGGCACGACGATCGACGACGCGTTCAACGCGGTCAGCGTGGCCGAAGAGTACCGCGTGCTGTTCCTGCTCCATCTGCAAAGCGACCACCAGTCGCTGGTGTCGCAAGGCGGCGAAAACTTCGACGTGTTCGATGTGAAGGACTTGCGCAACGGCGAACTACGCAAGGTGTGGTTCAACGTCGATGCATTTTTCGGGAAGGAATTCAGCGGTTAGAGCGTGATGCCGAGACACCGGCAATATCGATTCTGCGCGCGGTGGCGATTGGCTATCTCTGCTGAAAAATGATCGTATTGCCGCTGGGATCGTCAATATAGACTTCGCGCCTGCCCCAGGTCTGTTGCAGGGGCCCATTGTGCGCAGGCGAATTTGCCCGGGTGGGGACCGACAAGCCCCGCGCAACAAACCGGGCGAACAACGTGTCGACGTCATCGCAACAAACGATGACGGACGATTGGCCGGACATTTTTTGCGCATGCGCAAGATTCATATGCAATTCGTCGGCGCCGCGGCCGAGAATTGCATAAAATGGCGCCTCAGGCGGCATGCTGAAAACAAGCGCGAAATCCAGGATCTGCGTGTGGAAAGCGATCGCTTCGCCCATGTCGCGCACTATCAGCACCGGAATGAGCATCCGACTTGTCCTTGCGGTGGCTTCCCCGCCAGATCATGACGCGCTGCACGCATCAATGCTATGGTATCGTATCGTTTTTTGCAAAAAATCAGTTTCCGCTATTTTGCGCGATGTTTCAGGGTTCGTTCAAACAGTCGGCAATCGCAGCACTGTAGCACGCTATGTTCTCCTTATCGCACGGATCGAGCGTCCGTATGAAATTGCGAGCTTTCGCGCGATACGTCTCCAGATCGGCGTTGTGGTGCGTGATCGCATCGATCAGCGCCACCGCACCTTTGTCGCAATCATCATAGCGATAGCCGCAATCGCCGAGCTGGTCCGAATTGTGGATCAGCGGGTATCCGCCATGCAGCGCCTCATAATAGAGATAATTCTGCGCGTTTTCATAGTGGTGCGATACGATCGCGGTCTGCCCGCGCAGGACCGTCGCGGTCGGGTAACGCGGTGCAAAGCGGACGACGCCGCGCCGGACAATGTCGAGGCTTGCGGCAAATTGCGCGAAATGGCCGGCTTTGCCGAACCGGTCGGCGTTGCAGACCAGGACCTCCGTCAGCAGACCGGGCCGGGCGCGATGGACCAGCTCGCAGATCAACAACGGGATATGGCTGGTCTTGACGGTCGAAATATTGGGCTCCAGCACCGCGATCCGCCAGCGCCCGCCACCGGGCCGGTAGCCCCATTCCGGCGTAGCGCGCTCGATCAGCACCGGGCTCCACAGATGCGGCATGACCCGCACCGGCGCGCGCAGCAGATGTGTGTAATAGGCTGCGCAAGTCCGCGCAAAGCCGGGCAGGGTCCAGACCTGGTCATAGGTGACCCCCGATACCAGCTGGCCCGGCGGGCGGCCGTGCGCGATCGATTCCATGTCGATCACCCAATCGTTCGCCGCGCGCATCGCAATGATCCGCCCACCGCGCGCGCGAAACGGCGCTGCCCAGTCCGCGGGGACCTGCGCACCGAGTTCGATCACCAGATCGAGCGTGGTCATCGCCTCGGCCCAATCGATCACCGGGTGCCCGATCTGCGCGCCGATGCCGCCGCTGCCGGGCCCGCCGTTGACCACCAGGCTTTGCCCGACCAGCGGCGACCGCGCGAGCAGCATCAGCAGAAACAGCGCATTCTGGTGCAGCCCGTTTTCCCACAACGACTGCCGCCCATCGCGGATAAACAGCGTCACTCCGACTTTGAGCCCGGCAACGGTCACAGCCCCATCGCCCTGCTATAGGCCGCCACGGTGTCGCGATGATCGACCGCAAACCGCCCGAGGCGCCGCCGTGTATCAGCAAGCCGCGTGTCGAAATCGCGCAAGTGGCCGCCGATCATCGCACCGACCCGTGCGACCGCGCAGTCGATATCATTGCCCGGGTAGTAGTACCCCAGATCGGCGAGAGCTGCCGCATTGTGCAGCAACGGGTACCCCGCATGCAATGCGTCGAGCATCCACAGCTCGGCCGCGCCGTCGAGCCGGTGCGCCAGCACGCAATCGCCGTGCAGCGCCATCAGCCGGTGAAAATCCTGATCCGCCCACAGCGTCAGCGCGCCCGCCAGGTGCAATTCGAGCGAGGCGGCGATGTGGTTGAAAGTCGGATGTTCGGACACTTGCGCGCCGTTGCGGAACGCCACCCCGGCAATCGCACCCGGATTGCCCAGATGCACCCGATTGACCGCCAGCAGCGGCAACACCCCCATTGTCGCGGCCGAAGCATTT
>Ga0116230_10003570_pt1 | contig 15216 bp, 14 predicted proteins | sample S1TSphfallax_3_FD_88678 | JGI IMG/M metagenome (GOLD analysis project Ga0116230, IMG submission 88678) | Host-associated microbial communities from peat moss isolated from Minnesota, USA - S1T2_Fd - Sphagnum fallax MG | ecosystem: Host-associated > Plants > Peat moss > Unclassified | place... | reverse complement strand
CAATTTAAATAACATAAAAACTAAACATTCAAGAAATGAATAAATGTAATATAAAAAATAGGCATAACAAAATTTATTAAAAAATTGGTCCATTGTTAAACTTTGTGGTTGTAAGTTCTTTACAAAAATTAATCATTTTTTATGCGGCCAAATCTTAAATGGAATGTTAAATTAATTTGTACATACTACCAAAGTTTTAGTGGCATGTAAAATTAATATACATGAAAAAACTTCAGTCTATTGTTAAACTAATTTACATGCAACCAAAATTTTAGTTGCATGTATAAAATATATATACAACAAAAATTTAGGTCACTTGTTAAATTAATTGATATGTGACCAAAATTTTGGTTGCACATAAGAAAATTGCACATGTGATCAAAATATTGATTGGATGTAAAAATCTTATGTGCAACTAGAATTTTGGTCACATGCTTAAAAAATACTTAATGAAAAATTATTGATTTTAAACTTAAATTCCATGAAAGGTAAATTACATGCCCTTCAAAAATGTATGTACATATAATGGTATTTTGCATAATTAGTTGTAATTTTTGCTAAAGTAAAAATTTCATCAATAAATTTTTTTATCAAGGCATATTTATACTATGTTTTGTGAATTGAAATAGAAATGTCATGTTGAAGGGTGTCAGTTTTTAAAAATGATGTGATGCATTCAAAATGATGTGATTGAAATTACCTTAATTTTAATTGCATGTTCATTTTCTAATTAAATATAAACGCAAACATACTATAATTAAAATCCATCAAATTTAAATGGAACATATATTGGAATATTGATTGATTGCATGACAAAAATCACCTTAAGAACAATGATTTTTTTTGCACACACACACACAAATTTCCTTCTAATGGTTAATGTTCATGGTAATGTGAAATGTGAACACTTTGCATGGCCCTAGCCTAATCTTGGTCCATTTGATTCATAATAATCTTTTGTTAAGTTTCTCTCACATGCAACATGTGCATCAAAGTTTAAATTGCATAACAAAAAATAAATATGTGATCAAAATTTTGGTTGTGTGTAAGAAACATTCACATAACCAAAATGTTGGTTGTATGTCAAAAAATACACATGAGAAAAATTTCAATTCATGTAACTTGAGTTTTGGTCACATGTTTAACTAATTTACATGCAACCAAAATTTTAGTGGCATGTGCAAATGAAATACACATGACTAATTTTTTTGTCACATGGTAAACTAATTTGGATGCAATCAACATTTTAGTCACATGTATAAAAAATATATACTACATAAGTTTAGGTCACTGTTAAATTAATTAACATGTGACCAAAATTTAATCATGTGTAAATTAAAAAACATGTTATCAAAATCTTGACTATCACATGTAAAACCTTACATGTTTGACTAGAATTTTCATCACATGTTAAAAAAATACACAATTAAAAGCTTATTGTTCACTAACTTAAGTCTCATGAAAGGTAAATCACATGCCCTTAAAAATTGTATGCATGGTCAATGGTATTTTATGTAATTTGTTGTAATTTTTTAAAAATATTTTTAGTAAAATAACATTTTCATCCATAAAAAACACTTACCAAGGCATATTTATAATATATATTATGTCTAATGAATTTTAGTATAGATGTGATGTGGAGGGGTTCTAGCTTTCAAAATGACGTGATGCATTAAAATAGATTAACATAACATGTAAGACCTTGATATTTTTATGTAGCTTACTTCCCGTTATGAATATAGGTCATGTTCCTTCCTCTTAGGACCAACTTTTGAAGCATTATGAAAAACAAAAGATGAAGAAACCTATTTGACGATGGGTTTGCAATAAAACCATTGGTGAAATTCACTCACCTCAATTACTGGTCACAAACCCTCCAAACTTTTACAATGAGTCCCACAAGTTTTGAAATGTAAGTCTATGGATTTGGTGTGAAGCTACAATGGAATTATGCTACATGTGGTGAAAAAAAAATGTTCTATATTTAAAACCTTGTAAATACACTTAGAAATTTGATTATCTTCCATTGATTGTATCATTTATGAATATGTTTTTAAATAAGATGAATTTTCATGGGGCTCTTGAGATGTGGCAACAAAAATATAGTTAATTAGACAAAATGGTTGATCACCAACTCCCAAACATTTTTGAATTTTGGCATAGGATGAAGTTCAAAAGTATAGTGTCAAACATTTTTTATCCCAAATCGCTTTGGGAACTTCTTGTTAGGTGGGCCCCAACAATGGACATGGGTTTAAGTTTAAAGTTTTTTTTTAGATACTTGGAGCTTTCCTAGGGATGGAACCCAATTGATGAAGAGTACATATTCATTTGTCCAATTTGTTTGACCCCAATCAAATGTGCACCACAATTTGAGAAGATAAATGGAATCCACCTTCATTTTATTTTAGTTTTTTAAACATATTTTTGAGTATTTTTATAATGTACTTAACAATTTCATATATGTGGCATGTCATGGTGGGCTAAATGATGTAAACTTGTTTTAAAATAAGTGATGACACTTAAATAATTTGTAACATCATGGCAAACATTCTAAGTTGCATACTAGTCTTGTTAGGCTCAGTGGTAGCCCATAATCTTTGACCTTGATTAGTGACTAATTGTTATGTGTACCCCATCACAAAGTTCCCAAGCAACATATTTTCAACCAAAGACACATGATTGTTGTCACACAATGTTTATGTGTTGCATTCAATGTTTTAAATATATTCTTACAACATTATAGGCTCATTCAACATGTCAATATAACGATGCATTATACTAATGTTTCCTTAGAAAATATTTACTATACATGATTATTTTGCAAAACTAAAAATGTACGATTGGCATGCCATGGTGATAGAAGGTTAATATGACATGAAAGTAATGTTACATGAAAACATACATAATTTCCTGCATTTGTTAGATGACATTCTATCTTTACATTGCATTTGTGTCAATTACACATTATTATCCCCTTGCATTACTTTTGTGTCAACTTTTCATTATTTTCCCTTGCATTCTTTTTGTCCCAACTTCATATTATTTCCCCAATCACCTTTTTTCAAATTCTTGTGAAGGAGATCTTTAATCTTCACAGGACTTGGAACCAATAGAAACCAAGTGTTTTGAATGAACAAGATTGTATATGTAAATGTAACTCAATAACATGATAACAATTTAACAACCCAAAGTAATTTTGAATGTGTATGAAAACAATTTTGAAATGGAGTATTTGGAATGAACCATCCATTCAAAGCATACCTTGAAATCGACATGATTACTATACTAAAATTGAATTTTAATAATTAAGTTCTACATGAATACTAAATAGAATTTCAAAAGTTCATTCAAAATTTGTACTTATTGACAAAAAAAACTATAATCTTCTAGGAAATTGGGTGTAAATTAAAGAATGTTAACAACATCAACTACAAAGAAACATGGATCTTGGACTTGTTGTCATTGCTTCTTGGAGGTGTGAGCCCATGCCATGTGCTCACAATTCACAAGCTTACTCAACCTACTGGCAAGAAGTTCTTTGTATATGCATACAAATGTTATGTCTTTTTAAAACATGATTTTATTCTCAATGTTTAGGAAGGATGCTTGGAAGAGGAGATGAAGTTGTGCATATTTTGTTATTTCATCCATGTTTACCTTCAAGCTAAAAAAAAATGTCATTAAAATAAGGTTTTCCATAAAATTCATGGGTTGTTCAAACATAAAGGGGCTAGTCCCCAAAACGTTCACATGGTCCAACAAGTACTGCAAGTGAAGAATGAATTTGTAGAAATTTAAATCTTTGCAAGTTATTTGCTTTCAAGAAAGTAGGAAAAAAAAATTGCAAATTGAAAAGCTTGGGTTGCACAAATAAAATAGAATAGGCATGAAGTGGTGATTTAGTACTTAAAAGAACTTTTAAAATAACAAATTCCAACCAATGCAATTGGAGGTTAGCATTGACCCTTGACATTATGTTCTCTCCAAGGCACATAGCCCACATAAAAAATCACACCAACTAAATCAATTCAACATGGATGGTTAGGATGTATTTGTAATACCACTATTAAAATTTTCATTTTAACCATATAAGGTCATGTTTGATTACATTAAAGATGGAAAGATTAAACTCTAACCATATGTAACAAATAATGGGTTACATTTGAGAATCAACAAACAACACAAAAAAAGAACATACTAGATTTATAGTCTAATTTGAAAACACCAAGAAAGTCCATTAAATAATCATTAATGCATTTATATACATGTCCTTAGATTATAACTAAAAATACACACCATTTCTAAGCACATTGTATTAGTCTAAATAACGTACTTGATCGAAGGTTTTTCTTCCTTTAGATGATATTTCAAATGCTTCTATTTCTCCATATTTTCAACAATAGACTTGTATTTGTAAATTGTATTTCAAAATGTGACCAATGCAATCATGTTGGTTGATAGATTGGTAGGCAACTTGCATAAGGTTGATGTGCATGTGTTCATACATTTTGGTGCTATATTCAAAAGGTGATCATGAACATCAAATGGCATCATTAAAGTCAATCATTGCATATATTTTCACCAAATTGAAAGATGATTTTTGTTTCTTTTTGAAACACACCTTGAAGAATGTTAACTTTATTATTCACATCCAAAAATGAACCATGACTTAGTGGAATTTGCATTACTCAATCCTTCATAATCAAAGTTTTCAATCACAAGCATGTTAATAAATTGAACCAAAAAGAACAAAAATCAAAGTCAATGTTTAGCCACTCATGCATGCATTAGTGCATCCATCTCCAACAACGTTGTGTTTATGTACTTGTGTCTATGACATGACAACTAATACCATTCAAGGAACCTAACCATGGCTGAGATGCAGTTTATTTTAAACAACCTACCACGTACAAGACAATAACATGTGGAATCCCAATTAACACTTTATTTATTAGCCTTTTGGTTATCGTTAAATTGATGAATATCAACAATATATGTTTTAAATCAATTAGAGCCCTTGAGATGTAACATCCTATTGAATTAAATTAACAAATTGTTCATCAATGATAGCACATATGAAATGTGGTAAGCTTATACCTACATTCATGTGTGATGCTTGAATGTAACAAAGTTGGCATTTGAACAGAAGGAGTCATCTTAGTCAATAACCAATTTTTATTTAGCCAAAGTTTAGCCTTTTTTTAAAAGCCAAGATTCAACCAATTTCTTTTTGTTTAGCCGAAATATAACCATTTTGTATGGTAATTAAAAAATCTAGCCAAAATTGACCTTTTTTGTTTAGCCAAGGTTCACTAATTTTTTTTGTTTAAACAAAATTTAACCAAGGTTTAGTTGAACCAAGTTTTTGTTTAGCCAAATTTTAGCCAAATTTTAATTTGGCCAAAGTTTCACCAATTTTTAAAATTTTAATCAAAGTGTAACATTTTAAACTTTAACCAAGGTGAATCATTTTTTTTTGTTTAGCCAAAATTTAACCACTATTTTTTTTGTTTAGCCAAGGTTAGTCAACTTTTTTAGGTTAACCAAAGTTTATTCACTTTTTAGCTAAGGTTGAAACAACTTTAATCTAGTCAAGGTCGAGCCAAATTATTGTTTTGTCAAATTTGAATCAAATTTGAATTAGTCAAGCCTAAGCAAAATTTTAATTTAGTCAATGTTTAGCCAAACTTTATTTTTGTTTTGCCAAATTTTAATTCAACCAAGGTTTAATCAAGTTTTTAGTACACACATAGTTCTATAATGTAAAAATTTGAAAGGAAGGACAAAATATATGGGATATATTTTATAGTTTCAACCTACTTGTAAATTACTTTGTGATTAAATTATGATTATAAAATATATCCCATATCTTTTTCCGTTCCTTTAATTTTATAAACTATATAAAAAGGTGCACTTAAATAATTAAAATAACATAATAAATTTTAAAAGCAAATGATATTTAGGATGAACGAATCAAATTGGCTTGACCCTAAAGGCTAAACTAAATTTGTTTTTGCAAAACCTATTACATGTTTAGCCTTCCTACATACTTGATTAGCCCAAGTAAATAGGTACCTATCACCTAGCTACTTAACCTAAATACCTACCTACAACCTACCAAATTATATATATATATTTCAAATTGAAATATTTGTGGATTTGTCGTGTGTCGTAATGGTGAACACACAAATTGGACACCTTGGACTTTTTTACAATATTACATTAAATAATAATGTAATAAAAATTGTTGACACATGGCAACACATCATTCATTTTTATTGTTGACCAAATAAGTCACATGGTAATTGCGAACAACAATACACATATAATCGCTCCAAGGATGAAACCATATTTTGTTAGTTTTTTTCTTTCATCCACAATCCATGTCATTTGTGACTATGGTCACATGTGATTTGACTTTCACAACTACGGGAATTTTAGTTGTATATGTTGTTTGCAATTATAAGTTAATTGCAAGCACCAACCACAAAATCTAGTTTTTTTTTTCTAATGTAACAAAATGTTTTTTTAATATGAAATATGTGTTTATCCAACAAGTTTAAACATCTAGATTCATTGTTACTTGGCTTTGCTAACACTCATAAAATATCAACTAAAGTTTTGAAAATTCTAAAATCAAACTAGCTCATCTACATCCCAATAAAATAATTGGTGTTTGTCCGCAAATATTTGATTCGGTAATTTGTGATTAGCTGGAGCCCCCCCTCGTCTCTTGAAACTTTCCAGCCAAAGTAAACAGTGGTGAAGTTAGAAGTGGAAAATAACGAGATGTTGTTCTTGTTTCAGGTGATGCCATAGAGCTTTCCCACTCTATGCGCTGAAGGTGGTGAGTTCGATCCCCTGTTGGAGGTGGTTTGGCTACACACTCACCCACTCATCGGTGGTGAGTTTACTTTCACCCAGTACCCGTCGGTGATGGGGAGTCCACATGGACCCCGACTCACCCATTTGCTTTTGTGATTGCAGCCACATTTTGTTAGGGGTTTTTTTTTTTGCTTCTAGATTACAGCCACATAGTGTTAGGGTTTTCTTTTTTGTGGTGCTAATAATACCTCTTTGCTTGTGGTGGCATGAGATCCGGAAAGGAAGTATGAAGCTTTGGAGAAATATGGGATTGATCTAATAGAAATGGCACCCTGTCATAGGCCATGATGAGGAGATCTAATGCTGCATACAAATCCTGTCTTGGAGAACAAAGAATAATCATGTATTCATTGGCGAGTCTAGTGTAAGCAAAACCGCAATTATTGAGGGGTCAATCTTTCATCTTCAATGTCTTTTGTAGATTGTTTATAGGCTTTGGAATTGGGATATGTATATCAGGCAATAGTTAATGTCCTTGAATTGTGCAAGGTGGAATTGGTAGGAATGAATGACCTGTTTCAGGGGTTCTTTATGCTTTTTTTCGTTCGTGCGGATCTTTTGAGGATAGTACCTCCCGACAACACACCTTCTCTTTAGTTTCATTTCTCCTTCGCTTCATATTCAAGGTACATAAATTTCTTTCAAATTGTCTATCACGAAATGTTTTTTATCCGAACCTAACACATTTTATAGTTTGTGTAGATCTTTCGAGGATAGCATCTCCCGACAAAACACCTTCTCTTTTGTTTCGTTTCTCCCTCGCCTTACATTCGAAATATATAGATTACTTTCAAATAATTAAATTGTTGACCATGAAGTTGACAAAACACTTTATTTTTTAAGATGGTGGACTTGCTTTTGATTTGTGCCCTCTGTGACCAAGAGATGTTCATAGCCTGTCCACTTTGCACGCGACCGTTCTGTGGAGACCACGCCCATTTAATTTGCGTTGAACATGACATGGACATTGTCGACCGCCACATTGCCCGCGAATATGCTGACCCCGAGGTTAGACTTGCGCATGTCATAATGGTAATTAAATATGAAATTATGTTATTGTGTTTTCAAAGCCTAACTTAATTTTTCTTTCGATTGAAAGAATCATAAACAAGGCCGTGGAGCCCCGCTGATGCGCCCCCAAGTTCTTTGTTATATCCAAAAAGGGTCCAACTATGTTAAAGAACGGAAGTAGTTGGAACTTGGTGCCGCTCCCAGCTTCCAGCACTAAAGGGGCTGATAGGGGCGTGTTGAAAGCTCCGGGATTAGACTAGGAAGAGGGACAACTTATTTAGTTATTCGGTCATGCATCAAAACCAACCAACAAGTTGGTTAGTTCACATTCGGAATCACTCCCGGTGTTGGGACAAGCCACGGGCAACACAGACTCACTTGATTCACCACGGCCTGGAGTCGGGGGAAGCCACCACCTTCACCCATATAGTATTCTCTGCATTGCTTCGCTGTACCCGCATCCAAATGGCTTTTAGTCTCGGGACTCCCAAGGAGGAGTCTCGAAACTGTCCCGGATTGGACTCCCAGGACTTTGGGAGCTCATAACTCCTGGCTCAGACCTCTAATTGGGATGAGGTCTGAAGTAAACTTGTAGCTCTCCTCAAGAGCTTTTCAACGGTGTGTTGCACTCCACCTACACACACCGGGGTTGGGTCGATTCCCGACTTTTTAGTGGTCGGGAGTCAAACTGCCAATTTGACTCCTAGCCCTTTTTTCGACCATAACTTGTGTTGCAGATATCCGAATGGCTCATGCGAGGCCATTTTCGACATCTACACTTCAAGACCTTTCTAGCGGTATAAAGAAGACCTCAAGGCAAGGTGTTTTGACCCCTGCAATTGAGCTCTGAAGTTTCGGGAGTCCTGGAGGACTCCAAGTTCCCACTTTTGCGAGTGCGAATCTCATCCTCACACTTGCCTCAAAGTGGGGTTGGGACAGCCGCAGAGATATGCAAATGACGAAGAAAGGCAAGCAACTGCTCAAGAATGTCAAAGACTTCACCGTGTTGCAGTAGCTCTCGAAAGGGTTGCATGTAGTGGGGCCCAACATGAGGAAGCACGGTGTATGACTGATATTGCTCAACAATCATTGGAAACCATGGAACAACATGCAAGAACGCGTGTTGTTAAAATAGAGTGGGCCCATCAAGCCCAATTAAAGATAAATGTTGTGCAACACACTGAATGATGTTGTGTTGCACCCATAGAGGATCAACTTCAGGTTGGATAGCACATGGCCCTGCAAGATTCGCGGTACCCCTTAGCCGACCCACAAATAGACTGACAAATGCTCGGATGCTTGAATGAACAATGCAACCATTGTGGCTTTCGCTTTTAGATCGAAAAACGCATGGGGGGCTTTCTTCGAAGACCACACTATAGTAAATGTTGTGCTTCAGGGAAAATTCTTTTGCCTCTTATTCACACCCCACCATAGTACATGGTGATGTTACAAGATTAATAAAATGACAAATTACGTAAACATCTCCATTCGTACAATGTTACATTCGCATTTACGTCCACAAGGGTCCAACGTGTGGGCTTTGAACTCGGACCAAGAGTGCATAGCTACAAAGTGCAAGGAGGATTCTACCACTTGATTGGTGGTATGGAACCTGCAAAAGGGTAGTTGCCACGCTTTCTTCAAGCCTATGTGTAGGATGCGGCAAATGAGGGTCTAAATTAGTAGATGCAGAACCCTAATTTAATCCTGGTGCATTTGACGACATTTCACACAATCCTCAGGCGTGTTAATCCTTATGTAAACGTCTTCATTCGTGTAGCCGACCATTTCACCATAAACCCTATAAAGAAGGTCCACATTTGCATTACAAACTGGCCATACCCTGGGAAACGAAGATGTTTGCCGTTATAATGTCTCTATGACAAATAAGGTTGTAATGATAATTCATGGCGAGCTGGGAGAGGTTGGAAATTGTGATGTCATTGTACAACGACAAGATGGAAGTGGTTTACAACGGATGAACGAGTTAACACCTTCTTACGATCCTCTACAATACCTGTTGTTTTCTTCATCGGGGAGGACGAGTGGTATGAAAATCTGCGGCTACAGAACAATCAAGACAGAGCATGCACAAGGGTCTTAATGGCGGCTTATTACGTACAAAGAGTGCACTTTAGCGACAAACTCTCCGCTTTGCATATCGGTGGTTGCCTTTTTTAGTAATATATCGTCAATGTTGCTACCAAAACAAAACAAAATATTCTTAACTTTTTGGTGCTAAACCAATCTCAACTTTGTGCGGAACTTTACCAAGGGCTGACAAATATGGTCAGAACATGATGTCCGATTAGATCCTGTGCAAGTGGGTCAGCGAATTGTTCTCCCAGCTTCATTTCCTGGTTTTCCATGTTTCATGATGCAAGTGTATCAAGATGCAATGGCTGTTGTGCGGAGCAAAGGAATTCCAGATGTCTTCCTCACATTCATTTGCAACCCGAATTGGCAAAAAATAGTTGCGGAGCTTGAGCCCAACTAAACAACCTCTGACCGTCTAGATTTGGTCGCCTGCATATTTCAAATGAAAGTGAAAGCCCTTTCTTAAAGGAGTGGCAAAAATTGGATGGTTCGCCAAAATTATTGGGAGCATCTAGACAGGGGAATACCATAAATGAGGCCTACCTCACATCCATTTGCTCCTTATTTTTCCTCTAGAGTAGAAAGTTTCCACAATCGAAGACATAGATCGTTTGGTGTTAGCGAAACTTTTTCTTCTAGAGAACGCACCTTTTTTTGAAACGGTCACAAAATGTTTGTTGCACGGATCGTGCGGCCAAGAATACCCCAACGCACCTTGCATGGTCAACAATGTATGCAATAAACATTATTTGCGAGCTTTTTTCAAAGAGACAACATAAGGCAAAGACAGTTACCCTGTCTACTGTTGGTGAAACGATGGTCGAATGTTTCAAAAGACTCCAGATGGCTTTGCGTACGACAACCAATGGGTGGTGCCCCACAACCCCTACCTTACCAAAATGTTTAATGCACATATTAACGTTGAGGTGTCTACCGATACTCGGAGTGTCAAATACCTTTTTAAATACGTTTACAAAGGTCTTGATTGTGTTACAGTGGTGATCACTGGTCCAACAAACAAAATCCAACAATACATTGACGCCCGATATTTGAGCACTATTGAAGGGGTCCATTCCTTACTTTTGTTCAAAAAACATATGGAATGGGCTGCCAGTTACTCGATTAGTTGTTCATTTTCCAAGACAACATAGTGTCATTTTTAACAAAAATGAAGATTTGGCCGTTGTGGCGGAATGTGCTACTTGCCAGAGATTCACCTTGACCACATATTTTGCGTATAACGCTCAAAATGCGGATGGGCAGAACGTGGTGTACGCGGACTTCCTTGTTGATCATGTTTGGAAAATTCGAAAAAAAGTTTGGTTGGCTCGACCGTGAGGAGAAAAAGTTGTTGGGTGAATGTATTTTGTACATCCTACTGCTAATGAACACTTCTTCCTCCACCTCCTACTTATTGTCGTATTGGGCGTGACTTCTTTCGAACATCTTTGGACTATTGATGACATAAAGCATCCAACGTTTCAAGCTGCTTGCGGAACACTAGGATTACTACAAGATGATGCATAATGGGACATATGCATGTGGGTAGCATGTATCGATCAAGACATAAAGAGGCTAAGGAATCTTTTTGTGACTTTTTTACTATTCCGCTTTCTTTTGAATTCGGAAGTGTTATGGGAAAGATATCGAACAATATGCGGCATTGACACATCACGAATGGAGGCATTGCCGAGGATGCCTACAACGACACCCTATTACTCTTCGAGGCCAAATTAATTTTGACAAACAAAAGCTTACATGACTTTCTGAAAATGCTGCTCGTTTTGCCACCTGTAGAAATGTTGTGTGTCAATCTTCAATTGGTTGTGGAGCTTGACTACGATAGAGATGTATTCCATGGCTATGTCGACTAGAATTTCCCACGGCTCAACATTTGCTAGGAAATAGTTGTCACTACAGTGTTTAATGTAGTAGCTCAAGGTGAAGGTACAATATTTTTCCTAGACAGTCTAGGTGGGTCAAACAAAACCTTTGTATATAACGTGTTATTGGCATTGGTTCGATGGGATGCACACGTTGCCATCAGAGTCACTTCCTCCGGCATAATAGCTCTTTTATTGGAAGGTGGACGGACCTCACATTCAATTTTCAAGATCCCAATTTCCATTGGTAGGGACTCAATGTGCTCGATACTTGTGTAGAGTGATTCTACTGAGCTGTTCCGAGAAGTAAAGTTGATCGTTTGGGATGAGGCTCCAACACAACATTGACACTATGTTGAGGCGGTAGACTAAACTTTGCATGACATCATGTAGCGCCTAGATTCGCCCTTTGGCGGTAAAGTGGTTGTTTTCAGGGGTGATTTTTGATAATGTTCGCCAGTGGTGTCCAGAGGTTTTAGGGCATCAATTGTTTCTACGGCCCTCTTGCATTTGATTTTGTGGTGTTAAGTGTGCGTCTTGACTCTCACAGAAAACATGAGATTGCGTGCCGATCCCCTTTCCAGGCCGTATGCTGAGTACCTTTTGAAAGTTGGCAATGGCCAAGAGTTTTCCATCATTGATCATTTTCCATCGAAAGCTGATGCGGAGCCCTTAATCGGAGTCGAGATTGCTTTATATCCAGAAATCCATCAAGAGCAATCTTTAGATACCCCTCATCCACGTTGATTTCCTGGCCTTGGCAATTAATTGCGCAAACCAAGGATATATGGATAGTCGAGCTATTTTGACAACAAAAAAATACAATTGTGAACTTTCTCAACACTCAGATTGCCAAGGTTGTGCTCGGGCAAGAGCATGTATTTTTATCGGTAGACTCAATGGAAACGGGGGACGACTAGGCTATGATGATTGGCATGGAATTTCTCAACACCATTACTCTGGTAGGTATGCCACCACATTGCATGGCCCTTAAAGTTGGCGTCCCTGTTATTTTACTAAGAAATCTCAATGTGGCCTTGGGACTTTGTAATGGCACCTGTTTAATCATTTGGCGCATGGCATGAAGATTGATTATTGCTCAAATCATTGGTGGCGCACATGTGGAAAATATTGTCAACATACCGCTCATCACCACGACAGCAAACCATTCGAAGTGGCCATTCACCCTACAAAGGCGCTAGTTCCCCTTGCAATTGGCATTTGCTATGACCATTAATAAGGTGCAAGGTCAGACCATGAAAATCATTGGCAGTTACTTGCCTGAACCTATCTTCACCCACAACCAATTGTATGTAGCTCTATCACAAGCTACACGTGTGAATGACGTCTCTGTTTTTTGCCCAACTGGCAGGACGACGACAATGTTGTTTATACGTAATTGTTGTGATGATCTCTCTTCTCTATCTCTTGCTTGTTTTTTTTCTTTCGATGGGTTGGGATTCTCACATCCAAATCACGGGTTGAAATTCCTTGCATTGGATGCAAAAATGGTTGCAATGGAAGCTACGTTCACGATGTGTGGTTGTTGAAAACTATTGAAAACATAATGCTTCCTAAATTCTTACTATCCCAACTTAAAATTGTTAACTAAACAATTCTCAAGGTCGTGTCAATCCTTTCTCCTAATCATTTTGCTTGCAAAATGGGTTTACTTACTTGTCCACTAATAAAAAATTCGTCCAATTTAGTTGAAAGTACATCCATTATGCAAAACATTCATCCATTAACTGGAAATGTCAACCATTACCATAACACCTTGGCCAATTCAACATATATTTATTAGTTAATTAATTAATTTAGAAGATTTCATTTGAGCAAGTGATATATTCCCAAATATTCCATCAGATTTTTTGTTTGATTTCAAAAAAATGTTTAAAATTTTTTTTGGAGGAAATTTTAGCATTTCTAAATATAACCTAATGTTGAAATGGCCCATGTATGATTGTAGTCAAAGAATTAATCCATTAGTTGAAAAGTTCATCCATTAATCAGAAATGTTTCATCTAATAGTTGGAAACTTCATCCATTGGGTGTGCTACTTGTTGTTAGGATGAAAGTTCGAAATTGAAGGTAGCAACTTGAACACCAATGAATAACTATTTTTTTTCTCTCATAAAGGATTGCATTGTTTATGTTTGTTTCTTGCACTCCATTGTTCTGCTTCCTTGTAATATTGATGTTTTTGTGCACATGATGCAAGGAAAGTATTACAATCCTAGCAAAAGAGAAATAACAGTTGCCCTCCTTCATCATATGTGTGGATTGTGTTTCTATGCATAATAGCAGCACAATAGGTTTTTTCTCCTCTAAGTTTGACTAGTAGATACTGTGATCAACAACTTCTTCACAAACTCGGTTCTTTTCAAACCTCCAATCTTGTCATGCTCAGTACAAATTTGATGGCTAGTATAGCAACAATAGCAACAATGGAAATGCCTTGCCATCCCTCTCAATGTTCCTCATCATCCTTCCTGGCACCCATTGAAGTCCCTCATCGTCCTTCTTGTCATTCCCATCATCCTTGTCACCCCACATTGCACAATTTTTTCTTGGGTCACACATCCTTGCCATCACCCGTGACATTCCCCATTGTCCCATGCCGCTTGTCTATTTCCCAATTTTTTTTCCACTGCATTGTGGCACACTTGAAATCACTCTTGGCATCCCTTTGTCATCCCTTCTCATTCATCGGTTGCTCAAAAATAATTAATTTTTAAGTCACACCATATTAATTTAGTGTAGAGGTCATTTTATTGCTGTGCAGTGAAGATATTGTGATGATTCCCATTGGACAAGTAACAATCCACAGCAAATTCATTGCTAGAAATCACCATAGAGGGTGTGTCCCTATTAGTTGAAGGGGCATAAGATGCAAAGTCATAATATTTGTGCTGCAAGGAATTCTAAAGCTGCAGAGCAACAACAAAAGACACAATTACAAAAGCAACAACTTACAATAGATCAAGTTGTAGTTCTAAATGGGGAGAAGGTTGTGGGAGGTTTTGGATCAAGAGGTAGTAGTTTAGTGGTAGAAGTGTTTTGGTAAGGTATGAGACCTCAAGTCAAGAGATGTCAGCTGCAAATGTTGAGAGTAAATTGATGTTTGGATGATGAGTGATACAAGGTTGTTCCAAGAGCAGCAAAGCCAATGCGAGAACCATATTATGGTTTGCTTCATCCCAATTCTAGAGTGTGTAGTGACTTGGGAATACATTTTTTCCAGCTTCAAATGCTTCTTACCATTTAAGCTGCACAATTAATCATTTTTTGTAATGAATAGGCAGACTCTGGATTTTAATTAAGAATTGCAGTT
>Ga0116230_10003569_pt1 | contig 15218 bp, 11 predicted proteins | sample S1TSphfallax_3_FD_88678 | JGI IMG/M metagenome (GOLD analysis project Ga0116230, IMG submission 88678) | Host-associated microbial communities from peat moss isolated from Minnesota, USA - S1T2_Fd - Sphagnum fallax MG | ecosystem: Host-associated > Plants > Peat moss > Unclassified | place... | reverse complement strand
GGACACCCTTGGGTGTTGGGACAAGCCACGGGCACTTTGGACCACAAGACACACCACGGCCCGGACTCGGGGGAAGCCACCACCTTCCCCCATATAGTATTCTCTACAACGCCCCATCGAGACTACATCCAAATGGCTCTTTTTCCCGGGACTCCCAAGTTGGAGTCCCGAAATTGTCCCGAAATTGTCCCAGTTGGAGTCCCGGGACTTTGGGAGCTCATAACTCCCGACTGCAAAATCCGATCGTGACAAGGTCTGAACCGCACTTATAGCCCTTGTCGAAATCTTTCCAACGATGTATCGCACTTTCAATTCGGAGGTCGGGAAGAGGTCGATTCCCGACTTTTAGTGGTTGGGAGTCACTCCCGGCCCTTCTTTTGCCCATAACTTGGGCGACAAATGTCCAAATGGCCAATGCGAGGCCATTTTCGATATCTACGCTTCAAGAACTTTTCAATGACACCAAGAACATGCCAATGCGAGGTGTTTTGGGTCTTGCATTGAGCTCTAAACATTTAGGAGTCCCGGAGGACTCCAAATCCTCACTTTTTCCAAGTGTTGGGCTTCACCCCTACACTTGGCCAAAGTAGGGTTGCGACAGTTTTCATATTTCATTCGAGGCTATAAAGTAGGACCAAGAATTTGGCTTGGATATGCTTACATTGTTTAGCCACACCTCACACACTCTACAACCATTGGATGTATCATGCTTCAAGCCATTCAAAACTGTATTTAAAAAAGAAAAGGATGGGGCCACGGCAAAAAAAAATTATATAGAATCCAACAAGATCACATTAGTGGGTTGGGTGGACAAGGCATTGGACTAAGCATTGATTAAGAGGAACATCATATTATGGTTTACTAAAATTTGGCCCTTTAACCCCTAAACAATGGATGCAAAACCCAACCTAGTGAGATATACACTATAGAGCCATACAATGCGTCACCCCAAGAGTAAAATAATTTAGATGATGTAGATGAAGATACAACATAAGGAGAGGATGATATTGTTGCAACAACATTGTTGAACATAACAACATTTATTGAGGCTATAAAGTTTGAGCTTCCTACTCAATACTAATCATAACTAGAACATTGTTTATTTGTTGGCCTACCCAAGAACCTTATTACACAAGGCGATGAAGAGTTGGAGGATGAAACCATCAAGCTAAAGTATAACCCAACTTTTGAACAATAAGAAGAACAACACGTTCCAACAATAGAGACCCATGAAGCTTTGAAGATGCAAAACTAACTTTTATTACCCATGTTTTTGCAAGGAAAACCAAAGGGAAGGAACCATTAGTTGATTACAATCAATCTCATGTGGTCACCTCAAATGAATATATGGACATTCTAAGAAGAAGGCAATAAAAAAAGAACATGTAAAGGAAATTAGGGAATCAAAACCCAAAGAGAGGGAGGAGAAGGAGAATAAAATGATTCTTGACAAGAGGATTATAATTAATCAAACATAACAACGGTCAAAAGATAAACCTACAAAAGTTGAATTTATAAAATCATGGTTTGCAACCACAATGTAAGAAGCAAGGGAACAATTACATCATAACTTACAAGTAAACATAAAACATACAATAACAAAGTTTAGACCAATGATGGTAAAGGGGGTCACACAACTTAGACCAATAAGGATGGGGGATCAATGCAAATTCAAATAACTACTAGAAAAATATGTCTAAGGCTTGGATGAAAGCTCAAGGTCATGTTGCAACAAGGTTGTGACAACCTCCCATTGAGTGATCGAGTAATTTGCAAGGAGTTGGGGTGGAACAAACAAAAAAATAACATTGTTTATTTGGTTTCAATGTTGTTAAGATTTGTGAACACAAAGAGGATCACAATGACCACTAATAAATGGATGGGGGGAGGGGGAAGAAGTAAAGTTGTTATTTGTTGTCGAGGAGATGGACTAAGAACACAATAAGAAGAACGTGACAACGATGAACAAAAGGGGGGAGGCCAGGAACAAAAAAATCATGATGACCATGAACAAAAGGAGGGGGCGGGGGGGGGGAGCATAGCTATTACATGATCATTCCCAAATTGCAATGAACCTAAACATCGCACCTAGTGTTGCTTAAAAGAAAATGAGTTCGACACAAAAAGGATGGCATCAACAACCACAAACATCAAGAAAGTAACACCAACAACTATTTAGGCTATAACTTATGTTTGAAAAAAAGGACCAAGAACATGAAAAGGAACGTGATGAACATAAGAAACCAAGCTTGAGATCAACTATTATTACTTGAAAAAAAATCTAAGAACACAAAAAAATTTACAATGAACACAAAGCAAGAGTGGTTGGTGGTGGTGATGATGCACTTGTAAACAAAGTTAACTTGTTTTGTATGCAATGTATGTTTTGTTCAAGCAACAATCGGTTTGTTCACAATTTTGCATTTTTTCTTATCCAATCCTAGGTAGCAAAATGTTTGGAGATGCATTTTTCCTATGGACAATCCTAAGCTTCAAAATGTGTGGCAATGGGGTTGTAAAGTGAATAAAGGAGTTTTTTAAAAGAAAAGACCCCCTTACTTTTCGGGGTGGATAACTTTTTATTTCATGCACAAAAATTGACAATTTAAATGTCGTTTGATGTGCTTGTTGATGCACTACAAATTCTCTTTAGACACTCGGGTGATTTGAAACACGACCAACTGTTGTTAACCTAAAAACCCACTAAGTGTATGGTGGTTGGCTAGCTTACCCTATCCTTTTGAAGGAAATAGTCAATCCAAAAACCGAATCACAAAGGTTCATAGATGGCCAAAGTGAACCAACAATGTACTTTCCATGGGGAGCTTCTTATGATTATGTCATTGATGAACCCCAATTAAATTAATGCAAGCTTCAACTTGGTAACATGTCTTGTAAACAATAAGTCATGTAAGTAATAGTTGGAATAACGGGTCGATATTAAGTAAATGGATGCATGTAGTTAGTTAGTACACAGGGCTAGTGGGTTGTTAGTAGGTAGGGAACCAAAATAGAAACCTAGTTAACCACCATGGTTAGTTCAGGGAGTGGAACCCAATGGGAAAAAAATTCCAACATTAAACTTAGTGTACTCATCATTGCCAGTTCACTTTAACCCTCACATATTACAAAAGTTTTTTAAATAGTTTTTTATTCTAATTAAAATAATATGAATTCCTATTTGGATTAATATTGGTTAGTATTATTTCCCAATGTTAGTTTCCAAAAACATGAATACAGGTCATAAACATTTGTTGTCAATAGTAGTGAGCCAACAACTAGTTTGCCACTTAGTAATTATAGGGGATTGGAATCGAAACTAAAACCGGAATTGAAATCAAAATTCTTATTCAAATTGGTTTTAAGATTTTAGGCACCTACAAATTGTGTGTGTGAATAGGGGTTTTTAGAAAAGATTTTGTGATGCAACCAAAGTTATGATCATTCGTAAAATAATTTAGCCAAATTTGGCTACATTTACATATGAAAGTAGAAAATAAAGCTTTTATATTCTTGATTACTTATTGGAACTTATCATAAAAATCTAGCAATTTCAATTTATTTTTTTGAAATTTGGCAAATTTGGGTTAGTTTTTTTATGAAAAATCCTTTGTACATGTCAAAAACATTTTTTTCAAGTCCAAATTAGGCAAAAATGTAAGGAATTGGAAAATAACTTTTAACTTTTCACTAGTAAAAAAAAAATGAATGTGAGGACAGCGGGTTACCTTTAAATGATGTGTACAACACTCATACTTACATAACATTTAATTTGAAGCATTTTGTATCATGGATATTAGTGGAATGCAATCTAAATTAGACCCAATTACGATTTAGTTTTGCACCAAAATGAAACCAAAAGTTGAAAAAATTTAAAAACTAATTGCACAGGAGAAGGTTTTGAATATAAAGCCTCCAAGATTTGAGGTTTCATCCCAAGGCCAAGGGGAGAGTCAAAAATTCAAAAAGCTCAAAATCCAGAACCTAGGTTCCTTTAGCTAAATTATAGCACGAAACAAGATTTTAAAAAAATATTTTGAAACTTTATTCTACTTAAACTTGATAATTCAATCTAAAACTATAGTTGTTACTTTGATAGTTAGTTTGTTCATGACTTTACATATTGTTTTGGATGGTGGGACATGAATATAAAATATCCATCTTATCCTTTTTTGCCTTTGTAATAAAGCTAGTTATTTGTAGGTTTGAAAAAATTTAGTATGTTAAAATTGTCTAATTGTATTGATGTTCTTTTTTTATTATAGTTCTATTGGGGTGTTTTGGCGATTAATGATCACCTCCATGCCTTTTAAAAACCAAGTTAATCCCCATAACCAAACATTATGTTGTTTTGAATAGTTGGTGACTCTTAGTCTTAAGTCAAATGACCCAAATTCAAAAGGATAATTTGATGTTAGAATTATTCAAACTTACCCCATGGCCTAACACCATAACGTCAAATGATCCCACCATCAAGTTTTTTTTTTGAAATTTAATGTTCAAATTGTTCAAATTTACCTTCATAGCCAAACACCACAATATCATATGACCCATCACCAAACTATCTTATTAAAATTTGATTTTGGAATTGTTCAAATTTACCCCATGGCCAAACACCAAAGTTATTTTGTGGGGTGAATTTTTTTTGCAACAAGCACCAAAATTAAACCCATACCTAAACACTAATTTTAAGATTGCCTATTGTCAAAATGTTTAAATGTTATTTGTTTGTAGGTGTATCAGTAAGTGGCTAGTTTACATAGGCGGAAGTGGTAGTCCATAAAGAACATGAGAGAAAGAGTTCAATGTTGAGGTGGAAATATATGGATTTTATGTCGTGCCAAAGCTTGCAAGTGGAATAGGCATTGCAACAGAAGTCTCACATTTTAGTGGACATGCCCAAAGATAGAAAGTTTCATGGCATTTTCAAGACGTGGTAGGCATAGGCAAAATCACTTGACATGATTTCATTATGTATGAAATAGATGGATATTAAAAGGCTAATTGTTTGGCTAACATAAAACACAATGTTGTGCTTCGTGCATAACTAAAGGAATGAAGTGGGGCATTAAAGGAGGTAAACAAGGTTGAGACATTAAAGGAGGTAAACAAGGTTGAGACATTAAAGGACATGCGAATCAACAACATTAATAATGAGTTGTATCAATTGATTAGTTTTTACATTGTTTTCCAAGGTGTTGTGTTTATTGCTATGGCTCGAGTTAATACCCTAAACTGCAATAGTTCTTACTTTCCTACTTTTCTATCCTTATTGGTTTCATTAGTCACAACTATGGGTGTTTACCAAAAGCTTAATGGCTTCAACAACCTCAAGTCTATTTTGGAAGATGTGATAGAAAATGCTATGGTGAAAATTTCTATCTTTGGACAAAATGATTTCCAAATCTATGAAAAGTTTGGATTTTTAGGGAAGGTGGAAAGAAAGTGTGGAATAAATAAATAAATAATCGAAAGCCAATCTCAACATGCTCTTGTCGGTAAAAAAATGGCTAAATAGTTAGAATGGTCTAGAATTGATTATTTAGTCTATTTGAAAAAAAAGAAGTTCTTCAATTGGATTGTTAATTGGGAGTTTCAATGGTTCTAAATAGGTTGTTGTTTTCACAAATTTGCAATATCCCTACACATTCTTAGCATAACCCATTTGAAAGATAAACATATGAAGAGAGAAAAAAAAAGATGCAAATGCGTTTGTAGTTTGGTTCCACCATTTTGAAAATTTTCATTTTGTGCAATGTAATAGGATGTTTATATTAGGGTCACATAACCTTCATGTTTTTCATTTTGGGAGGTTTCTAACATGTAATTTATCCTCATTTAAGATTATGCACGGATGTTGTTTCTCTATTCTTTTCCACTTGTTGGGTTCTTTTGTGATTTTTTCTTGTCTTTGTATTCCCTTTCCTTGTGGGATTCTATGGTGATCTCCAAGTATTCCTTATGTTTTATTGGGCTACCCAACACCATAACATGTTAAAAATAATGACATAGATTCATGAAAAATTCAACAGACATTGTAATCAATATAACTCGAGATCGTTGTACATGCAAAGATTGTTATGTAAGATATGTTGAATTAAAGTTACATCCTCATCTTTATGTGCACACACAATATGTAAAGAAAAAAAAAATGAACATACTACCTCTACTACGCTTGAGCAACAACAACTCTAGTGTTACAACAATTGAGAAATAAACTAAAACTATCAAAGTACCTAGACAAGAACTTGCCAAAAGTGAGAAAAAAGAAAAATTGGAAATAATTCAAAATTCAAAACTAGCTATTTGAGGTAATTCAACTCAATTACTATTATAACAATTTACACGGTATTGAGCCAAGTACATTACCAAGTCACATTAAGTAAATCTAAAATACTAGATAACATGTTAGGGCTTGATGATGTCAATGGGGATGGTATGGTCCAAAAAGTTATATCATATCATATTGATGCCCATAATTGACTGATTGATTACTTTCATAGTTGAAACTATTATTTTGTTTTGATGATCACTAAGTAGGGAAATGAATAGGATTGATGTCGATAAGTTACTAAATCTTAAATCTTCTAACCTTATAATTGTGGGTGGGATGTTTTTCTATCCTTAGTAATGCATAAATTAGAAAAAAATTCCAAGTAGGGAAATGAATAGGATTGATGTCGATAAGTTACTAAGTCTTAAATCTTCTAACCTTATAATTGTGGGTGGGATGTTTTTCTATCCTTAGTAATGCATAAATTAGAGAAAATTTCCAAGTGTATTAGAGGGCACCTTGTATCCATGATATCCCTTTAAGAGAAGCCAAACAATCTTATGTTTCTTTTGAAGAATGAGAGGGAAATTATGTGTGATTATAGTTGAAAGATCTCTTCCATTTGTGAGTAGTCATAAAAACCCCTCACTTTCCTTTCTTACACCTAGTGACATAGGTCTATTTAAGTTCATGATAATGTTCATCCCAATTTCTACAATTTGGGTAAAGCCCATTAATGGTGGACATTCCCAAAATGTGGGGTTGGAGTTAACTACCAGTTTGTGATCCAATTTATTTTGGGAACACCCCCACATTGGGGCTTGCCGTTTTACCCTACACATATTTTAGTTCATCTCATGAGGTCTAATTACTTATGGAGATGCCTTTTTTATATACCTATTGATTTGAGTGCCCACATACTCTTGAAGGAACAATGTGTAAAAACTTAACAGTAGTCTAACACAATATACATTATTCATACAATAATCTTAATAACTTGGTCACATGGAACATGGACATTCATAGTTCTTCTACTATGGCAATAATATGTGATGAATGCTAAAAGACAAGATGTAATACTAACAATATCAAATTGATTGCATGCATGTATAAATTAAATTATTAAATTCAAGAGCTCAAACAACAAGGTGCTCTTGTCAACCTTGGTTTGTTAACAAAGCAAGCACATGATATTTCCATTGAAAAGAAGGGATTGGAACAGAAATATTATTGGGTAGTGATTTTACCTTTGGTTTTTTTTTCATTCATCATATTTTCATGTTCTATTATTGTATTTTGTCTACCTAGAGCGCACAAGTCCTAAAGTAATATGTGTAAGACATGTTCCAAATTTGTCAATTTGTAGATTGTTTTATGCTTGTCTAACATTGTTTGTTTCATGCTTACAGAACATGATAAAACAAAGCTAGTGTTTTAATAACCATGTCAAACACAATGGCCATTGTCTAAATGGACATGTTTTGTTATATATATTGAATAAAATGATGAGTGAGGATAAGAATGTCACAAGACTCATCAATACAAATTAATAAATAACTTTCAGTGTATGAATAGATAAGACTAGATGAAAACTATGTGAACTAGAATTATAAAGCCACTCATTAGGAAATTTCAATGACTTAAATAAATAAGAAACAATGAATTCAACTCACTTTTATACCATACTTGTGTTGGATCTTAGTTATGATGACTACATTGGCAACCTAATCATCAACATAATTTATGATTATCCAAACAATGATTTCAAAGTTTTTCAAAGAAATGCAACCTCACCTCCTACAACAAATCACTACCATGTAATTTTTTGTCTCCCTATCAATGGGGCGGGAGGGAAATCAATGAAAATTACAAAAAAATATAATTGATGTTAATGTGGTGGCAACAAAAAGCTTTGCTTTACACATGTTCACACAACATTGGGCTTTTTATTTTGGGTGATTATACATGCTTAATGTGCATAAGTTACCATTTGTTTGATATAATGTGTTCACCACCTTAGATCAAACTTGCACATGGTGTGTACCATGAACCTATGATCAAGTCCAAGGACAATTATTCTTATCGATAGGATAGTGCCATGAAGTAAATTGCCAAGATTGATGGGTGTGTTATGCAAGTGGTTATTGTTGCTTGTAAGATCACCATAATTCAATCATATGATTAACATTATATAACTAACCCATTTACAAATTGATGTATAGGTCATATTGCATATGTGAACCATGGGGGCATTTGAACAAGTCTATAAAAAGGGGCACCTTGTTACCCCATCTAAACCATGGTTTGGATGTATGAATGTTATTGTTACACAAATGTAGGATTCACAACATTAATAAAATATTACTACTAAAGTATTATAGAGAGGTATGTGCTATCACTCCTAAAGTACCACCATTCTTTTTCTTATGCCTTTTTAAACATATATTTTAACATTGGTGCGACTTACTTTGTGTGCTTTTGCAACTCCTTTAATACAAAAGGAATGCAACTTCAATCTACATTCATATGCATTGAATTTCAAACTTGGTTGTATTATATATCTAGTTAGTTGTCTTTGAGATACAAGAGAGTTTTGTTTGTTGTAAACAACTTGCAAATGCACAAATTTATGCAAAAATTGGTGTTGTTTTTTTTCATCTTAATCCTTATTTCCTTATTTCCTACTCCTATCGATGTATTATATAAGGTGCAAAGTGTTTTGAAACAACCCATCATTTTGATCGATTAAGGGTCCAATAGAAATAGCAAATGTGTTATTTGGTCGAAAAACTCATAGATTTTGGGAACCTAAAGAGGCTAAGTTTAAAAGATGTTTTGGATTCTTCAATTATATCCTTCACATGTTACAAATTCTAACAATGTTCACAACAAAAGAACCTTGTATAGCTAATGAGTTGAAGTTCTTAATTGCTTCTTCAAGTTTGTATATCATGCTCATAATCGTCGTCGAAGAACACATTTGTTGTGTGTATATGCATGTAGGTTACAAGACTCACCAATCATGTAATTTGTAGTCATTGTCGATGCAAGGATTGATGTCAAACCTAGGCTTGAGAAGTTCACCCTATGAAGCTTTTTGCATCCATATCGGCCCTTTGTCATCAACTTGCAAGCAAGCCCAGTAGGGCAAGCCTGTAGGCGCATCCAACACAATAGTCAAGGTTGCACCCATTCTGTAAAGTAAAAGAATTTGCTTCATTGTTTTTTTGACAAAATATTGATCCGTGACAAGGACAATTATAGGAATCCTGAGTGTCGGATTCGTCCTTAGGGTTTACAAATCAGCTGGTTGGCGCTTGTGTTGGATGCGAATGGCCGGAGTTTTGCATTTCGTGAGCAGGTATTCATTAGACTTGTCGGGTTGTGAAGGGGAGTTGGATGGAGAGCGGTTTTTGGTTCCAATTTGCAGAATTTTCAGGGTTTTGGTAAGCCATGGCGAATGTGCCCAAGAGCTTGCTGATGGTATAGAGACTTTTGGCTAAGTCTTAGAAGCAAATGTAGCCAAGAAACGAGCGATTTTGGTTCGGGTTTGGGGCATTTAGGGTTTCGTTCAGCCGTGGCGAATGTGTCCGAGTTCTTCTTGATGTGCGGAGAGCATTGGCCGCAGTCTCAGAAGCGAATGTAGCCACGAAACGAGCGATTTTGGTTCGGGTTTGGGGAATTTAGGGTTTGTTTCAGCCATGGCGAATGTATCCAAGTGCTTGCTGATGTTGCGGAGATCATTGGCCACAGTCTCAGAAGCGAATGTAGCCAAGAAACTAACCAAGGCCGACATACGGAAGAGCAAGACCAAAAACCTATTTGAGGTGGCGAAGCTTCTGCCTAACGGAGGCGTGGGGAGTAAAATGGCTAAAACGCATTGGCGTCCGGGTTCTTTCTACAAAGTTACGGAGATCAAACTGTACAAGGTATCTATCTGAAGAATATTTCTTTTTTGATTTGCAGAACAATAAAATCTAAACAGAGAATTGCATGTTTGTTGCAATGGTTGGTTTGGCACATTCACCAGGAGGTGTGTGGAGCTTGAGGGTTGAGGATTTTGGGAATTTGGGTTGCATGAGCAATTTGATGATGATTTTATTTTTGCTCTTATGCATGTAGGCTGAGGGGCATGGAATGGCATGGGGAATTTACCATCAGGAAGGCAAGATCTTCTGGCTTTCCTCCTTTCAATGTGACTGCTTTTTTTCTCTTCTTTATTTCAGCATGCACACTGTCTGTCGAGAATAAATCTGATCTTCTCCCTTTGGAAAATATAATAAGTATGCACAGAATTTTTGTCTTCTTCTGTACCAGAAGATTTGGTTGGCATCCAAACCATGAGCAGCTTTACATGTGCAGGTGTAGAACCAGGGAAGTTGCAGAAGATTGGTGGTGCTAATAGACGGTGTTGGCAGCACATCATGGAGGAGGCTGCACAACCTAGTAGTACTGTGGAAGAAGAACCTCAGATGAATGTCAATGCATGAATCAGAAGAATCTTTCTGTTCTTTCAAGTCCATTGCACGGGTTCAGCTTCTGCTTTACAGCTTGGTGAATATCAGCTAATCCACTTCACAATTTCTCACAGGCTTAGTTGTGAATATTCCAGTTTTATTCATAGAGTTTGGAAGGACTCTGAAGCAAAAAGGGCAAGGTGCAGTATATTTGAAGTGTTGGGACAGTGTTTTTGAGGTTCTGAAGAAAATGGTTGGCCATGTCACAAAACTTGTTTTCACTAGTTCTCCAGAAAAATCTCAAGTACAAGTCCATATGAGATTTCAGTGGTCTGCAGAGTTTGGAGGAGTTTTGAATGAAATAAGGTCTGAATTTGGAAGGAGTTATGCTGTTATGCAGAAAAGGGCTAGGTGTAATGGCAGACACTGTGAAGAAGAGTCTGTCAGCATGGACAATGGCAGCAGGGGTTGCACAGCTTCTGGTAGGCCTTCCCTTCTCAAGAGAGCTTGGAAAGAGCCTAATCTCAAGATGTATGAAGAGAAGAATCATGTGTAGCAAAGCAAGGGACCTGCTGAGAGAGCAATGTTTTCCCATGGTCTTGGTGCAGTCTCTATCATATTTTGGAGTAGCCCAATATACTTTAGCCAATTGTGAGGTCCTCTTGTGGCACAAGTACAACTTCTCCTATAATGCATTCATGTGCTCACTTTTGTTCTCTTGGTGATGACATGGGGCATTGCACTTAGTTCCTTACCTGTATTTGACACTTCATGTACAGTCAACATCTTTGTGTTTATGGTATGGTGGCAGGAATGCACAGATGGGGTTCAGAACTTCTGGCAGGCAGACTGGCAGGTTCAATGATTTGGCTTCTGCATCTCTCACTGTAAATCTGCAAGGTAATGATGTATATCACTGTTTGGGAGCTGATGAAGTCAGTGGGGAGTCATGACTGCTCATCACTGTTACTTGTGATGAAGGTCATTGTCTGACACTTTTTGGCTAACACTCATATGGTTATGACCTCACTGATTTTTGTCATGTTAGTTTTGATTGTGCCAGAACCAACAGAACAGGCACCTTCAGAGTGTTATTTGTGGAGTTTTCTCTTCAAATTGCTAACTTATTTTTTCTAACTTAATGCTCCTCAGATTGATTTCTCCAATAGCTTTCCATTGTGTTTATTGTGATCACATTGCTCCAGTGTCATTCAAGTATGGGAGACATCTCTTCTGTTATTTTCTCTAGTTCTTAATTCAGAAGAGTTTGTTTGGGGGAAGAAAATCTGAACAACTGAATCAGAATGTTTCTACACAGTATAAAGCTGTCAGTTTTTCAGGATCCCTGTTAGGAACCTATCTACATTTTGCTTACCTTGGAGCATTTCCACCAGTGCTCTGTGTGGGGCTGTGAAAAAATATTTCTCACATCCATGCAAGTTTAGTTATTTGGTTTTTTCCAACCCCACCTATAAAACTAAAACTGCAACTGCAAATAGGTGGAAGACTACTAGGTATTAGCAAACCACCTGGAAATAGGGAGCACAGTCAGATCATATTTTATATTACTCTTCTCTGGCAAATGTTAGGCTTTGCTATGTCTTTCACCAGCCTCAGCAAGTTTTGCAAACATGTTAGGCCAAAAGCATTTTGCTGAGCCAAACTGGCATGTTTTGACTTTTCTTCTTCCAATTTTTTATTTTCAGGGCCACATACTGAGCACCAGTGGAGTTGCTCTTAAGCCTATAATGACTAAAGATCTCTTATGGTGACCATAGATCAGTTCTTTTGTATTCCTTGGTGCTCTTGCCCTATCTTCTTCATCTCTGTGATGTATTCATTTCTCAGCAGTCTATCAGACAGAATGCAGGTCATCTTAAAGCTGAAGGACAATCTAATCTCTTAAACTGTCCATTTTTTCCTTGGGCACAATTGAGTTTTTGCTGGTTCTTTTTTGATCTTGGGATTTGTCTACTGAGTGCCTACAGGGCTGAACCTGGAAGCTGCTGTTTGATGAATGTCTGTTCAGATTTTTTACATTGGACATAAATTTGGCCACAATTTTGTCATGTTAAGTCATTTGGTTCATGAGCTGCGCAAAATTCATGGCAACAAATTGAAGTGGTCTTGAGTTTGGTTTCTGCATTTGACATTCAGTTTATGATACCCTAAACTGCACAGAGGTTTTTCTTTCATTTTTTTGTATAATTCTCATCCTGGTGTGTTTGATACCAGAGGTTGCAAGAAGTATGGAATGAGTTTCATTTTGTGGTCACAATCACAAGCTGGGCTTCAAAGGGGTAACCACTACTTTGTAAACAATGCTCAGTTCATGCACTCAAAAGAAGCAGGTATATCAACCATCATCAACACAACCAAAAAACATGCAAACAAGGGTTATCAAGAGCTGCAAGAACCATGTTCAGTGTTTGCCTAAAAGCCCCTTTTTCTGTTGCATCACCAATCCAGTCCTGTTGTGTTCAACAACTTGCTTGCAAACTAGACCCAGGATAGAGAAAAAAGTAATCATGCCCTGTTGTCATATGGTTGGACTGATAAATAGTTACAGTCCATTGTACATGCACTCCTCAATATGTATTTTCTGCCCACTTATCTTTAAAGATCTTAAGCTCTTTCCTTTTATGCTTGAAACAAATAATGGCAGCTACTATCTGACTTTCATGATGAAAGTCTGTCTTTACAGTGTGATACTTTGTGCATGACTCACAAAGTCATGACTTCTTTTGGTGTTTTGCTGGAACTGACACAATGGTCACATTGAAAATGTTAACTGTGGAGTTTTCTCTATGATGTCACAGACACATGTTGGAAATGAAAGTACAACCTTGCAATAAGATCTCCACCCCAACATGTGAAAGTTTGTGTACTTGACTGGATGCTGTAGGAAGGCTGCCTAACTTTTAATTTTCACATGTTCTCAACAGATTGTGGCTACTTCATCTGGGATCTGCATGAAACTCTTAGATGCAGCCTGTGCACATCTTGACTGCTGTTTATCCAAGGCAGGGTAAGATGGACCATGATTAGAGAGAGTTGGTGCAATGTCACCAATTACCAGCAAGTTTATGACTGCATGATCAAAGGATCAGGTGTGCTTCTGCTATTGGATTTGCAAGGAGTAGCAACAGAATGCAAAACGTTTAGTCAGTATGACTGCTCAGTTCCAGGATAGCAGAGAGTAAAATTGCTGTCACAAACTGGCTTATGGAGAGTAAGACTAAAGCTCAAAAATCTTTTCTGATCAGAATTCCTATCTCGTATGAGGAAGTGAAGTTCGTGAGTGATTTGATAGTTTTGTTGTCAATGCTGATGGCCAGCCAGAGCAGGCTGTTTCAATGTTTTTTTCTCCCATTGATGCAGAAAAGGCTCATGTCCAAACCATATGAGGCAGAACTATGGGTGGAATACAGTCAGGATGCAGAGGATTTGGCAGATGCCAGTAAGTATGAACGAGTGTTGGGCAGTTCTTGGAATGAGGGATAGCTAACCGCCAGTTATCAACCCAGGTATATATCCACTTACTTGCCTGTTCTCAAAAATGAAAAGTCAAAGAGCTGGCCAGAGAACCGCCTGTTCTTAGCTGATTCTTTCATGAAAACCACCATTTCTTAAAAATGAAAAGTCAAAGAACCGTCCAGAGAACCATCAGCTGATTCTTTCATGAAAATCACTGGTTCTTTATGGTTTTTGAAATAACTGAACATTGCAGTTCTTTAATTCTGAATTTTTTTGGAACCAACCAGAACCAGCAGTTCTCTGATTCTGGATTATAACTCAAAGAATCATACAACACCGGTGTATGATGGGGGGTGGGCGGGTATTAGAAATTGCACCAAACCCTCACTGGGTATCAATCCGTGCATCAAAGTTGATAACCATGGTTATCAAAAATCAAATACTCTTTTATGATATATAACCGCAGTTCTCAAATTTTTTGAAAGAAATAAAATATCCACCTCAAACCGCCAGGTCTTTGCCAGTTCTTTCATGAAACCTGGTGGTGGTTCTTTGGAACTGATTTTTTGTTTCAAATACCTGGAACTGGCCATTGTTTGAAACTGATTTTTTTTTCAAATACCCGAAATAGGCGGTTCTTTGATTCTTTCAAACGCCGGGAACCGGAAGTTCTTTGAAACCGAATTTTGCAATAAAAAAACCGGCGGTTCTTTTATCCTGAAAATTCTCGGATAACTGGAACTGTCGGGTATAAAAAAATTAGATACCCGCCCCACACGGGTATGAAGTATGAACAGCTTCCTCCACTGACGATTTTGAAGGAAGAGGCAAGTGAGTCCCGGACGAACCAGGTCAGCTAATCCTTTTGCAGGCTGCTGCTCACATGCATTATTGGCTGTATCCTTTCTTTCGGGAGGGGGAAAAGCGACGTCTGTGATTCGTCGACGCAGATTCCACCTTGGGTCCCACTCTCGCAAGTGGGGAATCTGAAATTCCTATTTTTAAGCTTT
>Ga0116230_10003568_pt1 | contig 15220 bp, 12 predicted proteins | sample S1TSphfallax_3_FD_88678 | JGI IMG/M metagenome (GOLD analysis project Ga0116230, IMG submission 88678) | Host-associated microbial communities from peat moss isolated from Minnesota, USA - S1T2_Fd - Sphagnum fallax MG | ecosystem: Host-associated > Plants > Peat moss > Unclassified | place... | reverse complement strand
TCACTCAAATTGTCCATTGTCATAAATTTATTGATGTGGTGTGTCTAGGTAGTCTAGGGCAACAAAATGTCATCCAAGGGTACTGATGACTCTTCATTTGTATAAATTCTAAGCACACTAAAAATTCAAACAAGGACCATCAAACCTTACAAGTTTATATGCATGTTTCTATACTTGTCATCTTGAGTTCTTAGATGGAAACATGGAAATTACAAGATGAAAATATTATGGAGTTGATTACCCATATTTAATGGTTAACAGATGGAAAAATCTCTATAAATTAACCAACCATAATTTGTGAAAAAACTCTCCTAAATTAATTAAAGACAATATGAAAAAACAACTTAAATTAACTAACCACATTTGGTGAAAAAACCATCTTAATTGACTAGTGTTGTAGGTTGATTTAACTAATAGGTGTAATTTCTACCTAAATTTGGGCATCATTTATTGACATCTTGTTTCACTAGCTTAATTGACCTGTCCATAGCAAGTGGTCCTTGTTCACTATGGGGTTAACATGTTTTACTCTGATTTTGTATAGTGAATCTGTCCTAATTCATTCAATATTTTAGTGAAATACAAGGTGAACTTGGCCACATCTCCTAGTAGTGCTTTAACATCAAAAAATCACCAAAAAATCTTTTATTTTTCAAATTTTTCATTAGAAAGAACAATTTCAAGCATTGTATTTTCCTAACAGAAAGGAAAAATGTTCAAGAAATCTCAAGCAATCTTGATTCAAAAATCCCAAAGCTTTTATAAGAATTACACAAAAATTAATGAAAAGGAATTTGAATCCTTTCAATGTACAAATCTTCTTGGTTATACCAACTCATAGTGTTGTTGTAACTTAGACAGTCATTAGCTACTACCATTCAAAAATTAAAATAACAAATTAATGGTCAGAAGTTCAAATTCTCTTATTCTATTATTAATCAATTACTACAATAGTACAATTATTAGTTCTTGTAACAAACTAGTTATCCTTTGAACCTATTAATCAAAAAATTAAAGTATCCTAAATCAAAATGCCTTATTAATTGTTGGTTAAATAAACCAATTATTATATACATTTAAAAATAAGGTTAACAAAGGGTTTTTTATTATTATGTTATTTGATAGGTTCTTCAAATCAAGAGGTTGGGGGAGGTTTGTAGAAAGTTTATTCATTCCTCAAGTGCTCTCGAGATCAATTGTGGATCGAATGTTCTCTGTAGCACCTGAGAACTTTTTTGAACTTGTAAGTGTTCCAAAAAACTCCCATAAGTCAAAATCTGAAAATGATTATCATTTTTTATCTTTCTTTTCTCGGGTCGAGGGCTTGGGTTCAGAAAAGTTCCCATCAATTACTATGATCTTCCATTATATTTCTCATCTCATTGTTGTTCTTATAGTGTAGAGGCAATTATAGATGAAAGCTTCCAAACAAAGGTGAGATGTAAAATAATTATTCTGGCATATTCTTTGAGAGGCTAAATTGTTTTCTACATAACATAGATAATACAAAAATTCATGATTAGTTGAAGGAGCAAAGTAGGCTAATTCAAAAACAGGTTTAGGGATCCAAAACATGGTCCTTTGTGAATCTTATCTAATTTAACAAATGTGGAATTGAGTTTTTTCCGTAGACACACTAAGGACAATAAACTAGGTTGCAATTTCGTTCAAGCTCAAAACAAGGTATGTATCATGAAATTTTTCTTTTGAACTTGAAGTATGGCATTTTAAGTCTAAAATAATTGAAAGGTGGAATTTATGTTTTCCAAGAGTTTTTTCAAGGAAAAGATTTTGATTCCACTTTAAAGGTCTTACAAATTTTGGGCACAAGTCTCTATCATTGGGTAAATAATCTTTTGATTGTCAATAGTGAATTCCATATATATAATATCTCTTTCCCTTACATGGTCAGGTTGAATTGCCATTCAATTCACAAATGGACCCAAGTTAGGTTTCAAAAGGAATATCTTCAACAATTAAATTGTAATAAACCTTCTTATGAATCCCATTGTCTACACACAAAAGGGGAAAACATTTCATATAAGTGTAAATAATTAAACCCCATATGTGTGTATGTTTATATTTCTTTTTGGTTTGGCTAAATTTGTTTTATTAGATAGTTACACGATGTATTCCATCTTTGATCTTTGTTTGATATATCAATTTCATTGATTTACACTTTTATTACGTTCTCGAGTTAATCTACTTCAAGATTCTTAGATGGAGCCATATTCAACTTTGAAAGGTTGTCTTCAATAGACTAGAGATAGGTGGGTCTTTCACTTTGGATGCCCATTGTGACGAATAGTTGGTGCCGACTACAAGGTAGAATTGCTAAATATACTTAGCCCATTTGGGTTTAATTAAATGCTCAAGGTTTAGGCTTAAGCGTGTAAGGTTTAGCAAAGTCCTATGGTGCGTGATCCAAAGAAATCCTAACCTATACCATGTTCATTGATGCTTTTATATTCCAACATACTAAACCATTGCCTTATGGTTGTTGTTGATTATAGGGCTTTTCATTAGGAATGATTTTTTTTCTAATTTTTTCTTGGTAATATTTGAATATATTATGAAGAATTATAGAAATCTTGCAACCCCCTAAAGTCATTTTGTGGTTATAAATTTGACCTTTAACACCTATAGTCAGCACTAACTACAAGGCCAAAGGTGGATGAGACATAATGTGTTCATCATGCATTCTAGAACTTCCTTGACCTTGAGTTTTAAAATAGTTTTTTCAATGCCCTTATGGTTAGTACTGACTATAAGAACTATTGAGTAAGAATGAACTTCTTTAAGATTTTGAGTATGCCATTCAGGTATATCTCTGAGCCAACCTATAGTTCATTGACATTTGGATCAATTTGCCCCTTACGTTTAATGATGATTATAAATAATAATTCATTTCATGTTAAAGTATTGGAATATCATATGATAGTCATTATAATATATCTTTGAACTTAATTTGCATTTCCTTGGCCATTAACACACTTCACACCCTATGGTCAGTGCCGACTATAAGGAACATGTCTTGAATTAAAGAATGTTGAAAGATAATATTTTTCCATTTTGGTATATCTTTATGCCAAGTTGTAGTTCATGGGCCTTTAAATCATTTCAACCTTTATGGTTGGTGACAATTATAAGGAATAGTTCTTTACATATTGAAATATTATATATTTGCAATTTAGGTTTATTTATGAGCCTAATTTACACTTTGTTGGCCTCTAAAACATTTCATGCCCTATGGTTGGCGCCAACTATAGGGAATATATATACTCAAATATTGAGTATTGGAATTAATATTTTGCCATTATGATATTTTTTGAGCCAATTTGCAGTTCATAGATCTTTAAATCACTTTGACCCCTACAGTTGGTGACAACTATAAAGAATTGTTCCTTAAATATAAAAAATTGAAACATTATATTTTTGCAATTATGGTATATCTCTAAACCTAGTATGCATTTCCTTGGCCTTAAGAACATTTCACACCCTATGATTGTTGTTGAATATAAGGAATACATCTTCAAATATTGAATTTTAGAATATAATATTTTGCCATTCTAGTCTATGTCCGAGCCAAGTTGTAGTTCATCGACCTTTAGATCATTCTGACCCTTATGGTTGGTGATAATTATAAAAAATTATTTATGAAATATTACATGCTTGTAATTATGGTATATCTCTAAGCCTAATTTTCATTTCCTTGGCCTTTAGAATGTTTCACTCCCTATGGTCTATGCCAACTATAGGGAATATATCTTGAATATTGGAATATAATATTTTTCCATTGTGGAATATCTCTAAGCAAAATTTGCAATTCATCGACCTTTGGATCATTCCAATCCCTATGGTTAGCAACAACCATAAGGAATCATGGACTAATTATATTTTAATATTTTTTTTGTTTATCATTAATGCATCAACAATTAATGAGTTCATTAACACCTTTTATTGAATTCATTGATCCACAATTTATTGTAAACTTTTAGAATCCAAGATGCCTCTTGTTGGTGGTAAAATTCAATGTAATTTAAGGGTTTTGTTAGGAGAAACCTCCAAAACTTGTTATGGGAAATGTGAGATTGATGGAAGCCTTCTATCCTTGGGTAACTTCATCTATTTGCAAATGTACCCCTTCCTTGGTTTGCAATTCCAACCCCTATCCCAAATTAATGTATAGGAATGGCATTTTAATATACATTCATAATCTAATATTCAATTCATTTAACATTATGATCCAATTCTTGCATCTCGAGGATTTTCATTTGATATGCACATATGAATTTCCTTGACTATTTTGCAAGGGGAAAGTAGTTGTAGTGAACCACAGAGGCTATTCAATGGTAGAATAAGTCGAATATTGGAAAGGTATTGGACATTTACAAAATACTCCCAAAAAACAAAGCTAGGATGAATATTCCCTATGTTAGTTTCTTTTTATGCTAATTATAAGGCCAATATTGAAGATTGATGTGTTGAAAATGGAGTTAGCTTTCTTCACGAAATATTGGAAAGGCAAAAAAACATTTTACGTTTCCTCAAAAAAAACTTGAAAGGTGATGACGAGCTTGTCAGCAAATACATGCCTTCATGGAACACTTTGTGGACCTGCTAGAATGCCAAGTTTGAGAAGTTCTTGCTAGAAGATCTAACTCTTTCTTGGCCTTGTGGAAAGATGTTCCACGTTTAGGATGAGAATCACCACCTTGAAACATGGTGGCCCTATATTGATTTGAATCATCATAATGAGGAGGATTGGCACATCTCAGTTGATGCCTTTGTAATGGATACCATAAATTGCCTAGTTGAACTCCTCATAGCCATGACCAACATAAACAAATAGGATTTCAATCCTATTAGTCGATTTTGTTTGCATGATAATCAAAATGTTTCATCGTTTTGATGTATTTCAAATAATCAATTTTCTTGTTTCTAGGTCCATTAAGATGGACCATGGTTCATGATTTCTTCCACATTCAATCCATCGACATGATTCCCTGAATCAGTTCAAGGAGGTTATTCCTGATGAAGAGTCCAAAAAATGTGAATAAAATTAAAAAGACCTAATACACCTTCACTATCGCAACCCTAACCTTGGGCTCACAACCACGACAAGGGCTTACAAAGGTGTGGGCCAAGAGTGAACCTAGGAGTCACATTTCATGTTCCTAGGAGTGCAAGAGAGTGTGAGGGAATGAACCCCCCACACTCCCAAGTGAACTCTCATTTTGGGAGTTGGAGTCCCAATGGACTCCCAAACTTTTAGAGGGCAATTGCAGAAGTCAAAACTCATTGGATTGAAAAAATCTTTATACCATTGAAAAGCTCTTGGAACGTAGATGCCTAAAATGTGCTTGCATGACCCATTTGGGTTCTTAAAACATAAGTTATGGCCAAAAGAAAGGTCAGAAGTCAAATTGGCAATTTAACTCTTGACCACTAAAAGTCGAGAATTGCCTTGATTTCTTTGTGTGCAGGTGACATGCCACATATTGTTGAAAAGAGCTTGACAAGGGTTACAACTTTTCTTTAGACCTCATTTCGATCTTAGGTTTGCACATAAAGTTATGGGCCTCCAAAGTTGCAAGAGTCCCAATTTTGGTAATTTTGAAACTCCAACTTGAAAGTCTTGAAATAAGCTGACATTTGGGTGCTGGCCCCATGGCTAGGCACATAGAATACTATAAAGGAGAAGGTGGTGGGTTCCCCCAAGTCTAGGCCATGGTGAGTTTTGCTCGTCCGTGTTTGCTCGTGGTTCATTCGTGCACCAAATGTGCTCAAACTATGCACTAACCAACTTATTATTTGGTTTGTAGTGTGAGTAATTGACCCGCTTGTCATTCTACCTAGTCCCTACCCCAAAGCTCCAACACACCCCTCTACCCCCAAAGTGTTGTGAGTGAAGGATTGTGCCCCAACTCCTTATCCTTTTGTTGTTTTCACATTTAAATTCACAGTTGAGTTTACCAAGGAGCTTGGGGGTGTGTCATGTACACCACATAGATTAAGCCTACACCTAGATGGTTTAAGTAGGAAAATCATATTTCATTTTGAATTTGACTTTTAAGGTTGAGCCTTTTCAATTGTCTCATCCCAAGTGGCCTTCCTTTTTAAAATATTTTTTATTCTTGGATGCTTATGGTGTGTCTATTTATATTGCTCATCATTTGGAAAAACTAACAAACAATATGGGACAAAAATTTTAGAGGGAGAAACATTTTCATGTTCACACAACATTAGAGCCTTTTAGTTCACATAACATTATTCCTAAATAACTATGTAAAATACATAATTTAAGTATATAAGTAAATAAAGAGGTAGGTAAATATGTATGTTAATTAAGTTAAAATAAAAATTAATATAAAGTTATTTAGTTATAATTAATAATTACAACCAAATTATAATTAATATTTACAATTTTCACTTAATCATTATATATAATCAACAATGTATTTGTAGTAATTAATATTTAACTATTTAATTGCACATTTATTAGTGTATTTTAAATAAATAACTAATTAACCAACTAACAATTTATCACAGGTATATAAATGGCCTACCCTAGCTTATATAACTAGGTTATCTATAGGTAATATAGGTAAATACGTGGAGTATAGGTAGGTTATGTATAAATAAATATGCGTATATATAAGTTAATTATATTTAAGTTATTAAACCACATATTTACACTACACAAGTTAAATAGGTGGCTAGTTTAACCTAGGAAAAAAAATTATGGAAAAATTAATTATTAGTAAAATAATATTTAAACCAACCACAACTAAAATAATTATGGACAAATTAATGATTGTTAAACTAATAATGGCTAAACCAACCAAAAATTAAAAATAATTATGGAAAAAATAACCATGATTAAAGTAAATAAAGCCAAGCTAACCAATGAATAAATATGGTTAAACTAACCATGGCTAAATTAAAAATTGTTAAACTAACCAATGAATAAATATTTTATAATTAAACCTATAAATGATTTAACTAACCATGAATAAAATAAAGATGGCCAAACTAGCTAAGGAATAAATAATGTTTGGTTAAGCCAATTATGGTTAAACTAAAAATGGTTAAATTAACCATAAATAAAATTAATATGGTTAAATTAACCAATGAATAAATATTTTATGGCTAAACCAACTATACATAAATTAATTGTGGCTAAAATCAAAATGGTTAAAATATTTAAAGCAAAAATTAACCATGGTTAAATTATAAATGTTTAAACTAACCATGAATAAATAAATTTGATTAAAGTACCCACTAATAAAGGTAATATGGCTAAAAAATTTAATGAATATATATTTTATGGCAAAACCAATTATGTAAAAGTTAATTATGACGAAAATAAACATGAATGAAATAACTACGGCTAAAATAAAAATGATTAAAATAATTATGGAAAATTTAAACATGGCTAAACTAATAAATAAAAAAGTTAATATGGCTAAATTAAATAATGAATAAATATGTTATGACAAAAAAATTATGAAAAAGTTATTTATCCCTAAAATAAACATGAATGAAATAATTATGGCTAAAATTAAACATGGCTAAACTAAAAATGGTTAAACTAACCATGAGTAAATAAATTTGTCAAAACTAAGCACTAATAAACTTAATATGGCTAAATTAATTAGCAAAAAAATATTTTAAAAAAAATTATGACTAAAATAAACATGAATGAAATAATTGTGGGGAAAATCAAAATGTTTAAAATATTTTTTGCAAAACCAACCATGGTTAAACTATTAACCATGAGTAATATAAAAGTGTTTAAAATAATTATGGCAAAACTAGCCATGGATAAATTTACAATAGTTTTAAATTGATTGTGGGTATATTGATTATGGTTAAATTTATTAAGGTAAAATAATAATATGTTAAAAATAAATATAACTAATTTAATTATGCTTATAGTAACCATGGTTAAATTCATTATGGCTAAACTAACCATGGTTAAAACATACAACAAAAAAACTATGGTTAATTGAACATGATTAAATTGATTGTGGTTAAATTAGTTATGGTTAGTTTTTATTTTAGTTTATTTTTTCATAGGAATTTGAACCATAATTAATTTCAATATACTCACTTTAACCATAGTTAGATAAACTATATATATAATTATTATATTCATAATTAATTTGGTCATGATTCATTTAATTATGATTAGCTAACTTTTACATTTTCCAAAAAATTTATAATTGATCGAACATAGTCAAAATGTTAAACGTAGTCCCAAGATACCCAACTAGTATTAAAATTTGTAATTGGCCTTTATGACTAGGCCATTGGCCACTTTGGTTAGGCCTACTTAGTTAGCCTTATTGATTGAGTATAATAGGTGTCCTTACTAATTAGGGCACTTGCTAATTTGACTAGATTGGGTGGTCTTATTGACTAGGCCACTAACCAATTTCACCAATGTCCGATTTGACTAATTGTCAAATCGATCACTCTAGTCAAATTGATTAGTAAAAAAATACCCATTGTCATTCAAGCCATTGGCCTCTAATAAAAAATACAAAAAATCCCCATTTAGTCAACTTGGTTAGTTTGAAAAAATAGGAATTATAATAGTGCCTTTTCAATACTAGGAATTGAATGCATTGTTAATTAAAGTACTATTTCAATGAATTTTTCATATAAATTTCCCATGTGTGTAAGTTTACATCATGATCTCCACCAATCATTGCAAATGTAGAGGATTCTAGATGTGGATGCCAACTTTTTTTATTGCCAATGTACAAGACTTTAGATATGGGATGCATACTTTTCTCATTGCCAAAGTCCCATCCAATTTATTGGTTCCTCTTGTGTCCAAACACATGACCGATGTCCCCTTGTGGAATTGACACATAAAAAAAACTATGTGTATGGAATATTTGGTTTTGCAAACAAGTACCACCGTCCCGATGGTGCGGATGTTGTTTTCCATGATGATGATCCTCATGTGCCTGAGGAAATCAAATCCTACTTGGAAGGAAATGGATATGAAATCCGTTCGAGGTGGGTTATAATTAACATTTTGCCACAAATGAACAATGAACGACATGGGAAAATGGTAAGCTTCTATTTGCTTAATTTCTTCTCAAAGTCCTTTTGATTCAAAACATTCATTATCCATATCTAACTTTGGTCATTTTCTACTCACAAACTTGATTGAGTTGGGCCACTCTTCTTGTCCACCATGTGGGTGGTTTCAAGTTTCAAGAAACTCACCCAAACATGGTGAGACCGACCTAAGTTATTGTTGGTGGAGGACGATATCTTGTACAACAGGACTAGCATTGATTCAATGCAAAAGTTTTTTTTATAGGAATTCTCTTCAAAAGAAGACATGAAATTCCATGTTTCCACAATGGGGGCTCTTACTTAAGTTTGTTCTCTTGAAGGTTCTTTGATTGTTGGCATGAACTTTTCCATATGTCATCTATTTAAACATGTTTAGAACCATGTTTTTAATTATGTCTTATTTCTAATCTCCCATTCTTAGGTTTTTGCAAGAAATTATATTCATGCTTGTCACTTTCTTAGTCATCATGTTCTTGTGTTTGAACTAGACGACAATGTTTATGAAAAGGTGGTCAAGCCCCCTTTGGAGGAAGCTAGACCTTAGGTTGATCCTGCAATGTCTACCTATAGCCCTTTGGATTCCCCACCCGAGAAGAGATTAAAAGTGAATCTCAATTGTGAATAAGTTCAAGTTTATTATGGTTTAGTTGCTTGTATTTTATTTCAGGTTTCGCACTTCAAACTGATGTTTTCAGTGTTTTGTAAAGATACCCAACCATTTGCATTTCCATTTGTTCCATTCTATGTTCAAAATGACTTTTTCCCTGGTCCCCCTTCTTGCAAATCATTGCCTAAATATGCATAAGGCATTGTTTGACAAATGGTTGCCTACTCTGCACTTCCATCTTCTAATAACAAGAGGAAGTATGGTAGTTTAGTACCAAGATTCATTGTTGATGAAGTAATTGAGAGTTTGGATTAGATCTTTTGGTGGTAAATAATTGATTAATTGAACTTTCTCTTCAACTCTTTCTCTTGCTTCTTGAATTTTGTCTTCAACTCTATCTTGAATTATCATGGTTAAATATTTTTTCTATATGTTGTTTGCATCATCTTTTCCATAAACATAATTTGTTCATATGAAGACAAAGCTCTCCATTCTATGGCCCTTGTGTTGCAAGATTCATTGCAAATTTTGTTCCCATATTCAAATGAAAACTTTGCATAAATATTGTATACATTTATGTCTTGGTGCAATCTCCATAATCTAAAATTTAATGATGGATATCATTAGAAAACATTCGTATTTTGAAATGTTCGATTGGGAACAATCGTGTCAACATAATTTCATTTCTTTGGATGTGGTCTATTGTATCCATTGAATTAATATTTCCATCAAATTCAATTATACAATCAATTTCAATTAACACATTTCACTGTTCCATCTTTGTTTCCATGTGCAGTTAAATGGATTTTTTTATCCATAGTTTATTCCTAGAAATAATCACCTATGGTTGGCACCAACAATAAGGGAAGGTGCATAAATTTAACCCACATTTAAGTGATCAAGAACATTGCAAATAAGCATGAATTGTCCAAAGTGCAGCATGGAACATATAGCTACTAAGAGAGGCTATCTAAAACTTGCAATCTTATATTGTCATATCATTGTCGCTTTGGATTAGAATTCATAGATGATGTCAATGATTGGCAAACTTGAATATGTAGAGATTCAATACATCATTTGTCCATCTTTAAACTCCTAGATGTCCTTTTTTGTCACGATGAGGATGAAGACTCTTTTGGGTCATGTAATTGAGTCATTATCAATTTGTGGCATCAAGTAAAAGGGGGTCACCATCATATGTTCAAGACTGCAAGAGCACACACAAATGAAGATCGTCAACAAGACTATAAGTATCCCATTTTTCATAAGAATTTGAGAATGTATGAACAAAAGCACATGACGTTGTTGATAAGAAAAAGCTAAAGTTTATTGAACTTGTTTTGCAATATTAATTATTAGTTAGAGGAAATAATCATCTCAAGAGATCAAGGAACATACTTATACAGATACTTGTAACAAGGAGTATTACACTCCTCCAGAGATGTTAGAAATATAAATCAAAGGTGGTGTGGATATTTACAATGTGAATGCAAAACATGGGAACAACAATTCCAAACTGATTGAGATAGTTGTAAAGAGGATTAATGTGAAAACACACAAGCTAAATATAAAAACGTTTGGGAAAAGACGCAATAGCAAAGAGTCACAATTTCCATCTATTATCAAACTATTAAAAAGCAACATCGACCTAGAAGATTGCAATCTATTCCTTAAGGATTATAATGAACATAATGCAACAAAAATATTGATTTAAGATATGAGATGCACTAAAGGTTGGAAATTTATAATGAAACAAGAAGAAGCTACGAGGGTTACAAATTGTTCTAGTGTTTTTTTTTGGAAACTTTAAATGCGTGGAACTGTTCTTTAAATAACATAGTTGAAGGCAAATATGAATGAAATTTCTTCCTTGTAGCAAATAGGTGGGTCCAATTGAGAATCTAATCCATAGTTTCGTTTAAAGTCCAGTCCGTAGTATGGTGAAGCAATTGTTATTCTGAACAAGGAAGGTGACCAATTTGATTAAGTAAATATGAATATGCAAAGAATGACCTTGTGTTGGATTGGGAATGATAATGGTTGATTTTATACTAGTGGAAAATGTGTAGTGTTGTGTGAGTATGTGTTGCATGTATTTCGTGAAGATACATAGAATGACATAAATAATGAAAAAAGAAAATCTAAAAACTATTTTCTAGTATCAACTAGAGTGTTTAAAAGTATCGGTTGTTGTTTACTAAAAGGATCAATTTTAGTAAGATTTTTCATTAAAAAAGAAATAATTAAATGTAATGTTTTGAAGCTCATGAAACACTAGGAATAATAGTATGTCTAGTCTCAATTTATATTATAAATAACTGAACATTGGAACCTTGTAATGAAGTGTACGGATACAATGGGGTAACACATAGCTCTAATGTCATAGCTAAATAATCGCAATGATCATAACACAAACTATATTTCATTTAGTGGACAATGGGATGTAATCATAGAACAATTTTATGTTCCCATTGTGTGTAAGCAAAACACAAGTGTGAATGATCACACTAACAAAAGACTAGTAGTATATGAGGTGAACTACCCGAGCTCTCGCTTCTTCTCCCACTAGAAGAGTAACACTCTTTGCTTCTCTTACTCTTCGTTCGGTGCATGTCAAGTTTTGCGGTCCCTGGCAATGGTGTTGTGTCTAATGTTCTTTGCTTGTTACTGGTTGTACCTGGCTTTTCTAGCCAAGCTCCAACTTCTTGTTTGCAATGCTTGTCTCTATCGCCACTGCTTTCATGAGGTCGCAACCATCCTATGTATGAGCTGAAGTTGATGGCAACGTTAGAGCTGCGAGTTCCGTTGCTCCTCCAACCTTCATCAACTAGCGATGGCAGATTTTTTGAGCCGGTGAGTTGCCTTTGCTTTTTGTCAAGTGCTTTTGCCTCTTACTTCGTTGAAAGCTATCAGTCAACCAAACTCTGAAAAAAAACACAAGCTAATCCCCTATGTGATGAGTGAGCTTCAACTGATGTTCGGTGGAGCTACTCAAGCTCTAAGACTACAAATGGAGACTTGAAAAAAAGCCTACTAAATCGAGGACTATGATAATTACTTATTTGCGTTCCTCAATGTATCAACAAATATGAGAGCGCCTGCGAAAGAACCTAAGAAAAACTAATTAGAACACATCTTGGAAGCTATTTGACATCGCCCCCTTCCACTACACTACAGAGGTCTGAGAGCTCCATGGTGAGGAGAGGAAAGGCTTCGATGAATAGGAGGGTGCAGCAATCATGGCAAACCTTCGGGTGTGAGCCTAAATGAAATAGCTGCAAGTGCAGATCTTGGTGGTAGCAGCCCCTTATGTTCAATGAGTGTGTTTCACTTTATTGCAACAAAAATAATTATTTGTAAAAAGATTATCTAGTTTGAAACACAGTGGTCCTGCTAGTATCATTAGCATTGATTTGCAATCAATTTTCCAAATGCAAAACTCTTTCATAATATTCCTTCATTCAATCATTATCTTTCTACTAATGTTACACAACTTCATATCATTACAACACATTGTCATTTTCAACCTAACTCAGAAATAACTATTGTTTTTTAAATATTATATCTATAATTATTTAGCCGCTAAATTATTAAGTACTTGTAAAAGACATCAACATGTCATGGGCATCATGGTTTTGTAACTATAATCAATATGACAACCAATTTTTCTTTGTTCACAAATTTTTGCCACCTGACAACAAAAAAAATGGGTTAGCAAATCCAACAATAGGATTTTTGAAATTTTTTTGAAATTTTTTGCCATATCTTGACAAAAAAAACTTAGAAGTCACCATATTTAAGTAGTGTGTTATTGACACATGTCAACTTTTGATAGGATGAAAAAATAATGATATTAAAAATATCAAAAATAAAAATATATCTTATTATTTACATTAGTATAATATCCATTAGTATAATTTGTAATAAAAATATATATACAATGACTAAATTATGACTAATGATTTTGCATGTATTTTATGACTAATGAATGAAATGTGCCACATCATATCCTAAATGACTATTGTCCTCAATAACTTGTCCATAATGATTTTAGGGCTATTAGTCATTTTTGTCCTTTATGACTATAATACCAATCATAAATTCAATCATATATTTGAAGATTTTTTCTAGTGTATGCAATTGCAAAACATATAACAACAAACCGCCAAACATGTTGAGGTTTATTATGAACGCCTATTGAAATTAACTAAATGTCTATAAGTTAGAGCAACAGATGTTTTTCTCACCATTGTTTTTAGGGCAAGTTTATTACCTTACCTAAGATTAACAATTGTCAGTATGAAGAGAAATACCTTAATTGAGCACAAAGAAACTATTATAATATGTGAGGAAAGTGGACCTATTAGTATGAGTTACAATGTTCTACTAACCACAGTGGAAGTTAATGTAGGGGTTAAACATGTAGTACATGTTGTGACAACTAAATTAACATAAGAAAATAACTCATCTCCATGTAGGTTCATAGCATTTATACTTGACTTTGCCTTCCAATACATAAAAGCATGATCAAGAACTAGATAAATTCTTACAACTCCTTGGAACTCCAAATGCACATAAATTGTTCCATCAATAATACCTAGTCATTGACGCGCCCCCAAGTTCCTTGTTAGACTCAAAAGGGTCCAACTATGTTAAAGAGCGGAAGTAGTTGGAACTTGGTGCCACTCCCAACTTCTAGCACTAAAGGGGGTGAAAGGGGCATGCTGAAAGCTCTAAGATTAGACTAGGAAGAGGGACAACTTATTTAGTTATTCGGTCCTGCATTAAAACCAACCACGAGTTGGTTAGTTCATCTTCGAAAACACTTTTGGTGTTGGGACAAACTACAGGCAACACGGACTCACTTGACTCACCACGACCCAGACTTGGGTGAAGCCACCACCTTCCCCCATAGTAGTGACATACGAAATACGCGTATTTTTCAAAGGTGCTCAAAAACAAGTATTTTCAAGTATTTTAAAATTTGAAAATGTGAATACGATGAACAAAACGTTGTTCTTGCTCTAATCATCGTTTGGCTCTTCTTCTTCCATCCAACTAACCATCTCTTCCTCAAACTCAATGCTGTTCATTTTATGTGCTAGGCGCATGTCTGAGAAGACATGCACTAGATCCTGAGCTCTTTGCAGGGTCAACCTATTTCGCTTTTTCGAATGGATGAAATCGTAAGTGCTCCAGTTGCGTTCGCACGTTGAGGCTGCAGAACATTGGCTGAGGACCGTCACGCCTACTGTCTGAAGCTCTGGAACTTGCTGACCCCACTACTGCCAAAATTTCCACCCGGGCATCGCTCTCATGGCCGCTTGAATGCCGGGGTCTGCCAAATAAACCTTCCTGGTTTCTAAACTGCGCTAATTGCTGCAGGACTTTTGCTTGATCGTCTACATCTGGGACGAGCTTCTCTAGGATGTTCAAAAACCCTTGCATCACTTCCACATTCTGGTCCTGTCCATATTCTGCTGACTGGAACTCCGGCTCCAGAACAAACCCAGC
>Ga0116230_10003564_pt1 | contig 15226 bp, 17 predicted proteins | sample S1TSphfallax_3_FD_88678 | JGI IMG/M metagenome (GOLD analysis project Ga0116230, IMG submission 88678) | Host-associated microbial communities from peat moss isolated from Minnesota, USA - S1T2_Fd - Sphagnum fallax MG | ecosystem: Host-associated > Plants > Peat moss > Unclassified | place... | reverse complement strand
TACCGCAAAATTCATTAAAGGCGAAGTAGATAAAGATGTTACGCAAATCAAACCTCATGAGCTCCCTTTGCATCTTCCCTTTCTATGCCGCTTCTAAGATATGATGTTGTCTCTTTGCGTTCTAAGTATCCTGCTGATTGTCCTATCGATTGCCTTGTTCTGTTTAACTGCAGTCAATACGGCTTTTCGCCACCTGCACAGGAAAGAAGCTAAAAAGCAGCTCGATTTGGTCGGAGGTCTTTTTTTTTATCGCTCCTTTTCTGAGCTGTTTTTCTCTTCTGAACATGAGTATGAAGATCTCTATTTTGCCACCCTTTTTGCCCAAAGCATCACCCGATTTTGCTATCCTATCGTCTCACTCTTATTCTTGGGACAGCTAGGTCTCCTGGCATGGGTTTTTAATCCGCAAGGTAGCCCCCCTTCTTTTTCTCTGCATTGGCCCTTCGGATGGCTGGCCCTGTTAGCGGTTTTCCTCGTTCTTTTTCTTTTTGGCGATTGCTGTGGGAGGATCATAGGGAACCGCTATCCCAAGTGGGCGATTAAATTTGCAGCCCCCTTTCTTTCTTGCTTGATGTTCCTTCTGTTTCCTTTGATGTGGATGTTGTTAAAATTCTTTCATTGCCTTCCTCGAACTGTTTATTTTGACCCTTCTCACGAACCCACTCAGGAGGCAAAACAAGAGTTGATTGAAATGATTGAGGAATCAAATTTGAATACCCATCTCGACCCCCATGACAAACAACTCATCGAATCTGTCATGGAATTTAAAGATCGCATTGCGCGTGAAGTGATGGTTCCCCGGGTCGGTATTTTTAGCTTACCTGATCACACCACCATTGAGGAGGCAGCCACGCTTCTTTACAAGGAAGGCTATAGCCGAACCCCTGTTTATAAAGAGACTCTAGATAATATCATTGGTGTTTTGATGTACAAAGATGTCTTGGCCAAGTACATGGAGCATGTTGAGAAAGGGGACCATGCGATTCTCCAAACGCCCATCTCTACATTAGTCAAGAATATTCTATATACCCCTGAAACAAAAAAGATTTCCCATCTATTGCAGGAATTTCGAAAACAACAAGTGCATTTGGCGATTATTGTGGATGAGTATGGGGGAACAGAAGGGATTGTGACGATTGAAGATATTTTAGAAGAGATTGTTGGAGACATTGCCGACGAGTACGACGAAGAGGAAGCTCTCTTTATTCCTCTTCCTGAAGGAGGATGGCTGATTGACGCTCGGATGACGATGTTGGATATTGAAGAGCAGTTGGGAATTGTCGTTCCGCAGGATGGAGATTATGACACCATTGGGGGGTATGTTTTTCATGAGACGGGAACGATTCCTGCGAAGGGTTTTGTGATGCGGAAATCCCATTTTGAACTTGAAATCGTTCGTTCAAATGATCGCCGCGTGGAAAAATTGCGGATTAAATATTTGACAGAACCCTCAAAGGATCATCATGCCGATGACTGAAAATCTTATTGCACTGTATCTTCTGATTTTTTTGCTGGGAACTGTTCTAGGGGCAATTGCTGTCTGGATGTATCAACGCTTTGCTCTTGGGGGGGTGAAGCATTTGGCAGGAGAAATGCTCTCTCAGGCTGAGCAAGAAGCAGGGGACTTAAGAAAAGTCGCTGAATTAAGTCTGAAACAAAAACAAATTGAACAGCAACGAGAGCTAGAACATCTTTGGCAGCAGGAAAGGAAAAAAATTCAGCGCGAGGAAGAACGGTTTAAGCAGAGGGAAGACAAGCTTGAAAGTCGGATGAACCTTGTTGAAAAGAAATTATCTGACATTGAAAAACGTGAAGGGCTGTTGATCGCTCGCAAGGCACAGCTTGACCAAGAGAAAAAACAAACCACTGAAGCTCATCTGCGGTTGGTGAATGAACTTGAGCGGGTGGCTGGTTTAAGCCATTTGGAAGCCAAAGAGATGTTGCTTGCCCGGTTGACAAATGAGGTCAAAACGGAAGCGGTCCATCTCATTCGGCGAACGAAAAAAGAAGCAGAAGAAGAAGCCGAAAGGCAAGCTGCGACGATTATTGCCACCGCGATTAATCGGCTTGCTGTCTCTTGCGCTTCTGAGATCACCGTCTGCACAGTCGCCATTCCCAATGAAGAAATGAAAGGGCGCATTATTGGACGTGAGGGGCGCAATATTCGGGCTTTGGAAAGAGAAACGGGCATTAATTTTATTATTGATGACACTCCAGGAGCGGTCGTTCTCTCAGGATTTGACCCCATCAGAAAACATATTGCCAAGATGGCTCTTTCCGAATTGGTCCAAGATGGACGGATTCATCCCACGCGTATTGAAGAAGTGGTCGAAAAGGCCACCTTGAATATGCATAAGCAGATTAAACAATATGGAGAGGATGCTGCCTTACGCGCAGGAGCGATGAATTTACACCCAGAATTGATCACTCTGTTAGGAAAGCTAAAATTTCGCTATAGCTATGGACAAAATGTTCTTGACCATTCCCTTGAGGTCTCTTATCTGATGGGATTGATGGCTGCGGAGATGGCGGGTCTCGATAGTCGCTTTGCCAAACGCATCGGTCTTTTGCACGATATTGGCAAGGCTGTCACGCATGAAATTGAGGGTTCTCATGCGGTGATTGGCCACGATCTGGCGCTCAAATACGGAGAAAGCAAGGAGGTGGCAAATGGGATTGGTTGTCATCATTACGAGATGCCTGCCCTAACCGTCGAAGCGGACTTATGCAGCGCTGCGGATGCCATTTCCGCTGCGCGCGATGGAGCGCGCATTGAAGACGTGCAGGAGTACATCAAGCGTCTTAAGAGTTTAGAAGAGATCGCGCTTGCATTTCCCGGCATTGAAAAAGCGCATGCCATGCAGGCTGGACGGGAGGTGCGGGTCATTGTTCTTCCTGATGAAGTGGATGATGTGGGTGCTGCGAATATTGCTCGCGAACTCACCAAGCGGATCGAACAAGAGCTGAGTTATCCTGGAAAAATTAAGGTGACAGTGATTCGAGAAAAACGGGTGGTAGAGTATGCTGTTTAGGGATCTCTTTTACACCCCTTTCACTCTTGAATCGTCGTGTTGATCTTTTTTATGAGAAGTGTTATACCCCTTTCACTTTGAGCACACCGAATCGGTACAGAGGAGACTCAAAAGATGCGACGATCGATTTGTTATTGTGAACCCAACTATGCCTTAGCGGGACAAACGGCAACTTGGAAGTTCATTTATACCTCTTCTGTCCCCCTTCCCAAGGGGACTCGGTTGAAATTTGACTTGCAATCCAAAGGACGGGCAATTGATTGGCAGATCCCTGGGGTTAATTTCAAAAAATCGGGTCCTGTCATTTATGCACAGCTGAACAACGGGAAGATGTTTTTTGCTGCAGAGGTTGAAGTCCCTGATAGCGTTGTTCCTCAGTACGAATTTCTCCTTCCAAATAGTGTGGAGGTAGGCGAGTCTATCACCATTGTGATGGGAGCAAAGGAAGGAGGAGCCCGCGCAGGGGAGGAGGGCATTCGTGCACAAACCATCTCTCAGCGGCGACGTCCTTTTTTTCTTTATATTGATCCTTCAGGTAAAGGACACTACAACGATCCTGAACTCTTTACGTTAGACATTCGTGGCGGGGGATTGGCCAATATTGGGATCTTAACTCCCTCATTTGTGGCTAAGAATAAGCGGTTCGATGTGATTGTCCGCTTTGAAGATGAATTTGGTAATTTGACGAATTATGCTCCAGAAGATACCCTGATTGAACTGTCACATGAGCATTTGCGTGAAAATTTAAATTGGAAACTTTTTGTTCCAGAAACAGGCTTTATTTCTCTTCCGAACCTTTATTTCAATGAAGAAGGGGTGTACACCATTCAGCTCTTGAACAGCAAAACCAAGCAGCTCTTTCGTTCCGCTCCTATCCGTTGCTTTCCAGACAATAACCGCCGTCTCTTTTGGGGTCTTCTCCATGGAGAGTCGGATCGTTTCGATTCCACTGAAAATATTGAAAGTTGCTTGCGCCACTTTAGAGATGACAAGGCATTTAATTTTTTTGGCGTCTCTTCTTTTGAAAGCCAGGAAGAGACGTCGAATGAGATCTGGAAGCTCATCTCGCAGAACATGGCAGCCTTTAATGAAAATGAACGTTTTACAACTTTGACCGGTTTCCAATGGCGAGGAGAGAGCAAATCAGAGGGGTTGCGCCTATTTGTATTCTCTAAGGAAAATAGGCCGATTCTGCGGAAAAAGGACCTCAAGAATAGTACGCTGAAGAAAATTTATAAAGGCTTTTCGCCCAAAGAGCTTATCTCCATCCCCTGTTTTACGATGGCAAAGGGGATGGAATACAATTTTGAGCATTATGACCCTGATTTTGAGCGGGTTGTGGAAATTTACAACGCGTGGGGATCCTCTGAAATGACCAAAAAGGAGGGAAATCTTCGTCCAATCAGCTCTAGAAATTGCTTTCAGGAAGCAGCAGAGGGATCTATTCAGAAAGCCTTACAGCGTAATTGTCGTTTTGGCTTTGTGGCAGGTGGACTGGACGATCGGGATGCCTATGCAGAACTCTATGACAGCGATCAAGAACAATATTCGCCTGGTTTAACAGCCATCATTGCCTCTTATCATACCCGTGAAGCATTAATAGAGGCCCTTTATCAACGTTCTTGCTATGCAACGACAGGGGAAAAAATAATTCTTGGTCTATATTTAGCGGCGTTGCCGATGGGAAAAGAGGTGAGTACTGCTGAAAAGCCTGGCTTAACGATCAATCGTCATCTTTCGGGTTATGTTGCCGGGACAACGAAATTGAAAACCGTGGACATCATTCAAAATGGGAAAGTAATGCACAGTTTTCACCCAAGTGATTACTTTTTTGAATTTGTCCATGACGATATGATTCCTTTAGATAAGGTGGTCATTTCAACAAAAGATAAAAAACCTCCCTTTGTGTATTATTATCTTCGGGTCATGCAAGAAGATGGACACATGGCATGGAGTTCACCTATTTGGGTGGATTACATTCCCCTCTCTGATCTTCCAAAAGGTCAAAGTAGACGTTCGCTAAAGCCAGGAGCAAAAATCTTGGAAGAAGAGGACATGGACGATGACGATGAAGACGAGGAGGAGGAGGAAGATAAGGAGGGTGGTGATCTGCCACTTCTCTGAATGGCATCTCCTCTCTGAGAAGCAGGTTGTCTATGTCTATTCCACTTATCGTTAGTCATCGCAATCGTGGCAATCAGCAAGTTTGAGGAATGTGATAGAGGCTGTTTCGCTTCCAGTAACAACATCTGGATAGCCAAGATATTGAGCTAAAGAACTCGCATTAATTATCCTACCTAAAGGATTAGTGTTTATAGTAGATTCGCATTGAACTCCATCTATTGTTAAAGCAATAGGAACAAAGTCTCGAAAAACAGCATTGTAAGTGACCATATACACACCATCGCTGACTAAAATCGCAGTGTCACCAGTTCTTGAGTCAAGAAATATTTTCAAATCATTCGTATTTTTTCCAATGTTAAAAGGAATGCCCAGGCCCGGCCCAACCAAGGCTGTGGAGGTCGTTGAAAAACTAGCGCTGCTTGAATATGTCCTTTTTTTCTCTACATGAGAAGTAGACTGAGAATTTGAATCCGAATTTAATAGATGGGCATATAGAGGATTTGGAAGCACACATAGTGTCGCAAACGCTGCGATGATTGAGGTGTATATTTTCATTGAATGTCCCTCTAAGGTTTGAGAAATCGGTGAAATAGAACGAACTGCCATTGAGTTCGATCGCCCCCACACGCGAGTCAAAGATAAGAGGCTCATTCATGTCAATTATTTTTTTAATTTACTTTCGGCTACCGTTGTTCTGGATTGGAAGATGATCAGTCCTCTTTATGAATGATCAGACCATTTGCCTGATACACCTGTAATCGTTGTTTGGAAAGTTCCATTTTCTCGCGATGGGTTTCATCAAAAAGATCATAAACCTCCTGGACATCTCGGTAAAGGGGAGAGATGATTGGGCATAAGTTGAGTAAGCGGGCGGCTTGGTTGACATTCTGTTGCTGCTGGACGGTAATTGCAATCCATTCCGAGGTGGGAGTATTCGCAATGATATGCGGAAGAAAACTTTCTGGGGGAGTGCGCCAAAGGAGTGCATCGATGTACTCCGCTGCTTGGAGGTGGGGGACAGCAATTAATAGGCGTTTCTCTTGTTTGAACGCCTCTTGCACCTTATTACAAATCAACCGAATTTTGGCTCCGTTCTCTTTCACTCGATAAAATGTCACTCTGATTGAAGGGGAGGCAGACATCAGGCTCCTTGGGGTGAATGATTTCAAAGTCAGGAGTCATGACGCCACATGATATCACCCATTTCATTGCTTCGTCTACTTTGATATTCAGAAGAAGGAGCTGTTTTTTTTTAAATAAGAGCATGAATCCGACAGAAGGGTTAGGAGTGCCAGGAATAAATACAGAGACCACTTCTTCCTTTCCTTGTTTCCCCTTTTGCAATATCATCGCCTCTGCTGTGATAAATCCAACAGTGAGGTTATTGGCGTCGGGGAAAGGGGCGAGAACGACCTGAGAAAATTTGTTAGATGAGGAAGAAAATAGACTTTGGACGATATCTTGAGAAGCTTTATAAATTTTATTGATTAAAGGAAGCTTGCGAAGAAGATGATCTCCTAAGCGGAATAGAGTATCGATCAAAAAAAGTTTGCCGCATAAGCCAATCAAGAGAATGAATCCGCTCAATAAAATGAGAATGAGAGCCTTGCTTAACAAAATTGTCACTGTCTTTGTCTGGAGAAATGGAAAGAGGTTATGAAAAAAAGAGAAGCGGTCCAGGAACGCTCTAGTAGATTCCAAAAAAGGAGCCGTCAAGAAATCGACAAGAATGCTGATAATAATGCACGTGAAGAGGATGGGGAGTAAAATCGCTAAGCCACTACTCAAGTGTTTTTTCATAGAATTGACGGCGCGGAAACCTGCGACTTCAGTCGCGGGAGGAAGCTCCGACCTTGTTGTTATGTTTTCTAGATTTTTTTTAACAAAAATCACAAATTGACGGCATCAAGGCTCCTGCCTTCAGTCACCCGAGGAAACGGTGCTCCCGTTAAAATATGTCTATGAATAACCCTCAACCCTTTGACAGAGGCAGCAGTGTCTTTCGTGAATCCCTTCAAAAACTCCAGAGGCCGTTTTGATCTTAAAGTTTCCTGTCGCTCGCACGGCGAAGGGTCCCCGAGAGTGGCTTTATTTTTTTTCCTGACTGAACAAAGGCGTTTTCGCTTCCCGGTGTTCGTAGAAAACCAAAACGATTCGCTAAGCACTGCTGACGCCATCCTCTGCCTATCGCTGTCCTCTCTAGTCTAGAGGTTTCCTTGGGAATGATTAGCCTTGTCTCCAAATGACCTCCGCATGCTGCATCGCTCCCATGTTCTTTGGGAAGACATCGCTTCATTCGATGGCATTTTGTCTGAGCTCCACTCCAAAAATCCTCTTTTTTCCCAGGTAGACAAGAGCTTGGCCATCGACTCTCGTTGATCCGTTTAACCCCTTGCCGTCGAGCATGGGGCTGGAGAAACACCCCACGGGTCCTATGGACCTAAGTTAAACTTATGGCCTAGACGGGTCAATATCGGGATTGTTTGCACAAGCCCCTCCGGGGGGTCGTTGACCATTTCCTTTTGAAATGGGACGAAAATAAGGGGAAATGACCCCGCAAGAAATGACATACTTAAACGCATCTTCTACCTTCATGTCTAGATAGATAAGATCTTCGGGCTTGAACATGACCAAAAAGCCAGAGGTAGGATTGGGAGTCGTGGGGACAAACACGGCAACGGCATTGGCATGGGAGGTGTTTGCAAGGCCGGGAATTATCTCTTTTGTGATCAGTCCGATGGAGTAGGTTTCTGGATGGGGAAAATGAACTAGCACAACTTGTTTAAAGGATTTTGTTTTTGAAGTAAAAAGCGTCTTAATGACATCCTGGGATGTCTTGTAAATCGAACTCACGAGTGGGATCCGCTTGAAGACATACTCTGCAATTTTGATGAGAGTTTTAAAGAAAAACCATCGTGCGATAAATCCTAAGCCAACGACGATAAAAAATAAACTGATTAGGATGAGAAACTGGGCAACTAGATTTTGGATCTGTTCTCCACTTAACAAGAGAAATCCTTTCTCGAATAAATGGTAATGATGAAAGACTGCTTGAACAATCCCAAGAAAGGGGACAGTTAATAAATTAAAAACGAAGACAACAATGGCAATGGTAAGGGTCAACGGGAGTAAGATGATCATGCCCGTGATAAATGATTTTTTCATAGAATTGACGGCGTAGAAACCCGAGACTTCAGTCGCGGGAGGAAGCGCCGACCTTGTTGTTGTGTTTTCTAGATTTTTTTTAACAAAAATCACAAATTGACGGCATCAAGGCTCCTGCCTTCAGTCAGGTGAGGAAACGCTGCTCCCGTTAAAATATGTCTATGAATAACCATCAGCCCTTGACAAAGGATGCAGTGTCTTGCGTGAATCCCTTCAAATTGCCGTAGAGCGGGGGGTTGGAAAAGGACACCACGGGTCCTATGTATTCGCTCTCAAAGGGGCCCTGAGTTAAACTTAGGCTCTAGGCTGCTCAACGGCTTGTTTGCACAAGCCCCTTACGGGGGGGTCGTTGACCTCGAGTTTTCCTCTTTTCCTCAATGCTCACGACCATGGCTCTTAATAACGGCAGCTTAACCTATATTCGGGTGAAGAGGAAACTCACAACTTTGGATAGACCTATTCCGCTTCAAGAGTTGAATTTGGGTTTAGCCAAAGCCCCGTCGCCGGAGCTTGGGCTTTATCGAAATCCAATTCTTAAAGTGGAATGGGTCCATCTCCGAGAGGTTGGGAGACTTGGGCGTTATTTTAATGCAGATCAGGGATTTGTGCAAGTATGATTAGGCTGTTGCTGCCCCAGAAGGACCTTGCTTGCTAATAGTGAAGAGCAATGACTCACGATTGATAACTTTGACAAACTAGCCACTGCTATAAGGAGGAGAATAAGAAGGATCTATGGAAAAAGCTAAGAAGGATCTATGGAAAAAGCATCGATTTCAGTCTATTTTACCTTCAGATATATCACCATGCGATCTTACCCTCATACTCGTGCCTGACAAAGATTCCCTTTCGTTTGGGGCGCAAATTTGGCTGAAACTTTCTTCAGATTTCTTGTTTCTAGTGTTGTAGGGCCCCGATTTAAGGTGATGATCGGATTTTCACCGACTAGTCATTGCCCATACCAGGCGCAAAATCCATTGACTCCTCCATGAGAAGGGGGGTCTGAACGGTAATCCTCCACCCCTCGTCTTTGAGTTTTTGGTTTGACACGCGTTTGTTTCCTCCATGGGTGACGAGCTGTGTGGGATCCCACCGCATCGGAGGAAGTTGTTCCCTTTTGCAAAGGGAATCATACAGTTGACTGCGCGTCACGTGAATATCATTGCAAAGATTATACACCCCTTGAAGGTGATGCTTCAGGGCAAAATCAAGAGCACTGACGATATCTGTCAAATGAATCAGGTTTGTATAGGAGGCTCCTGTGCCGGCTAATGGGCGATCCTGCATCCGTCTCAAACGGTGTTCTATTTCACGTCCTGGTCCATAAATTTCCCCAAGGCGCAGCACACAGACGTTGAGATCTTTTGAAGAACACTTGAGGAAGATGTTTTCCGTTTGGTAGAGAATGTCACGCCGGCCGTGCGTCTCTTGGATGGGGGTGTTTTCATCGACCCATGCTCCTCCATGGTCCCCATACACTGAGGTGCTGCTGGTGTACAAGATCTGTCGTAGCAGGGACATTTCGCTGGTTTGTTCAGCCACCTGTCTGGCTGTTTCTAAGTAGGTCGCAGCATAATCAGATCGGTGGTCAGGAGCCACGCTGATGAGGAGAGCCTCGTATGGCTTAATGAAAGGGGATAATGTTTGGCTTCTCAAAAGGAACACATCATCTGCAAAGACTGCAAGGGGAGCAACGCGCTCTGGTTGACGGGTCGTCACGCCGATCCGATGCCCCTGTTGTTTCCAATATAAGGCGACTGCCTGACCGACATACCCACATCCGATGATGCCGATTTTCATGCAAAAAGGCCCAAGCGTTGGAAGCTTACCTTTAATTCTTGATTTTCTCCCTTGTCGAAGGCGCCAGTCGAAGCAAGCCATTGAACATAGGAGTGAGGAACCTGATTCAGGGGTTTCCCTTGGTATTTGCCAAACGGCATATGTTGAATGGCGCGTGGATGGTTAAGAAGTTGGTACACCTCCTCTATCGACAAATCATCCATCAAGGCACTGAAAAGTGCGTACAGAACAAGGACGTCATCGAGGGCTCTGTGGGCATTGTTAGCTGCAATCCCATAAATTTCTCGCAAAAATTGCAGCGTGTGGCGCGGAAGGTCGGGACGATAACGACGAGCCCATTTTAACGAATCTAAGAACTTCCAAGCAGGCATTTGAAGAGCATGGCGTTCATATTCATTGCGTAAAAAGTGAACGTCAAAACTGTCGTTATTATGCGCGATGAGAACGACGTCTCCTTCACAAAACTCCATGAATTCTTGTGCCACCTGGCCAAAGGATGAAGCAGAAGCGACCATCTCATCTGTGATATGGTGGATCGCCGTTGCTTCAGCAGGGATAGGGCAACCGGGGTTGATAAATTTTTCGAAGTGCAGATGGCGAACAGGATCATAGGCCGCAATTTCAATGATCCGATCCCTGTCTGGCTTAATCCCTGTCGTTTCTGTGTCGTAATAGATGGCTCTAAGGGACATGAGGAGGAGTCCCGGATTCTTGCGCTCTTGCCAGAATTTGATCCAAGGTCATCTGTCCTGAGCTAACAGCTTCAATCGGTTTTGAGAACATCTCGCATACTCGCTCCGCTGTTTTTAAGCAGGTTAAGAGTAAATCCTCTTCGGTTTTCTTTGTTGGGGTAGGGAGCATGAATCGATAAAAGACAACGCCAGCCATTTCATCCATTCCAAAGCCAGGAACGTCTAATTCTTTGTTAAATAAATGAAGAAGGCGGGCTAAATCGGCGATAATCGCTTTGTTTTGTCCTTGTTTCTGAGATTCAGAAGAGGGGGATAAGGGCCCATTGGGTTCAAGATGGTTGGGAATGAAGACGAGAATCTGTAAAAGATTCCCGTCATCAAATGCCCTCAAAAAAAGAGGATATTCTCTTTGATGCATCTTAAAGATGGTATAAACTTGTTGCGTGTCTGTTTGTATCCCCGACTCATACTGATGCTGTTGCATGAATTGAAGGAGAGACTCTGGATTGATGCTGATCATTGAATGTTCCTTAGATTTAGTAGGCAACCCCTGGAAGAAAGGAGTCTTGTCTTTCACAGGTCACCGCTGGATTGTTTGTTGTCGGGACAATCGAGAAATCATTTTCTGTTGGCATGCGATAGCAACCCGTTAAGCATATCCCACAGACGCTCAACCAAGCAAAATGAGTGGAGACGCATTTGATAGAGGGCATAAAATAATCCATAGGGTGAATGATGCGACTTTCTTGATTGAATTGATTAGTCAAGCGGGTAACAGCCAAAGCCAGAGGGTTGAGAAAAACGCGCTTGTCCAAAACCAAATCGTGTAGCTTGTAGATCTCTGAGAGCAATAAATAGACTCTGAAAGTCTGTTGTACTCTCTTTCAACCACTTGCGATTCTTACATCCCTTCTCTGGAAGGATGTTTTGGCGTAAGTTAGAATGGAAGTGGAGAAACAACATTTGAACCTGCACCCAGGAAAGCCGCTCGAGAAATTGTATAATAGTCTTTGTATCCAATGCTTTCCTTGCGTGGGGATTTTTCTGAATGAAATCGTTGTAATGAGCAAAAATAGGAGAAATGCCAGATGTGATATAAGTGATCTTCGGGATGTCTTTGTCTTTCTCGACCTCTAGAAGAGGCTGAGCTTCGTCAGAAGGTTCAACTTCCTCCAAAGGCTGACTCTTCTCAGAGCCTTGAGCTTGGTCAGAAGATGGAGCCTCATGAGCAGGCTTAAGACACATCAGACGACAAAAATGATCAAAATCCTCTGCCGCTAGCTTTTGCAAAAGATCTGCAAATGGCGTCAGGATTTCTGTTTTTAGGCTTACGTCATCGTTTGACACCCGTCCTAAATGAGTGAATGTCTGTAATTCGCCTAAATAAAATATTGCGCTTGAAGGAGTGATGGGTGCGGAAGCACGTTCTGTCTCAAGTTGAGTGCGGAAGCTTTCGAAACTTTCATCCCATAACGAATAGGAAAGATTCTCTCCCCGTTCGGCAAATTTCCAGCCTTCTAACGCCAACCAAGGAAAGAAAAGACCAAGCACTGTTGAGGAGAGTCGGATGGCTGTCAACACATAGGGAAGCAAAAGTCCCAGAGCAATGAGTGGAGCAAGATCTAACACCTTTCTGGAATGAGAAGGAGTTTGTTCATCCACTTCCGCTGCGAATAGATAGAAAATGTGATAAACAATCTCACTTAATTTAATTGCCAAATAGTAAGGAGTCGCGATTCCCTCCATGAATATAATCTTTAAAAGCCGAAAGCGAGAAGGGTAATCGACTTCTTTTATGCTGACGTCAAAAGCCTTAATGCTTTGCTCACTACAGTATAACTTAAAGTGATATTCATTCCTAAAAGTGATATGAATGGGAGGAGTCATCAAATTGACTGCGCGCAAACCCTCAACTCTAGGGAAGGAAGCGCTGCTCCTGTTTTAGAGATTGTTTTTTTTTCAGCATGGTTTAAACTTGGTTAATAATCATGTCATAGAATTGGCGGCACTGAAACCCCGGGACTTCAGTCGCAAGGTGAAGCGATGGGATCGTCGCAAATCAAGTCATCTGAACGCTCCCTGCTGCGACCTGAGAGTCACCCAAATTTGAATCCTACCGTTTCTTTGTTTATCATGCTTAGGGCAGGATAGTCAAAAAATGAGAATTTGACAAGCGGCTTTTTCGCGAGACAATACAGACCGAATTCCACTACCTCTCCTTTGTCGGGGGCATCTCAATCTTAGGATGAATAGAGGGGAGAGGAATGATGCTTATAGGAGATTCTGCAATGAGGAAAGTCTGATCTTGCACTTCAACTAAGTAAAGGGTCGTCCGAGGGGAAAGAGAACGTGTTTCAAGAAGTTTAATGCCGCTCTCGGTATTGAGATGAGTGATTTTTGCTTTCATGAGTCGCTTGAGCGCTAAAGACGCCAATACCATGAATCCGATCAATAAACCAAGAATCAATAGCATATTAAAAAATTTCGTTTGAAAAGTATCCGATTCTTTTTCCATGGGATCGACCCAGATTCCAACCCTTTCGCCGGGATCGAAACCCCCCTTCTTCCTCTCCTCTTCCTGACCCTCGACAGAGTAGGAAACCAGGGAAGGAAGGGAGCGAGAGATTTCTGAGCGTTGATTCAGAACATCTTCTTCAGTAGAGGCAAGTATCGAGCTCGAGAGAGGGATAAGAAAAATGAGGAGAACGAAGAAATAAGATTTCATAGAATTGAGGGCGCCAAAACCCGCGACTTCAGTCACGGGACGCCGACCCTATTGTTGTGTTTAGATTGTTTTTTGCCAATAAGAGGCTATTGCCTAGCAGTGACCTACAACCCAGCTTAGCGTGGTTAAGGTCTCCTTGCCCATGTGATCGAGCGGCTTGCACGGGTTTAACCTGTACATCTATTTAACCACTTTCTATAGAGCGTGGCAATGGAATAGGATGCCAAGATATTGTCGCCCTAAGTTAAACTTAGCGCTTAGGCTGATCAATTGGGGCTTGCTTGCACAAGCCCCGAGGGATCGTTGACAAAGTTTTGGTAGGAGAAAATGCCACTCCTCTGTTACCATCGAATGAGTCAAGATTACCTTTAACTGGGAATTTTTTCCTATTCAAAAAATGGCATCAACGACCTCTTCCGATGATCATCAGGACCAGCAAAAAGGGGTCGTTGGCATTCTTGGCATCCACCGACGGCGCATCTCGTGCGTGATTGGGGTATATCCAGAAGAGAGGCAGCAGGAACAAATATTAATCGTTGACGCGAAAATCAAGGTCCATATTACCCATTGCTTGGCTTCAGATGAACTCATAGACACGGTTGACTACCTCCTCATTGCAGAGCTTTGCACCCGCCTGGCGCAGGAAAAAAAATATTTCTTATTGGAAAGGCTTGCATCGGATATCTTAGAGGCCTGTCTCAGCCGCTTCCAAGCTCTTTGGGGATGGGTTCGCATTGAAAAGCCTTTAGCTATCGCTGACGCCGCTTGCGCTTTTGTTGAATTAGAACGGTTTGCTACGCGAAAGAAGCAATAGGATGTGGACCCTTGTGACGGGAGGAGCAAAGCGTTTGGGAGCCGCTTTGAGCTTGGCTTTAGCTGAAAAGGGGCACTCGGTTGTCGTGCACTATCGTCATAGTCGGAAAGAGGCATTAGAGACCGTTGCTCGATGCCAGGAAGGAGGGGGAGAGGCGGCCGCCATTCAAGGGGACTTCAGTTCCCTAGCCACTCTGCACGACTTTATCCAGCGCTACGTTCAAGAATTTCGTGAAACCGTTGCTTTAGTCAACAATGTGGGGGATTATTTTACTCGCTCTGCCTTACACACTTCTCCCGAGGATTGGATACGGCTATTCCAGGTCAACCTGCATGCTCCCTTTATCTTGACTCGTGCCTTAGTTCCCTCATTGATTCGACACCGCGGACAGATCATCAATATGGGGGTGTCTGGGCTACATCCACATACAGCGCATACCTATGCGACCGCCTATACATTGACCAAGCAGGCGTTATTCGGTTTGACTCTAGCGTTTGCACGCGAATTGGCTCCTCAAGGGGTTCAGGTGAACATGGTTTCTCCGGGAGAGCTAGAGATCTCCGTGGATCATCGTGAAATCCCTATGGGTCGTTCGGCGACTTGCAGGGAAGTGTGTCGCGTTGTCACCTTTCTTTTGGATCCAGAAAGCGCCTACGTGACCGGACAAAATATTGAAGTCGCAGGGGGACTTGGGCTTGGATCATAGCACTTCAAGACTCATCTGACGCAAAGAAGAGTGGCATAAAGGATTGTCTGTGAAGCATTACTTTATATACAAAAAACCCTTAAAGCACCTCTTTTTTTTCTTTTTGGTATTTTTAACTGTTTCGAAGCCCCAGCACTGAGGCTTGCATTTCGAAAAATTTTAGATAAAAAT
>Ga0116230_10003563_pt1 | contig 15228 bp, 23 predicted proteins | sample S1TSphfallax_3_FD_88678 | JGI IMG/M metagenome (GOLD analysis project Ga0116230, IMG submission 88678) | Host-associated microbial communities from peat moss isolated from Minnesota, USA - S1T2_Fd - Sphagnum fallax MG | ecosystem: Host-associated > Plants > Peat moss > Unclassified | place... | reverse complement strand
TTAAAGAATTATTTTACTAAATAAATTTCAATTTTAAAATTTACTTAAGAATTGACTAAAAATAAAATTAAAAAAAATAAAATTAGGGCTTGCTTGTCCTTCTAGGGTTTCGGAAACGCTTGCTTTCTTCCTTCTAGGGTTTCGGAAGCGCGCGCTCGCTCGCTTGCTGTTTTTCTTCGCAGATCCGAAGATCGGGCGCAGGTGCGTGCTTCCAAATCGTGCTTGTGCAGCTTGTTTGATCGCTTCCTGCTGTCGTCTTTGCTGTTGTTGATATTGTTTCTGTTTTTGTCTCTTTTTTTTTCCCCCGGTCTTTGAAAGAAATTTTTTTGGGCCCCTTTTCATTTGGTTCGCAGTTTTTGTCGGTTTTGAGCTTCGTCTCTGAGGCTCCCTGGCATGGACTAGTAAGCAGCGGCATTTTTTGCTTCGTGAGGAAGCTGTTGAAGACGGATGACCAGATTTCATGTCTCAGCTTCGAGTGACTGTAACTGTTGGACGTAACTGACAGCGGGTATGTTCTTTTTGTTTCCTGGCCTCTTGACCTGTTCTTAGTTTGGGCATGTTCTTTTGTTTTCTGACCCCTTTCTTTGTCCTGTTCTTAGTTTGGTCCGTTTTTATCTTTTTCCAAATGGCTATGGGAAGTGAGAATGATCTTGGGAGACAGAATGAGTTTGCCTAGTTAGGGTTAGGGTTTTCTTCTCACCAGAAAAAAATGACTTCATAAGAATTCAGTAGGAATGTTTTGGATTGGAAGAGTCTCCTGCCTGACCTTGTTCGGCTCGGAATTCCTGCATTCCAGTGTGGTAGTGGATTCTTGTTTCTCCTTTTTTGTTGTTGTCGTTGCTGTTGTTTATGAGCAACATACTGGAACGATTAGGTCCTGATTTTAGTGTCTCCGGTGTCGCTGATCCAAGAGTTCTTGGCAGTTTGTTCCTTTCCATGCACCTGAATGTGTATGGGAGTTGGCTTATGCCTGAGTGTGTTTGGGTCAGAGCAACAAACTTCCAGCAAGTTAATGTCCAGAACAGGACCATGACGGCGTCTTTTGTTGTTATGACCACCATCACTAGGAGGAGGAGGATTAGGGTTGGGTCTTGTGAATTCTCTATAAAATGTTTTCAAGACAATTTGAGGCATGGGGGAGGATGTGCAGAAGGATGATGACAGGAAGTGTTTAGAAAGAACAGGAAACTTAGAGAAGTGGAGCAGACGCTTGAGAGCAGGAAAAGGGTGATGAAAGGAAGTGTTTAGAAAGAGCAGGAAACTCAGAGAAGAGTAGCAGAGGCTTGAGAACAGAAACTGGAGTTGCAATATTGGATTTGGATGGTTATTTTTTTCAGTTTTCCAAGTGAATTTGGTGGAGTGGTGGGCCACAGGACGAGAGGTGTGTCTGAGTGACTACAGATATGTATGCGGATCGGGCCAATGGAGGACAGAACCCTAAAAAACGGTCCATAAGAGACAGACTCGGAGGCAATGTGGAGCAGCTTGCAATTGGGCGTCAGCCAAACACAAAGAGGTTTGTAAAGTGATCTTTTCAGCTGCATTTGGAAGTGATGAATGGGTTAGTTGTCATGCCTGAGGCTTCTTGTTGAATAACTTTTGTCCTTTTTGCATGATTGTGCATTTTTTTTTGTCATGATCTCTCAGGGTGCGAGAGGATAATGGGAAATGGAAGCATGATCTGTATGAGGACAAGGAGGAAGCAGATGTGCAGGGGATTTGTATCCTGCAAAACTACTTACCTGATCATACAAACAATTGCTGCCAATGCATAACAAACTGCTATGCCAGTTTGAAAAATTGTGAGAGTTTTCATTTAGGGTTGCATGCATATTTATGGAGTTGGCAGGTGAAGTAAGTATCATATTTAGACTCTTCTTGTCCTTTAGTTGTGCATCCCCATTACTGCAGAACTCTCCAAACCCACAGAATTGTCTAAAGATGCTTTTCCTATGCAGAAGAGTCGGGTCTTTTATAATTCAGAATACATGGTGTCCCACAGAATTCTCTAAAGACACTTCCCCCTATGCAGAGGAGTTGAGTCTTTTATAATCCAGAATATGTGGTTCCAGAAGGTTCAAATGGTCACAGTAAGTTCCCTAACAGCAATTTAAGATGGGCAGATCAGCTCTCAAGATTTGCGATCCAAGCTAGCTCGACCGAACCTCAGAGTAGTCAGGCAAAGGAAAGGAAGTGTTGGTGTGACGGACTTGAGAGAAAAGTTATCAGGTTCCACCTCTCAGCATCCATCAGTTCCTCAAGCCCAAGGTGGTGCAGAGCTCCAACGCCGGTTAACATCGGTTGTCCGGAATAGCTCCAGTGGAGCTCAAGCTGCAACTCAAGCAGCCGCTCCTATTCTGAAGCGGACAGCTTCAGTCACCAAACCATCTGCAGGGGTAAGATTCTCCTCTCTTCTGTGAAGTTCCTCTTTGCATTTTCAACTGCAATTATTTTTGAACTGGTCTCATGGCAGAACAAATCAACGCTTGCCACTATACCAAGCAATCTGCTTGCAGGTTGCTTTCTTGTGCTTCTGAAATGTGACAAAACTCCAAAAGCAGATTTTTGCATAATTTTGACCTGGAATTTTTGGTGGATTAATTGCATACTTATTTACACTTACCAATAGGAGGTCTGATGAAGTTAGTGGGGAGTCACAGCAGCAAGTCATCACCATTCATGATGAAGGTCATGGCCTTATACTTTGTGAGTGATGCTCACAACATGATGACTGCACTCATTCTTGTCATGTCTGTTTTGGTTTGGCTAGCACTGACAGTTTTTCTTCAGAGTGTTGTTGTGGAGTTTTCTCTGCAATCTCATAGGTATGCTAGGAAGGTGCTATACCCAAATGGAAAATGGGGGTGTATCAGCTTCCACTACTTCTAGCAAATACCATGGCATTGGGACAAGAAACTACAAGCACTGCATCTAATGTATCTATTATTGGAAGCTGAATTGCACACATGCTAAATTTCTGTGTGTCCAGGTTCCAAAAATTCTCATGGAATCAACATTTGCAGATAGGGTCTTACTTAGCCTTGCAAATTTGGTGAAGCATAGACTCGAGACCACCTGTTTTCAGCTCTAGGAATGTCAACAGTGGAATGCCAACTCAGTTTTTTTGTACTGATATTGGTTTACTGTCTTACTTGTCACTGCTAAACACGGCCAATTTTGCCATTGAAGACATGGTGGTATTTAAAGATAGTCTTGACAGGGCACTTCACTATGGGGCCTGGGCAGGGTAGTGAGCAAACGGTGGCTGGTCTTCTTCAATCATTGGGTTTGGGAAAATATTCAATCATCTTGCAGGCTGAGGAGGTGAGCAATGCAATGCCTCATTTGAATGTTCTTTGTACATTTCAACGTCCCATCCAGGGAAAGGACTAAGAGTGTTTTGTTGGGCAATGCAGGTTGATATGACTGCACTGAGGCACATGAGTGAGAGTGATCTTAAAGAACTTGGCATGCCTATGGTCAGTTGGTCCTCCTTTCTTTGTCCTTGTAAGAGCAGACTCTTGTAACTGTTTTGGATCTTACTGTTTGTAACCAGGTATTTCTGATTCTCCAGTTTTAAGAACACAGTCTTTCAGAACTGTGTAGAAAGAGGATATGTATTTCTGGGTGCTCCTCACTCCAGAGCCTCATTAGTTTATTGTGTTGCAGATGGTATCCTTTGTTTTTCAGCTTGTAATGAGTCATGTAGAAAGGTGATGGATCTGCAGCTTGTCTGAGGACCTTTACATTAGCAATTTGATGGTTTCTTCTGTTGTGTACATAATTACTGGAAATTGTTCATGGCTTTCCCTTTCCATGATGCGGGATGGAGATGGCCCTCCCAACAGAAAGCTTTGTTGGCATGGACTGAGAGATGCAGCAATATTTAATGCAGCACCTTGTAGGCAACAGGTCAACATATGCAATCATAATGGTTTATGTTTTTTGACAGGGGCCAAGGAAGAAGATCCTACTAGCACTTGGGCCTTCAAAATGAGTGCATCTTTTGTACAGTTCACTTGCACAGAGGTGTGTTGGTGCCAGCATGCTGCTGGGATAGCCTGCTGCAGAATGGTAGGAATACGGCCAAGATTGCACTGCTCTGTTGTTTTCAGTGACACAGGTGTCATGATAGTTTTAATGCTCTTTTTAGGGTTTATTAGATTACTCTGTGACTTTGAAGCATTATATGTCCAGTTTCATGAACAAGGCATCAAAATTGGCACCTCTATAGTGTACTTATTCTGGTTATCTATCCCGGGTTATCTTTTTGCTCAGAGCAGACATTTTATGCTATTAGCATAGTGGGTGCAGGTGAATGTGACCCTCAGGGGCTCAGAATGACCGTAAAGAGTCAGGTATCCAGGATTTTAAGGGGTGCATAAAGAGACCCAGGTATGTTAGAGACTTGTAGCTTGTGTAAGTATCTGAATTGCAAAACAAAACATTCTCTGTCCACCACATTTCAATTTCCAGTGATGGTTTTTTCTGCTTTGGGATGTGGTATTATGTCCAGTGTCTGCTAGCATGCAAAACAATTGTTATGCATGTTTCACATCTTTTCACATGGGTTTGCATAGAGCAAATATTTCTTGGTTAGTAGGTCTGTGATTTTAAGACGCTGAGGTTTGCTGCCTAGAGACTCTCAACTTTTTGTAAGTATCTGCAATGCAAGTACACATCCTCTCTGCACCACTTTTGAATACCTGGGTGGTGGCTTCTTTTGCATTTTGTCAAGGAGCTATGTTCCAGACTTGTATCTCCTGGTTTTTGGATCAACTTTCATGGCCTGTTTACCTCTATGACATATTTTTCAGTAGAGCAGACATCAGTTGGTTTGCAGTTCTGTGTATTCAGTGATTCTTGGATGGTATTGTAATCAGGTTACAGAGCTTCATTCCATTATAGCGTCTAGTGTCAGCCCATGGCATAGTGTTGCATACACACAAGGCAGTTTTGTTCTGGGATGATTTGTGTCAGTCTTGTTGGTGTCCAGATGAAGGGTGTACGTAGTAGCATGAGGGTGTGGTGGCACTTTGCAGCATTAATCTCCACCTTTCTTTGAAATTCAATAGTGACATGCATGGACAGTTCTCAAGCTATGCTTTCTTTGTCTCTTTTTCTGTGTCTGTTCTACCTAGTGCACCTTCTTGCTTGAGGCACAGCTGGTCAATTTCAGATGCTCTTCCTTCTTTTGCATGAATGGCAAACAGTGGCCATGACCAGCTGCTAACTCTTCCTAGTTGTGAATAATCTTTGGATGCCTCTTGTTTTTATCTTGTGTTTTTGCAGTGAAGAATTTGGAAGCATTCCTTACATGTGCATGGCAACCATTACAGCTGCCTGTCATACATGTGAGGGTCTTATAAATATAGTGACACAACCACAGGCATGGAGACTCACACCCTGTCACCACCAGTTTCATCTTCATCAAACTGTTTAACCATGCAGTTGCCAGAGGTAGCATTGCAAAGCCTGAGTGGTAACACTGGGGACTGTACTCAAATTCATACCACTGATGAGGACAGCACCAGAGGGCAGTGAGCAAATACTTGAATACACTGGGAAACCTCAATAGATTGATTGGACTGAGTATTCTGCTCTACCATCTTCTGGTTCTGGTAGCAATGAGGGGCCAGGGGATATGGCGGAGGAGCTGCAGCAGCAGAAACTTCTGAGTGTGAGCAGATTGGACATGTAATGAGACACTCACTGTAATGGAGTGTCTTAAACTTGATATTGTATTGTAATGCTGTTGTACAAGAATGAATTGGAGAAGGAGTGCATTTACAAAGTACATTTAGCTACTAAAGCATAGTAACTTAGGATGTAATATGTGATTCTTTTAGGCCTCTAATGACAACCCGATGTTGTCTTTGCAAGAAGACTAGGCCAAAAGTAGGGTTACTGTCATGGGTGGTGGCAAACACTGCTTGCTCTTTTTGTGATTTTTGGCAGGTGGTGGGGGCTTTGAGCTTTTTTCCCTCATAATAGTGAAGAGAGCATTTCAAACAAGTATTACAATACTAGTACATCCTTTGGAGGCAACAATTCCAACTTCCAACTGAAGTCATGCAAAAGCTTGCCAGTAGTGTAGTTTCTGTGTGTCCTCCTATGACCATTATAGCCTCTTTGACAATCTCTCATGCATGTAGCAGTTGCTGCACGTGTTCTGATTTTGAATAAGAGCAGCTTGTGTGCTCCACACCGCATCAAGAGGTTTTTCTAGTACCAGATGAGCTTGCAAGCAGGCATACCGCAAGGGAGAACATAATGAGCATAGCAGCAAGGAGAATGTATGTCTGGCGAGATGATCTGTAGTATTCCTTGAATATCAGCACCCCCCAGAAGGTGCTCACGAGTGGCAGTGCCTGCCATCAAACATGTTCCACTTGGTGAGAAACAAGCTCGTGTTCATTGATGTGGTAATGGATGTTGGGCTGCAACTGAAATCTTAACCAACATTGTAATGCTTTGAATTGCAGATGAGCAACAAGAGTGTAATGATGCAAGCGGGTCTGAAAGCTGAACCTGGACAGCATCTGCAGCAGCATAGCCTGCAGCCTGACCCCCCATGAACTGGAATCCATTGCCCAGGCCACAAAGTAGACCAGCCAGGAGTGCCCACTGACGGCCTCTCCAATCATTGATATACATCTTCAGGGAAGATTTGGGTAAGCCAAGTAGTGGGCGATACAGGAGCACTGTATTCACTGTTATACCCCAAACAAAGGACATTGTGGAGAAGTAGAAGAAAGCAGTGTACACCACCAAGTGCGGTACTCCGGGCTTCAGACGGTGCCACTGGTCATTGGTGGCCAGGTTGAAGGCAGGTGAGAAAAGTGCAAAGCAAATTCCTGAGGCCGCCGCAATGGCTAATCCAAATGGCACTTTAGCCCCTGTTATCTGCACAAACCCAAGCATATGATACATAGACCTTGCATGAGACACCCTTCCTCTGTGACCTCCCTCCCTTCATGCTTTGTCATGAATCAAACAAGAAACTGAAGAAAAGAGTAGAAACCAAAGTGCATCACCTTCATTGCCCGCTGTTCTTCCAGTTGTGTCAGATATTGAGCACTCCCAGCTTTTACTTCAACGCTATTTGCTTGGGCTTGGAACTCATTGTTGTCACTGCCTTTTTCTTCTTTTGAATTGGTTTCTGCATAAGTTCCCACCTTCACTTAGAGAGAATTTTCCTTCTGTGAGAAAACTAGATGAGTACTGAATGAGAAGAAGAGTTGAAGGCATGTTATGTACTTGCTGAATTTGCAGTGAGATTTTGAGAAGATTTTCAGGTTGACTATCTTGTACAAAACCAAGCAACTTTTCTCAAGCTTTTTCCTCAATGGCTGCTCTAGCAGAGACAACTGCTTGTGCAAACATTGCTTTTGTAGAATTGGGTGGTACCTGACTCCTATCCTAACTGATCCAACTTTGTGCAGGGTTGTAGGAGTGACAAGAATTTTTACTTGTAGGTGACTCGATGCTTTCAGGATCATAGGTGTGGTCCATCTTGAGCTTTGCATCACTCCTGTTTTCCACACCCAATCATACAAACATCAGGAGAATGGTAAAGATTGAGGCCAAGATGTATGCTATCCCATCACTCAGCAGGAGTAACACAGCGAGCTCCAAAGACTGAACAATCTCCAAGCTTTTTGTACTTTGATTCTACACCCAAACCCATTGCTTTCTCTTTCTGCAGGAATGTGTAAGTTTTGTGATGTGTGTGCATCTCTGTGCCATGAAGGAGTAACTGTTTTAGAGCGAGTGTTGTGGTACCCACTGGTTTTGTGCTTGCAGCTTGGCCAAGTTGTCTCGAGAGTAAGATGCATGTAGTGCAGCTCCTAGAAACACAGCAATCAAAAAGCATCCCACTCCTGGAAACAGAATTTGTGCTTTGTTGATTCGATCGTCCAGAAAGTAATTCATGGTTGTTCCTGCAGACTCAGACCCCATTTGTTTTCAGCTCACTCTTTGTCAATGCATCGTATGTTTTATGTATATATCTGCAACTATAGAAAACATTCAAGAAACATCAATCAGCAGTTTCTTCTTTAGAGGTTCTATGCAAGATGCTCAACAACCTTCAAGTCTCATGACTTGTTGGACATCAGAAGTCGCTTTATCATTCCCCTGCTTTTTTTTCCCAAGGATTGTAAGGTTTGAGAGTACCTCCAACAACAGTTATGCTTGCGGAAATCACATTGGCAATGGAGATGCCTACAAATGGCCATGCATACTGTGACATCAAGTTGCCCATTCCTAGTACCAGCCCTCCAGCTATTGCAAATCCCACTGATGGCCCATTGTCCTGCAAAGCACCCACAAGCATATCATGTACCAAGCTGAATGGCAACAGACGATGAAGAAGAAGAAGAAGAAGAAGAAGAAGAGGAATGGTGTTTCTTCAGACCAAGTATCTCTATAGTCTCATCTCTTCAACTTCTGGGCTATACCATCACTCTACCACCTGCTTGGAAATTTTGTAAGTTCTGCTGGCTGCAATTGCATGTTGTCCAAATTTTCTGAGGAGTTCATTGTTTTCCTACTTCAGAAGCTGGGTTGAGTTCATGGGTTCTCAGAATGCTCTGACAAGGGTATAGTCTGGTTGGTCTTGTCCTCCATAACTGTGTCGTGGAAATCTTTTGGTTTTGGTGCAGTGTCTCAGACACCAAAAGTTATTTACCTGGGGCAGCTGGGTCAGGAAATTTGGAGACTCAGGAGTGCTGCTTCCAATCTGTCCCAACGTGAATGCAAAGATGATTGCAACAAGGTAATTTGTGAAGGAGTAGTCCAAATAGGTGTGCATAAGATTGCGCCCTTGTCTCTCCACCAGATTGAGCAGAGCTGGCCATGTGCCCAGAAAGCACAAAGCCGCTACCATAAGCGCTATGGCACCCCCTTTCTCTTGTACAAGATACATCTTTGCAAATATAAAAGCCCGAGCTTTTCTCAACAACTTCTTGCCAACTTCTTCTTCTTCTTCTTCTTCTTCTCACTTTTTCTACAAGAGAATCTGATCAGAAGAATAATTCATTCCAATTCTTTCTCTTTGCAGTACCAGCTTCTCTACGTGTAGAGAGAGAGAGAGAGAGAACAATTACAACTAGATTTCAGTTTTCTGCAAATCAAAATGGAAGAAGCTAAGACTGTCCTAAACTCTCTGGCATTGGGATGGCAGTCAGAAATTCAAAGAGCTTTTGCACCTGGAGGAGAAGACCCAAAAAGCTTAAAAACCTCTGACAACAAGCTACATAAGTTGGTGCATCTTCTTACAGTTTACACCCCAAAAAAAACAATCCAACAAAAGTCCTCCACAAAAACTAGATCTCCAATAATGCATTTAATCTACAATTTCTTCTCAGGCTTCTGCAAAAGCCCACCAAAAATTAAAACAAAAAATCAGACTCTTGATACTTCCAATGTGAACTCTTTCCAAATTCTTTTCCAAGTACAACAAAAAACCCTGGGCCCAGAAAAGCAAAAGTTGGAATCTTTAGCAAAGTACGTACCCATTAGAGTCTATGTTGCAATAAGATTTGATGCAATTGAAGAGTGTGATGATTTTCATGAGAAGAAACTGGTGAGAAAGGTGGTAGCCTAGCAGCAACAGAAGACAGAGTGCATGGGGAGGCAGCTTATCTTATACACACACACACACAAGAGAAATTACCAGTGTTGTGTGGGTATCAGAATTTTCTGATACCCGCCATTTCAGGTTTTCACAAACTAACTTACAAAAGGTTGTGGTTTTTTCAATTTTTAAAAGGAAATTTATGCACCGTGGCAAGGATATCAGTTTTTTTTATTTTTTTTATTTATTTTTTATTTTTTTTTATTTTATAAATTTTAATTATAAAATTGAATCGGTTCTCACAATGTCAATTCTCATAAATTTGAGAACAATCCATTATCATTTGACGATTCCCACAAATCGATTATTATTGATTTGTGAGAGGGTTTAAATTTACTACCTAATTTTGACCTACGACTTAGGGTATTACTACATAGGGTAAATCAACCAACCGGCAATTGAACATTTAAGCACTTAAAGCAAGCCAGATCCAAGGGGAGAGCACACTCCGTTGTTTCTAATGTCCAAACAAAATTTGAACCCCTCTTATTGGTGCATCTAGCACACTAAAAATCTTCAAAAATAAAATATAATTGAAAAAGTTATGACCCCTCAAAAAAACTAAAAAAACAAACCATCATATACTACAAAGATTGATTCTTGAATATTGAAATTATATTTTTTATCTTACTCTCTTGCTATTAGAGTTCAAAGATGATTTATAGAACTTCAATTGGCGTTCTTATGGTTCTTTAAATTATTTTAAATAAATAAGAAATAAAGAAAGTTATGAGGTTTGAAAGTAAGAGAGTCAAAATGAAGAAAAACAAGAAAAAAAAACGCATTTTGCAATTGAAAAAAACATATTTTCTTTACAGCTCTTAAGATTCCACACACCAACAACATGAACAAAAAAAGGGATTAATTTTTGGGGGTATTTTGGAATTTTTGTTTTTTCTCAATGTGTTCCCACCAAGTTCCCAATGGGTCTCCCCCCCAAAGTTCCCAATGTGTTCCCAATTTTTTTCCCAATAGTAGTACCTCACTTCATTTCATTTGTTTTGCCCAAACATTGTCCTCTTGGGAACCTATGTAGGTGGCCCAATATTGGGACTTTTATGTTTTTATATTTGGAGTAAATACTATTACAAAGGAGTTTCCAAAGTTTCAGAACTTTTTTTTTGAGGGTTATGGGCCAATCAAATAGGCTCATTGCAAAAGACAATTTTGAACTTAGAAAGCACTGCCCAAACAGATTAACATGGATCACACTAATATAACCAGACTCTTACCCATAAACCCATGATTGTGCATCTGAAGTAGTGAAAAGCTTGGCCAGTTTTTGCTAGTGTATTTAGAGGATGCCTTACAAAGCATTCTATTGGTTTGTGAGCATGGCTTTATGCCTGCAGTTTCATGATGTGTTTACTTTTCATTTATCACCATATCAGTTTGGGGTGTTGGTTAAAGGAGGTTTTGTGGCCATGGTCCATGATATTAGAATCACTTTGGATGCCCATTTTGATTGGGTGGTACTTTAGGTTAACATTGTAAATGTTTTCAACTCATGTAAAGCCATTTTCCAGGAACTTTGGGCAACGTGGGTAATTATCTCAACTTTTTCCATTTGTTCTTTTTTCTTTAGGTTCCATTGTACTTTAGTCATCATTCTTTTTCGAAGGTTTTTTCAGTCATTACACATATTAAAGGACATCTTGGACGAAATGAAGCTTCTTATCCATTCATCCGTCCCGTCATTCATTCATGGATAGCATCATATAGGGAAGAAAACAAGCTTCTTATCCATTCATCCGTCTCGTCATTCATCCATGGATAGCATCATACAGGGAAGAAAACAAACTTCTTATCCATTCATCCGTCCTGTCATTCATCCATGGATAGCATCGTACAGGGGGAAGAAAACCCTGGCAGAAATAAATAACCCACCCCCCTTTGCGCATGTGTCGTTGTTTAAGGAAAAGCATGCCCCGCCCCAGGGTGTCTAATATCAATATTAGACCAAAAGGGCCAAATACACCCTGACATGCACCTAGAAAACCTGAAAATTGTCACTATTAAAAACGTTGGCAAAAAAAACCATTTTAACTACCATCCCAGCACCAATAACCAGGGCAACCTTCCACAACACCCATGGGTCCTTTCTTTTTCGAAAGAAAAAAATTCACCTCCAAGACCACCCTTTGTTTGACCTCCCATGTGAAGAAAACCTTTTTAAAAACTTTTTAAAAAAGGTCCCATAGGTGTTGGTTGTGGAGGTTGCCTTGGCTATGGGGGCAAGTGGCAACAGTTGCCATGGCTACTGTGGCCAGGGCATTTAATAGTGGTGACTCAAACTATGTTTACCTTTCATGTAAGGTAAATGCTTGAGAGCATGCCCAAGGGTAACCACCTCGAAGTATTTAACACATCTAGTGTGCATTGTTTAATTTCTACCCCCTTCCCACCAATGAACCTCAAAAATTGGACTTTGCAAAGTCATTGATGGTGCACTCGCACTTGATGCCAAGTTAGTGTGAAATGAAAATATAAATGGAATCCTAGGTGGCACCCAATGTCAAATGGGTGATAGCATAATGCTAAGTGAATGTTAACTTAACATAAAATATTCATGGTAAATAAATTTAGTCCTAAATGACTAGCATGATGTTAGGGGATTCAACACTAGAGTCTTTAACACCATGTGTGAATGCACTTTGATTACCCTACCTATTCAAACAATGAAACTATGGTACTACCTTTTCAAGTTCGGCATTAATGTGTCGAATAATTAATATAATTTGAAGATTCTTATTGAGCACTTGAATTTTTGATTTGGAAAATTTTGGCACTTAAGGATTAAATTCAATAACAATATTAATGTTTTCATCAGTTTGTAATTGTAATTTTGTAATATGTATTGTCAAATACACACACACATGTGCATTAGGCACAGGGTTCAAACTAGTTCTTTTGTATGTGAGCACACAACAAGACAACCCTGTAACATGGCCTTTTTTTACCCTTACTCATTTTGGTGCTCTCCACTATTCTTCAGGGGTTTTCCTTGTGTGTCTCTTCCCTTATCTAGCCAATGACACCCATATCCTTGCCCTTGCCCATATTGTCTCCCTCACCATTAACCAATTTGCTTCTTAGTTGGCTACTATGGGGTTGTCTGTGCAACCCCATAAATGTTTACTTGGGTTCCATTTGGCCTACGTCCTACATTCGTCCCTCCTATGAAATTTTGTTGCCCCCTCAATGACATTAAGATCCTCAATGTCCCCTTTGGCCTTGCCTCCTTCACTTTTATTTTTTGCAAGAGACTTTAAATGAGGATGTTTGGCATGCATACGTGTTCCCGAGGTTAGGGGACCTTCATGTGGCTTTTGGTATTCTTTCTCAATGTTTCACACAATGGCCTTCCTTTTTGCTTCATTACTTCCCCCCTTCAAAAATTTGGAATCAACTTGCAATTTTTGGCTCCACCCGAATGGGAGTATTTAAAAGGCTTTTGGGTCTAAACTCACTTGAATGCCCCGAGGCCCCTATTGTTCGTCGACAGGTGGCTCTCTCCATCTCTAATGGGGGCATAGGGTTGATTTCTTTAGAAGTCATAACTCCAAGTACTTATATAAAGAGCTAGGCCTTAGTAACCCCTATTATGGCTTCCACGATTTTGTTGGATTTTTGCCCATTTTTGTTGGAGGCGATAGGTGCAAATAGCTCAAAGCCCCTCCCTTTCTAGGCGCAATTAAGATCAATGCAAAAGTTTTTTCCCCCAAGGGCTATAACATGTGTTTCCGCCCCCCCCCCCCTTTTGAGCAGTTAGCTCTAAGAGGTGCATATTGCCTTAAGAAAATATTGCAAAGAGATTACACAATCATTCCTTTACTAACATCCTTTTTTATTTATTTTCCAATCCACATCAAATGTGTTTGAGGTCATGTGCGGGACCAGGTGCGAAAGCTTGGTTGTTAGCCCACCTAATCATTCTTTTCTTTTGCTTGCCTTCAGATGTTTTTTCCACCAGATTACACACTAGGTTGGGTCTTTCCCATCTTTTAGTCCTTAGGGTATCACACTACATTGTAACCAACCTTTGGATTCTATAGGGATCCACCTTCTTCTTTGCACACATGGTTGGGGGAGGATTGCCTCACATAATATTGTGCAAAATGTTTTTGTGGTCATTGCAAAAAATGCGGGATTTCATGTTTCACAATAACAAACCCATATCCTTTCATTATCTACCTTACAATCTTCATGTATTGACTCAACATTGTTTTATCAGTTGATGGTGTTGACACATAGGCAGATATTGTCATCGCCGACTATACTTGAGTTGATTTGATTTCACGGGCTGTTCTTTTTGATGGGGTTGTGATGACAATTGTGATTTAGGCGAAAGATGGTCTTTATCATGATCAATTCCCAATGGACATGTTTCTCTTTCTAATTGTGGAAGTTTTTGGATGTTCACACTAATAGGTGGATGAATTTTTTCATCAATGTGCCAACATGGTGTGGGGAGCAAAAGGCATTCAAGGAACTCCTCTTTCAATTTTATGCACATTTTATAGGCAAAGGGTGTTAATGATGTTATAGTGTGCACACATAGTCTTTATTTTGAAATGTGTTGTTGTCGTAGGTGAAGGTTTTTCTAGGTTAAGCATCCTTTCAAGAGCTCTTCCCTTTTCTTTATTTGATATGCTTCTCATGACAGGAGGGGTTCAGGAATTTTATGTTCCCTTTGTGGTTCACCTTCTTTGGTGGTTTTGTTGTCTTCTTGGATTTGGGTCCTTCCATTTTGTTCCTTGTTTTCCCCCTTTTTTTTGGGTGCTTTGGTTTATTTACGATTGGCAAGGTTTTATCATAGAAAACCAATGAGCTTTTCAAAAAGCATAATGCTTACAAAGGTGAGCATTTCACAGGTCTTACACATTTCAAAAAGCTACTTGGGTTTTTTCCTATGATACCCAGCTGATACCCATTGGGTATCATAGGAAGTTTTGGGGGAAACAAATGGACGATTTTTATGCTATGTTTAACCCATGGAGGAAGGCTTTACAAAATTCAAGACTCCCCCACTCCCACCTCATGGTCCCTTATTTTTGTAAAAAAAGCCTCAGTCAGTCGTAGTGCTTTACCCTACATGTAAAAAACCTCCAACAAGATCCGTAGTGAAGTTGGAGGAATGCTTCACTAGTGTAAAGAACATGCAAAGGTATTTCAAGAAACGGAATGCCCACACTAGCGCATGTTTTGTTTTCTGACATGAAATCAAAAATTGTCAATTTTTACACTGTGTGTGTAACAGCAGTTTGGGTTTAGGGTTTAGGGTTGTGAATCAAGATCACTGGGGCAAACCGCTTATTAACAAGCTTGCAAATTTTTACACCCAAGGCTTTTTTATTTTTCCACAAGAATTTCTAATAGGTAATAGAGTTTTCCTTAAAGTCACCCTTGTCTTTGGGCATCCTTTCACCCCCTATGTCCTCTTTGACTGATGCCCTCTTTGACTGAGGTCTCTGCAAAGTAATGAAATTTTACTAAATCTGGGTATGAAATGGTGAAAAATGTCAGTATTTAATGCACAAGGTTCGAGAGTAATTACAATAGTCAGGCCACCCCACCATACTGAGATC
>Ga0116230_10003562_pt1 | contig 15231 bp, 11 predicted proteins | sample S1TSphfallax_3_FD_88678 | JGI IMG/M metagenome (GOLD analysis project Ga0116230, IMG submission 88678) | Host-associated microbial communities from peat moss isolated from Minnesota, USA - S1T2_Fd - Sphagnum fallax MG | ecosystem: Host-associated > Plants > Peat moss > Unclassified | place... | reverse complement strand
CGAGCTGAGCAATCGGATCGGCTGATTCTTCCCATGTAACGCCGGTCGAAAGGTCGGCGTGACATTTGATGACCGAAATTGCGTTTGCAGCGACATTTCGGGGCAGGAGCGAACCGCCAAGGGCCCCGGAAAATATAAAGGCAGCGGATCGAGTCCATTCGATCCGATACAGAGTGAGTGTCTGGTTCCATGGGCAGAGCCGCCCGCGGTGTGACTGGCAAAAGGAGCGCCAATGAGAGTGTTGGTCATCGATGATTCTCGAGCAATGCGGACGATTCTGCGAACGACCCTGGCTGAGATAGGCCACGAGTCGGTCGAGGCGGGAAACGGACAGGAAGGGCTGGACCGGGTGGCGAGCAAGGGCCCGTTTGAACTGGTTCTGGTGGACTGGAACATGCCGGTGCTGAACGGTCTGGAGTTCATCAGAGCCGTGCGTTCCAACCCGGCAAATGCCGCCATGAAGATTGTCATGGTCACCACCGAGGTGGAGATGGGTCAGGTCGCCAAGGCACTGGATGCCGGCGCGAACGAATACCTGATGAAACCGTTCACGCGGGACTCGCTGAAGGAAAAGATCGAAATGCTTGCCGCCGCGTAAGCCTGCCGATCGGAGAGAGTCATGGCGAAGTTAAGAATTTTAATTGTCGACGACTCGGTGGTGGTGAGGAAGATCCTCACCGACTCCCTGGCGTCGGAGCCGGACCTGGAGGTCAGCAGCGCCGCCAACGGTCGGATCGCGCTGGCGAAGATTCCGCAGGTGAATCCGGACCTGATCACGCTCGACATGGAAATGCCCGAGATGGACGGGCTGACGACGCTGAAGGAACTGCGAAAGCTGTATCCGAAGCTGCCGGTGATCATGTTCAGCACGCTGACCCAGCGCGGCGCGGCGGCAACGCTCGACGCCCTGGCGGCGGGAGCGAACGACTATGTGACCAAGCCGGCCAATGTCGGTAGCGTTGCGATCGCATTTGCCCGGATCAAGAGCGAATTAATTCCGCGGATCAAGGCCCTGTGCGGCGCGGAGGAGAAAGTCGCGACCGCTGTCACGCCGCCGATGCCGGTGAGATTGGCACCCAGACCCGTGGTCCACGCTATGGTGGACATCGTCGCCATCGGCGTCTCAACCGGCGGTCCCAACGCGCTGTCGGCGATGCTTCCGCTGCTGCCTCGGGGTTTACCGGTGCCGATCGTCATTGTTCAGCACATGCCGACGCTGTTTACCAAGCTGCTGGCGGACCGGTTGGCCGGTCAATGTCAGCTGGGTGTCAGCGAGGGATCGCCGGGAACGGCGATTCAACCGGGGCAAATTTACATCGCGCCCGGCGGTTCGCACATGGTGGTGCAGCGGCTGGGCAACAATGTGTTGATCGGCACGAACCTGGAACCGCCTCAGAACTCGTGCCGGCCCGCGGTGGATGTGCTGTTTCGCTCGGTGACAAATGTGTATGGCCCCCGAACGCTGGGTGTGATCCTGACGGGAATGGGCAACGATGGGATGCGCGGGTGCGAGCAGATCCGTGAAGCCGGTGGAGATGTAATTGTTCAGGATGAAGCCTCGTCGGTGGTCTGGGGAATGCCCGGGTTTGTCGCCCGTGCCGGACTTGCGAGAAAAATCCTGCCGCTGAGCGAAATAGCAGGCGAAATAGTCCGATGCGTCAATCAACGCCGGCAACCCTTGCCGATGGCAATCGCGTCTTGAGGTGAGGAAAAACAGACATGGCAATTGCTACCTCCGATTTTGAATACGTCTGCGGGTTGATCCGCGCCAAGTCCGGAATTGTCCTGGAAGCAGGCAAGGAATATCTGGTCGAAGCCCGGTTCAACGCGCTGATTCGCCAGCAGAAGATCGATTCGATCGCCACGCTGGTTGCCAGGCTCAAGGCCAATCCGGCAGATCCGCTGCATAAGCTGGCGGTCGAGGCGATGACCACCAATGAAACCAGCTTCTTCCGGGACCATCACCCGTTCGAGGCGCTGAAATCAACGGTGATTCCCGCTCTGCTGGAAAAGCGGAAGGCGACCCGGTCTCTGAACATCTGGTGCGGCGCCAGTTCCACCGGGCAGGAGCCTTACACCATGGCGATGACCCTTTGCGAGGCAATACCCAGGCTGGCTGATTGGAAAATCACTTTCCTCGCCACCGACTTGTCCGCGGAAATGGTCGCCAAGTCCCGGGCTGGAAAATACAACCAGATCGAGGTCAACCGGGGCTTGCCTGCCGCGTTGATGGTGAAGTATTTCGAGCGTCATGGTTTGGATTGGCAGATCAAGGAACCGCTGCGGAAGATGGTCGATTTCCGCGAGATGAATCTGACGACGTCCTGGCCGCTGATGCCGCTGATGGACATCATCTTCCTGCGGAATGTGCTGATCTATTTCGACAACCAAACCAAAAAGACGATCCTGGGGCGCATCCGGCAGGTGCTCAAGCCTGACGGGTATCTGTTTCTCGGATGTGCGGAAACAACCCTTTGCCTTGACGATGGATACGAGCGGACGCAGATCGAAAAGAGCGGCTGCTACCGCCTCCGCGCAGCGATGCCGATCGCCAAAGCGGCATGAACACCAGTCAGGAGAACGCAATGAATTTCAACGCTGAAGAAATGATCCAGATCGTCGCTACGATCTGGGAAACCGCCATCGGCCTGCAGATCCTGCCGGAGTCTCCCGACTCCCGGGGATCGATCGGAAACCGGCCCCGCTCGACCGCGGCACTAATCCAGATCACCGGCGCCTGGAACGGAGCGATCCTGCTGGATTGCCCGGTCGAGGTGGCCAAGCTGGCGGCATCGATCATGTTCAGCACGGATGTTGCAGATATTACCGTCGCCGACCTGCAGGATGCGGTCGCCGAGATGGTCAACATGGTTGGCGGCAACTTCAAGGCGCTGTTACCCGAAAGATGTTATCTGTCGCTTCCGGCGGTGGTGGAAGGCGGAGATTATTCCGCCCGCATTCCCGGCAGCAGCTTGCTCGGTCGAGTGCATTTTTCCTGCCAGGGACATCCGATGTCGATTACGGTGCTGCAAAAATCGGCCGATAAGTCACTTGCAGCGTGAGATCCCAATAAGTCTTTACTCTTTCTCCAAACCGGAGTGTACGAATGTCGATTGCTACAGCCCCAGCGCCTGCCATTGATTCAAAGTTCATCCTGCCATTCATGAACGCGACACGGGATGTCTTTCAGAAGATGGCGGGCGTGGCAACCACCATTGGTAAGCCTTATCTCAAGACCGACGCGAGCGCCACCTACCAGGTCTGCGGAATCATCGGATTTTCCGGGCAGATCACCGGGTCGGTCGTCGTAAGCTTTTCCGACGCCGCGGCGGAAAAACTGGTCGAAGCGTTCGCGGGGGTTCATTTGGCGGTGACCGATCCCGACTTTGCAGATGCCGTCGGTGAACTGGCGAACATGATTGCCGGCAGCGCAAAGAAAAATCTCGGCGCGCTGGCGAACATTTCGACGCCAAGCGTTGTGATCGGCAAGGGGTACACCGTTACCACCACCCGAAACGTCCCCTGCCTGGTGATCCCCTGCGGGAGCCCGTTCGGAGAGTTTGCCGTTGAAGTTTCAGTGAAGAAGACTGCTGCTGTGTAATTCGGCCGTAATCGGACAGTTTAGGGAAATAGGAGATCCAATCATGAAATGCTTGCTTGTTGACGATTCGCGGACGATGCGGAACATTCAAAAGAAGGTGCTTTGCGCTCTGCCCGGCGTGGAATTTTCCGAGGCCGGAGACGGCGTGGAAGCCCTGTCAGTCATCGCAGCCACGCCCGGCGGGTTCGACCTGATGATCGTGGACTGGAACATGCCGAACATGGATGGCATCACGCTGGTGAAAAAGGTCCGCGAAACGGACAAGAAAACCCTGCTGATCATGGCGACCACCGAAGCCGAAAAATCCCGCGTGCTCGATGCGATCCGGGCAGGGGTGAACAACTACGTGGTAAAACCTTTTACACCCGAGGGGCTGCTGGAAAAGGTTTCAACGACCCTTGCAAAAGCAAAGGCCGCCGCCTGAACCCGAGCAGGGTAACATCGCGACGCCTCCTGGATTTCAGTTCATCGTCGGTTTGGGTGCATTTCCCGCGCCCGCTCGCAGCCGCGACCCCCGTGTCGCGGCTGCGATCGCGCCTGAAACCCGATTCCAACAATTTATCCCAAAAGGCTGCTGTTTTAGCTGCCGTTGCGAAATCGAATCCCAGACACATCCAAAAATCTGAGGCAGTTTTCAAGGAAAGATGAAGTGCTATATTTCCGAAGTTAGAGTGAGTAGGGTGGATGATCGTCGCCACCCTCGCCATGGATGCCAGCCGCTGGTCCGGAGCCGGGAAAGTTGATGGGTGAGCCACCGAAAGATTCTCAGGACGGGGTAGACATAAACGTGTCTGCGGATTCGATGAGCGTCATGCTCGTCATCCGCCAGGGTGCCAATGCCGATTTTGCAGATATCATCCGGCGGATTCGCGATCTGAAGGTCGCCCGGTTTGATGACGGAATCGTCATTGAGGCGCTGGACCAGAGCAAGTCAGCTCAAACATCCATCGAGGTCGCGCGTGGCGTTGCGCCTGTGGACGATCATGGGGGGAAGATCGAATTCCAGATTCCGTTTTCCCAGGACTCGGCGTCACTGATCACCATGGTCGAGGTCGGGCAGACCATCGGCCAACTCTCTGCTCCGATCAGCGGAACCGACGGCTGCGATGTGTTTGGAAAAACCGTCGAGCGCCGGAAGGTGATCCCACAGGGGTTGGGGCGCAATATCCATGAAGAAAATGGAAAGCTGATTTCTCATCTGCGGGGAAACCTGCGGTTCACCGGAAACATCCTGAACGTCGAGCCGTTGCTCGAAGTCCGCGCCGATGCCGAAAACGTTGCCCCGATCACCTTCGAAGGGGATGTGCTGATGCACGGAAACATCAGGGACGGCCGAAACGTCCAGATCACCGGATGCCTGAGCGTCGAAGGGACGATGGAAGCCATCCAACTGACTGCCGGCGCTTCGGTGGCGGTGCAGGGCGGGATCGTCGGAAATCAAAAGGGCAAGTACATCATCGGCGGGGATCTCCGCTGCCGGTCCGTGACCGGCGGATTCATCATCGCCAGCAAGGACATCCACGTCCAAAGCAACATCAGTGACGCGCGCATCACCTGCGGCGGACGCTTGCAGGTCGCCCAGGGGCTGATATTCGGCGGCGTCGTTGCCGCCAACAGCGGGCTGACCTGCGCCACCCTGGGACACCCCGGTGGGGTACCCACGCTGATCGAGGCTGGAGAAGGCATTGCAGCTCGAGCGTTTCAGGCCATGACCACCGCCCGGATCACCGCAAATCAAAAGAGAATCCAGATCATCCGGGCGAGGATCGCGCCGCTGATGAAGATCATGAAAACGCTGACACCCCAGCAGCGCGAGAAAGCGACCGAACTGCTTTACGAAGCCGATGAGCTGGAAGTGGCCACCGGGAAGCTGATCACCGACCAGAAAACCCAGACGACCGAGCTTCACGACACAGCCCGCGCCGAAGTCACGGTTTCCAAGATGATCCACCCCGGCGTAACCGTTCGGTTTCCCACCGCAAAAACGACCTTCACCTCCGTCTTCAAAGGCCCATTTACGCTGGTTCCGCGTCAAGTGGACAATACAACCCAGGTGGTTCTCATCGACGGCAACGATCAATCCGTGACAGCGCTGCCGACCATCGCTGTCGAAGCCGAAGATTCCGCCAAGTCCGGTCGCAAGAAGGCCGCCTGATTCGTAGGCATTACGGGGTCACCGCCTTGCAGCAACCCTACGGCGGCGGCTGAGCAGGGCGGCGGCGGCGACGATTATCCCCGCAGATGCCGGCTCGGGTACTGCGGAGGTTGCACCCGAACCAGCAATCTGGGCGGAGATAGCGGCGGAGATCTGGGCACCCTGCTGATTGAAGGCGTTGTCGATCAGCGTGTAGTCGCTGCCGTTGACGACTCCATCGTAGTTGAAATCGCCATTGAACCAGCCGGTCAGCGGCGATGAACTGTGCGACTGGTTGTAGGTGTAGGCGTTGTCGATTCGGCTGTAATCCGTGCCGTCAACTTTGCCGTCCAGGTTGGTGTCGCCGTAGTAGGTGTACTTGATCAGCACATCAGAGTCTGAAACGGGCTGGCCTTCAAAAGTGGGGTAAAGCGCGGTGCCCGTCCCTGCTCCGTTGTCATTCTGAATGACACCCAGGGCATGCAACTGACTGGCGTCGCTGGCCGCGGCACTGCTGTAGATTCCGGTGGTGCCGTTCCATCCGTTGGCAAAGGCAGTCTGGGCGTCGGCGGTCAGCGTTGCGAGGTTCCCGCCATGGACGATCACGTTGCCGTTGATATTGAGAGAACCCAGGGTGTCGACGGTGTACTCGGTGTTTGCCACCAAAGTCGCACCGGTTGCGACCGTCACGCTATTGCCTGCGGGAAGCGCATTGGCGACTCCTGCGACCAGCGTGCCTGTGTTGACGGTGGTGGTTCCCGTGTAACTGTTGCTGGCCGCCAGCACGGTGGTGCCCGCACCGGTATGCACGATGTTGCCTGCACCGGTGATGGTGCTGGAGATGGTGATTGTCGAAGCAGCCCCCGGCGCGAATTGCAGCGTGCCCGACGACTGAATCTGCCCCGAGCCGAGCGAGACATTGGCTTCGATGGTGGTTGTGGCATTTGCCGCGGTATTGAGGATCAGGTTGCTGCCATTGGTCGAGGTGATCGCCCCGCTGAAGATCATTGCCGCCCCGTTGTCGACCGTGATCGTTGTGTTTCCCGACAGCAGAGTGGTTCCGCTGATTTGCGAAACAGATGCGCCGCCGGCTTCGAATGCGGTTCCGCTGAGGTTGAAGTTGTTGGCGAAGTTCTTGCCGTAGTCGGAGACGATTTCCCCGCCGTTGACGATGACCGGGCCGGTTCCGAAAGACACGGCCTCGTAGGGATAGACAATTCCGCCGGCGATGGTAGTTCCGCCGCTGTAGTTGTTCTGATTGCCGATGCCGATGGACGCACAGTTGATGTACAGGCTTCCGGTCCCGCTCAGCTGCGAGGGAGGACTGAAATTCGAGGTGCTGCTGTTGTAAACAAGCAGACCGTTGTCGGTAATGGGCGAGGTGGCGCTGGAGGGGTTGATCGCACCGTCGGTTCCACCGTCCCCGATGATCAGCGTGGCTCCGGGTCCGATGTACAGCGGCCCGGTCCCAAGTCCTGCGCCGGCGGTGTTGGTCAGCAGCACCGTGCCACCCGAGATATTGGTGGTTCCGGAGTAGGTGTTGGAGGTGCTGATGGTCAGCGTGCTGGTTCCCATCTTGTACAGGAATGCGGTGCCGGTGATGGAGCCAGATCCGCTGAACGTGTAGTTGCTATTGTTGGAGTTAACGGTGATCGCGCTGGGTGAAAGGTTGGTGGTCAGGTTGACAGTTGTAACGCTGGAGCTGTCGTTGAACGTGACGTTGTCGCCGTTGGTGAACGAGATGGGCGTGGTCGTGCCTGCGGCGACGAAATTCGTCGTGGAAGTATCCCAGTTGCTGTTCACGCTCCCCGTCCACACATCCGCTCCGACCGCGCCGGAGTTGTATTTCAACTCAATGGCACCGGGCACGGTGATGACACTGAATGCGGCCGAAGAAACATTGAGCGACCCGGTGCCAATCGGAGCCGACCCGGTGTAAGTCAGAACTGTCCAGGTGGTTCCGCTGGCGAGGGTCGGGCTGACCGCACCGAGGGTGAGCGTGTTGCTTCCCACCAGATCCAGAGCGCCGTTGACAGCGATCAGGTCATTGGCGAGCCCGCCGGTGGAGTTGTTTGAACCGGAGATTGAGAGGTCGACCGTGCCGCCCGCGAGCGTAAGCGCGCCGTTAATGGTCAGGGTCCCGACGCTGGTTGCGGTTCCTGGCATGAGGACGCCGACGCTGTGGGTGTAGCTGCCGTTGATCGTTCCGCTTCCGCTCAGCACCGTGGTTGACGAAGGAAGGGTGAAACTTGGATTGGCCGAGATGTCGAAGGTTGCCCCGCTGGCGATGGAGATTGCGGAAGTCGCGGTAAGGCTGGCACCACTTCCCAGCGCGAGCTTCCCGGCGGAGATGGTGGTCGCGCCGGTATAGGTGTTGGAACTGCTCAGCAGAAGGGTGCCGGTACCGGTCTTGACGACCGGGCCCGCGCCGGTGACGGTTCCAAGTGAAGTGTTGGATGCGCCGCTCACCGTAAGCGTCCCGACGTTGGTGACCCCACCGGGGATCGACAGATTGGCGGTGCTGGCGTTGAGGTTCAGGTAGCTGTTGTTGGCATTGGTGATCGCGGGAATCGCAAGGGTGTAGCCGTTTCCACCGCTGACGCTGATGGTGGTTTGATAGGTCCCAAAGCCGGCGGTTCCGCCGGTGGTGGCGCCCAGGGTCAAGGTCTGATTGGTGGCGGTGGTGAGGTTGTTGACCACATAGTTGAGGACAGCGCCGCTGCCGGTGCCGGAGGTCGGGCAGGCGTTGGCGAAGGTGACGCTCGAGTCACTGAGCAATTGGACGTTGGTGGTGGCGGCATCGGCGTAGTTGACGGCGCTGGGGCTGCCGATGGCGGAGGAGGTTGCGGAAGTTCCCGAGCCGGTGATGTTACTGGAGTTGGCGACCAGCGTGAGGAGCCCACCGCTGGAGAAGGAGATTGCTCCGGTTGCGGTGCTGGGTCCGGAGAGCAGGAGCGTTCCGTTGCTTCCGATGGCAAACGGCCCGGTAGTTGAGTTGGTGCCGGAGATCGCCAGCGTTCCGCCGGAGATGGTGTGGCTGCCGGTATCCGAATCGGTTCCGGTGATGGAGAGGGTTCCGCCGGTAACCAGAGTGGGTCCCGCGGTGGCGTAGGAACCGCTGACCAGAAGAGTTCCGGCGTTGACCTGCGTCCCACCTGTGTTTGTAACAGATCCGGCAAGGGTCAGCGTGCCGGTACCGACCTTGACGAACTGTCCGCCGGTGCCGACCGATCCTGGCCCGCTGTCGCTGATATTTCCGGAGAAGACGGTGCTGGTGTTATCGCTGCCGACGGTCAGAATCCCGCCACCGACGTAAACATTGCTGCCAGCCACACCAGCGAGGGATGAGACGAACTGCGTGCCGCTGGCGACTGAGAGATTGCTGCTGGACGACGTGAGATTGACTTCGGTGGTGCCCAGTGTCGTGGCGGAACTGGCGTATTCCTGGGCCAGGAAAGCCTCGGTGGTGGCAATCTGCGAGGAAGTCAGAACGCTGTTGTAAACCAGGATCGTCCCGATGCTGCCGGTGAAAAATTCATTCGGGGTGCTGTTGTTGCTTTCCTTGTAACCAATCGTAAAAGGGTTCGAAGAGGTGAGGGTTGGCACGCCGCTGGTGCCGATAGCAGTGCCATTCAGATAATAGGTTCCGTTGCTGCTGTTGTAGGCGTAAGCAACGATGGACAGAGTGCTCGCCGATACAGTGCTGGTGGACGAGTTATAACCCGCAAGGCCCTCGTTCAGCGCCTGGAGTTTGCTCTGATAAAGCCGAAGCTCCAGGCCACCGCCGCCGTTGCCATCGTTACCCGCGACAATTGCAGACGGACCGGCGGTGTTTGTTGCAGAAATGACTGCAAAGACGGTTCCAGGCTCATTGCCGTTGGTGAAGTTGCTGGTCAACCCCGCCGAGCCGCTGAAACTCAAGGCCTTGTGGCCGTTAATGGTGGTGAGGGTGACTGAGCCGGGGGTTCCATTGTTGGTGGCGTCGTTTCCGTTGCCCGACAAGTCGCTGATGTCGGTGACCACGCCCGAACTGGTGGTGATGGTGGACAACTGCGGATCCAGGTCCAGCGCTGCGCCGGGTGTGGGGGCGCTGCTTGAAGTGGACGACGAACCCAGGGCCAGTGTTCCATTGGCGACAGTGGTCACGCCCGTATAGTTGTTGCTGCCGGTCAGGAGCAGGATCCCCGATCCGGTCTTGGTGAATCCCTGGGTGCCGGTCAGACCGGCACTGATCGTTGCCGTCTGATTGGCAACGCTGATGACCGGGGCGACGCTCGTGCTTGTGCTGAGGGTCAGGACGTTCGAGAAATTACCGTTGTTGTCCAGGGTCCAGTTGAACGAGTTCCCAACATCCCCGAAATTCAGCTGGCCGATGGTTCGCGAGGAATCGAGGTGAACCAGATTGTTGGCCGTGAGGGTCAGCGCGTTAAAGTTGGCGACCCCATCCTGACCGTTGGCGACGATGCCACCGCTCCAATCGGCTGTGTTGGACCAGGTGCCTCCGGGAGTGAGATCCGTATAAGTGCCGTTGGTACCGCCAAAAGCGGAATGCTGACCCAGCAACGTCATTGCCGCTGCCGTTGCCGCTCCCAAAATGCTCCGCCTGGAATGGCAACCCGTGCTTTTTCCGCCCATGCCGATGAAAGTGAACATGTCTTTCTCCTCGCAAATTGTGTTGTCGGGGCGACCGCCATCGCCCTGAAATGAATACCCTCCGAGATCATGAGCAGAGTAAGATTCCCTGCCACGCTTCTCGACAACATCATACGCGAGTGGGCTCAAAATCTGACCAAAAATTTAATTCCTTATAGCGGAAGACAACTTCTATTTTGTCAGAAATGCCGAAAACGTCGAAAGAATCCGACAGAACGATGGCGCGTCTTGGAAGTGGGCTAAATGAATGGATTATTCGGCCGGTGATGCAGACACAGGTGATGCCGGTAAAGCCGGTACAACGGTCAGACTGGCATCCAGCCAAAGAATCCAGTCACGGTCGATTTCTTTGCCATCGTCCAAAGCGGCGAGGGTGAGGAATCGGTCATTTTTCGTGATTGAAACATCCACCGCAAACAACGAATCCTGATTGGAGAACCGTAGTTTTTCGTATCGGCTCTTTCCATCCAGCAGAACGTAAACGCTGGCGACCGGGTTACGCTTCATCGCGCCTTTGAGCCCGTTGACATAACTGTTGACGCAACGGCAGTGAAAACCAGCCAGACGCCGGTCCGGATAGAGCCGGCGGATGCCGTTCAGATCCAAGGTGATGGCGTTGTCGCTGTGGGTGCAGATGACGGAATGGCGGGGGGTCGAATAGTCCACGCCGCCGACTACGGTCGAGATGCCTATTTCATCAGGCCAGGGAATCTGTCCCCCGGTCCAGATCTGGTTGGTTACCGAATTAACGGTGGGGGGGAAAGCAAACCGGTCGCCGGCCGAGTCGACGGTGACCAGACCGCTGCTTCCATCCGGCACAAAAGCGCCGTCGACCACAGGAAAGCCGTGGACCTTGTGATAGAGGTGATCCCCCGGCCGAATACCAACGGGTGTCAGAACGCCGATATCGCCGGTCGTGGCATCGACGGCAATTCCGCGGCGGTTGCTGGTTCCATCCCCGCCGCAGATCAAATCAGTGACATCAAGCGTGCGGACGCCGGGGTTGGTCAGGCTACAGATGTATCGCTGGCGAATTGCTCCCTGCGGGCTCGGGGTCACCGCGTTCCGCGAGAGGACCGCCGCCTGGCCTATTTTAAGTACAGTCGGTGCAGCGGGTTGGTCAGAAGGTTTGCCAGAGGATTGAGGGCCAGAGGGTTCAGTGCCAGAGGGCTCAGTGGTGCCTTGATGCGATAGCGCGGCGGAAACACTGCCCTGGAAAACTTCGACCTCAGAGTTTCCGTTCAGGGGATCGACACTGACGCCGAACTCGGTGCCAAGATCGGTGATGGAACCGGTCGGGCAACGCACAATCAACCCGCCACCGGGGAAGGTGGCAACGATCTTGCCCTCGGTAAGGCTTATTTCAGTCTCGGAGACGAAATCGATCTCCGCGGGTCCTTCCACTACCAATTTTCCCTTCGGCCCAAGCTTCAACTGCACTAATCCGCTTTGGAGTCGCAGCGAATCGCCTGCGGCAAATCCTTCCGGATGAGCCGGCGAAATCTTCCACACCGGGTTGGAATCCAGATCCGAGGTGGCGATCCATTGCGGCGACTGCAAAACCGGCACACTGACCTGTAGGCTGGGATTATTTGTGGGATTATTTGTGGGACTATTGGTGGAAGGGTGATTGCCCACCGACGCAACGTACGCGATCAGTCCGAAAACGAGCAGCAGCCCCGCGGCAATACCGCCTCTGATCACCGAGGGAGATAATCGTGCCGGTTGAGCGGGAGTTGTGTCAGAAGTCGGTCCCGGCATGACCAGATCCTCACCGGCCTGGAAATCGACTGGTTCGGTGATGGCCGGAAGCACCATTGTCTCGTTCATGCCCAGCGGTTGAAGATCCCCTGACGGATCTTTGTCAATCGTTTCGCTTTCGATACTCTGCCCGCCAGCAGGGGCGGGGTCATCGAGCATGCTGGGCAATGCTGAGGCAAAATAATAGAGCCCCGCATGCAGATGCATCATGTCAACGTAAAAGCGGCGAACCTCCCGATCAGTGCAGACCAGGGATTGAAGCTGGTTGAATTGTTCCCTGGTGATGCGCTCATCGCACAGTGCGGTGATCAGCTGCATGGCTGCATGCAGACCGCCGGAGAGATTTACCGGCTGATCCGGATTGGGGATAGGATTGCTGTTCATACGTCACCCTCAGCCAGACGGCGCGAGATGCAGGCATGCAACGCCAATCGGATGCGGCTCAGGGCCTTGTACACGCCTTCGATCGGACGATTGACCACGGTCGCGACCGAACCGACCGACCGCCGCTCGTCGTAGCGAAGCCGGAGCAGTTCCCGATGATCCTTGGGCAGCCGGGCGACGCATTTCTGCAGTGCGTCAATCCGCTGCTGAAGTTCCTGCCGGCTCTGGACGGTTGCTTCGGCAACGGCGTTGAGAAACTCGTCGTTGAAAACCATGCGATCCCTGGCAAGCTGGCGACCAAACTCTTTCACCTCGAATCGGACAATCTGGCAAGCCCAGGCGAAAAAATTGGTGCCCGGTTCGTACTGATCGAATTTTTTCCACAAAATCAGACTGCACTTCTGGACGATATCCTCAGCATCGGACCAGCGCGGGACCAATGAGAGAACATAACCGCGGAGGCGAACCTCATGGGCTGTGTAAAGCTCGATAAATTCACCGGCATCCAGCCGACCGCTCATCTCAAACACTCCCGAAACGCTCCCGGCTCAATACCGAACGAACGATCTGTCGCAGATTGGACACCATTTTGCCGGATTTAATGGAATTACGCACAGAAGGGTGGTGAAACAGCCGGCAACAGCCGCCCGTTTCGCCAATGCAATGAAGATAACCGCAAAATTGCCGTCCAAAAGTTTGAATTCTGACGTATTATCTTACGAGGCACGAGGCGGCAGGTATTTTACGAGGAAAATCCAATGCGTTGTATCAGCAAGTCCAAAGGGTTTACGCTGGTCGAACTTCTGGTCGTAATTGGGATTATTGCCCTGCTGATCAGCATTCTTCTTCCCGCGTTGGGAAAAGCTCGCGAACAGGCTCGGCGGGTGGCTTGTCTATCCAATCTGCATCAGCTTGCCGTCCTGGCAAACGTCTATGCCACCAATTATAAGGGACATTTTCCGTTGGGTGTGCTTGATCTTGCAACAGCAAGCATTAATGAAGAATACGTCACCAACGAGTTGTATCTGTACTCCGGGGCACCTGCCATCATGAACCCCACCACTGGTGTGTGGAATGGAACCCCCCTGGCCAAGATCTGGACCTGTCCCAGCAACCTGCAGGGACCACCGGTGCCTGAGGGTAACACACCGGGAAACCCGGTCTACCCCTGGTTGAACGTACTGGACGCTGGCAGTGGTTATCCCGCAAACGCAATCACTCAGTACCGTGCGGTCGTTGACACATCCTACGCCTATTGCGGGGTGGGTCTTTACCTCCCCTCTGGAACCGTAACGTCGATGCCAAACCCGGTTTCCACCGCCGCATCCTTCGTCCAGAACTACAGCAACCTGTCGCAGAACTTCTGGACGTCTGGGGCACAGCAGGTCCTTTTTGCCGACAAACTCAGCTGGCACTACCACAACGGCATAGTTGCTAACCATGGCTTCGTGTTGCATCCGGGGAGTGTCAACAATCCAATGACCCCCGGATTGAACGAAGTTTACGCCGACGGGCATGGTGCTTGGATCAACCTGACCAACACCCCGCTGATCAATCCCGGAACACTCCCTGGAACGGTTTCAAATCCGGTTCTCCAATTCCCGCCCTCGTCACAGTCGCTGCCCAAGGGATATCCGTCGGTTATTTATCAAGCCAGCCCTCCGTACTACGAAATGTGGTATTGGTAGTGAACCGAAGCACTTTGATGACCTGCAATCGCTTCGAAGTGCATTAAAAAAGAAGCATCAGAAAAGGAGTATCGACGCCGACGGGCCGGCGGCGCCGGCGATCCAATCGCCAGCACGCTCAGGGACACCGGCTCGGGAACAGTGGCGACCACGAGGTTGTCCAGAAGCGGACCACCGCTGGCGGTGCCAATCGAGATATAGTTTTAACCGTAGCTCCAGCTTGCGGTTACGGTCGCCGCCGACTGCCCGCCAACGATTCGCGGGACATTTCCTCACATTGGCTTCGAGCGCTCGATGATGGTTTTTCCGTTCACGCGGACTTTAACATCCGTCGGACTCGGCGAGGCGATTCGATACGACTGGACCGTCCCCTTTTTCCAGACGATGTCGACGGTGAAGCCGCCTCGCGCACGCAGCCCGGTGACAGAACCCTCTGGCCACGCTGACGGCAAAGCCGGCAGCAGCGCGATCTCGCCGTTTTGCGATTGCAGCAGCATCTCGGCAATGCCCGCGGTGCCCGAGGTGTTGCCGTCAATGACCGCGATATTCTGCGGCGCGCCCGCGACACCGCCCCGGGAATAACAGAGTAGATCCGCGTCGGTGTCGGAACTGAGAAGGTTGATCAGGTTCTTATTGGCCTGATCCCCATCCCTCAGCCGGGCGTAGTAGCAAACGGCATTGCCAGCGCTCCATTCAACATCTTCCCAGTCGGGGCTGTCCATCCGCAGCTGCAGCGATTTGGCCGCCGCCTTCGCCAATTCGGGTGTATGCAGCGGTGTGATCTGCGCCAGGGGGAACAGCCCGACCAGATGGCTGGTATGCCGGTGGTTGGTCTTCCCGCCATCATCGTATGACATCCATTCCTGGAGCTGGCCGTTGCGGCCGATCTTATAGGGCGGCAGCTTCGCCCGAGCTTGTTCCAGCCGCTGGCGAAGATCCGCATCGATTCCCAGCACCTTGCTGGATTCGATGCAGGCGGTGAACAGGTCATAGATGATCGCGCGGTCATG
>Ga0116230_10003561_pt1 | contig 15232 bp, 11 predicted proteins | sample S1TSphfallax_3_FD_88678 | JGI IMG/M metagenome (GOLD analysis project Ga0116230, IMG submission 88678) | Host-associated microbial communities from peat moss isolated from Minnesota, USA - S1T2_Fd - Sphagnum fallax MG | ecosystem: Host-associated > Plants > Peat moss > Unclassified | place... | reverse complement strand
CGGCGGGTTTCCAGCCATAGGGCGGATAGTTAAGTTGAATGAAAAGCTGATAGTGCGAAAGAAACTCGTCGTTAATCGGGGTGGTGTTTTCAATGTAGTCAATGGAAAAATGCCCCGCTTCCGCTTCGTGCTTGAGCCAGATCTTGGCGGCGTCGACAAATGGTTTGTGGATTCCGCCGGCTTCGGCAAGTGCAATGACTCTGAATTTTGGCGGGACTGTCTGTGCCGTGATAACATCCGTCGAAAGCAGTGCGGTCCACAGAAGTGTTTGCCATTTCCACATTCAGAACACAGTTTACGCTGGCGGTTTGTCTTGCTGTTTTTGCCGCGATTGGTTCAGCGGCACTGATCAGCAGCCGCGCTATTGATTTCAATCCGGCAAATGGAAAAGTCTATGTGGTGGATGAACCCGGCGGCGCAGTCGTTATTATCGACAGTCACAGCGACGCCAGCATTCGCGTGAAGGTGGGATCAGGTCCGGACGCGCTGGCGGTGAACAGGTCAACTGGAAATGTCTATGTGGTGAATTCGTCTGACGGCACGGTCAGCGAACTGAATGGCTTTAACAACACTGTCAACCGGACGGTTAAGGCTGGCGCCCATCCCTATGTGATTGCCATTAACGAGACAACCAGCAAAGCCTACGTCACCAATACGTTTAGCAATGCCGTGGCTGAGATCGATTTGCTTGCGGGTGTTACTCGCTTCTTGAAAATTGGATCGGCCGATAACGTGGCGATTGATTCGCGCGCTAATCGCGCCTATTTTATCGGCTATGAAGAAGCGAACATCCGCGTTGTGAATGGCATCACGAGTGAAGCGGAGAAAGCAGCGGGGGCGCAGGAGCATTTGTGGGGCATGGCGCTTGATGAGGCCAGCGGCGTTTTATACGTGACAGCGAGCGGCAGCGGGCAACTGCTTGCCGTGGGGCAGCAGAAATATTCGGTTGGCGCCATCCCTTGCGCCGTCGCTGTCAACTCAAAGACCGGGATGATCTATGTTGTGAACTATGGCGACGACTCGGTGACGGTTATTGACGGTGGACGAAGGGTTGTTGCTGGAACCATCAAAGTGGGTCATGGGCCGCAGGCCGTTGCGGTTGATTCGAGAGCGGATCGGATTTATGTGGCGAATACGCACAGTGACAGTGTCACCATCATAGATGGGCGCGGGAATCAGGTGATTGCCACTGTTCCGGCCGGCAGGAATCCCTATGCGATCACCACTGCCTCAGACCCTGACACGGTTTATGTGGCCAACCTGGGTGAGCCTTCTTTTACCGCGGTTCACCTGGGGCAGAAATGAGAGGTTGCATCCGCGTGATGCTGGCGTGCTTGTCTCTGAACACGTTGAGCGCGCACGACATCATCACCACCAACTTGACCTTCACGCGCGATATATCGCGCATCTTTATGAGGCGCTGTCAGGGATGCCATTCTTCCAGTGACAGCATTCCGCTGAGCAGTTATGAAGAGGCCCGGCCGTGGGCGGTTTCGATTAAGGAACAGGTGTTATCGCGCCGCATGCCGCCTTGGGGCGCGGTGAAAGGCTTTGGGCATTTGTCTCCAGATAACAGCCTGACCCAGGAAGAGATTATGGTGATTGCGGCATGGGTGGTGGGCGGCGCTCCGAAGGGCGATACGGCATTCCTGCCGAAGGCCGCCGACCGGCAAGCCAGCGAGATGCCGGAACTGCGTGATGCACTTGTTATCAACAGCAGAGTGACGCTGGAAAAACCAGTGACTGTCGCGGGAATTCGGCCGCTGGCCAATGGCACGGTTGATTCGGCGCGCATCATCGCCAGTTTTCCGGATGGCCATGTGGAGCCGCTTCTGTGGCTGTTTCAGTACGGAGCGGAGAGCAGCAAAGTATTTCGCTTTAGCGAGCCCTTGCGGTTGCCGCGCGGAACTGTCCTGGAAGCCGACGCTCCTCTGAATTTCGCGCTGGAAACTAAAGATCGCTGACACGCAGCGAGAATGCCACGGTGTTGACAACTCCCAGGCGCTGGAATTGCGACCACACCTTGTAATTTCCGGCTCGGGGAAACAATACGTTGTATTGAATGTTTGATCCGGACGCCAGGAAGGGATGCAGATGCATCAGATCAATCAGATCTTCACTGGCGATTAACATGTGGCCCCAGGCGCCGAGATATTTCTCCAGGCCTGCGCCGGGCTCCAACGTGTAATAGATGCGTGAGATGAGGCCGGCTATGGCGGGATCGGGCTCCAGCCGGAAGGAAGCGGTGAGATTTTCTCCGCGCTGCGGTGTCAAAGACGGTTTCAGATGCGCGGCGATTGGCGGCCCTTTCACATAGATGGATTCCAAAGCCAGTTGAGGCACGGCACCGGAAGGATAGAAATCCGCCAGCAGGCGATACATTCCAGGTTTTGGAAGCATCATCTTCAGAACGAATGAACCATCGGCGCAAAATTCAGGATGGACGTGGGCGAAGAACTCCAGGTCCTCACTCACCACAAAAAGATGGATCAGCTTTTCATGCACCGTTTCGAAATGCCGGACCGGTTTGCCGCCAGGGTCGAGAACCCGCAGAGTCAAGTTTGCCTGCTGGCCGGGCTGAATGGCGCGTGGTTCAACGTCTAAGAACAATGGATATTCCAGGCGGTCAGGCATCTTCAGCACCATAGTCATGCCGCAGCGGGGGCACTTGCCTGGATGATCCAGATGAACGTCCTGATCCATGGGACAAGTCCAATCGGCAGGCGTTTGGAAAGCAAACGCGGAAGCGGAGGCCAGAAGGGCCAGGCATTCACGGCGGGAGTGGTGGAATGCGTTTCTGTGCTTCAATAGAGCAATTATGATGGCTCGCAGTTTTCTTTTGCAAATGACAGTGCTGGGTGCGCCGGCGTTTGCGGCTGCTCCGACATTCACAAAGGATGTCGCTCCGATTCTGCAAAAGAACTGCCAGGTCTGTCACCGCCCAGGCGAAGCAGGGCCATTTTCCATGCTGACCTATGAGCAGACCAGGCCATGGGCGGCGGCAATGAAGGAGGCAGTTTTAACCAGGAAGATGCCGCCCTGGTTCGCCGATCCTCGCTATGGCCATTTCGCGAATGCCACGGCCCTGACTCAGCGCGACATTGACACGATAGCTGCCTGGGCTGACGCGCACGCTCCGAAGGGCGATCCGAAAGACCTGCCGGCTCCGGCCAATTTCGTGGAAGGCTGGCAGATTGGTAAACCCGACCTGATTTATCAACTGACCAAACCGTTCAACGTTCCGGCCACGGGAGTTGTGGATTACCAGCATATTATTGTGCCGTCCGGTTTCACTAAAGACACATGGGTGCAGGCGGCGGAGGTGCGGCCGACGGACCGTTCGGTGGTTCACCACATCATTGCGTTTGTTCGCGAGCCGAAATCAAACTGGTTCAAAGGCGAGCTGCCTGGGGTTTTCTTCATCGCTCCCCAGGTGAAGACGACGGAAGAACCGGACACCAGCGCTTTGCCGAGCGATTTCCTGGTGGGCTACGCGCCCGGGCAACCAGCCGAGATTTTGCGCCCGGGACAGGCGAAGCTGATTAAAGCCGGTTCCGATTTTGTTTTTCAGGTGCATTACACACCGAATGGCAAAGCGGTTGTGGACCAGACCCGGTTAGGGATTGTGCTGGCCAAAGAAGCGCCCAGGGAGCGGGTTCTGACGCTTTCCGCCACGAACGGAACTTTCCGAATTCCGCCAGGCGACCCGAATTACCGCGTGGAGGCCAGTTTCGAAATCAACACGCAGGTAAAGCTTTCGGGTTTGCATCCGCATATGCATGGACGTGGGAAGGATTTTGAATATAAAGCGGTTTATCCGACTGGTGAGGAACAAATCTTGCTGAGCGTGCCGCATTACAACTGGCACTGGCAGAACTGGTACACACTGGATGAGCCGCTGACTTTGCCGAAGGGCACGAAAATTGAATGCGTGGCGCACTTTGACAACTCAGCTAACAATCCGGATAACGCCGACCCGACAAAGGAAGTGCTTTGGGGCGAACAAAGCTGGGATGAAATGATGGTGGGCTTCTTCAACCTCGTTTTTCCCGCCAACATGCCTGTGCAGGATGTGCTGAGCAATAAGACGAAGGCAGCTATCGCGAGCCGCTGATTTCATAATATGTCCGGCGCTTGCGCGTGTGATTCCACAATCACCTGCTTGGGTGACGGACATGGCGGCGAAGTAGCTTCCGTTGCCGTACTGAAAAGCGGAACTGAACGCGCGCGATGCGTGGAGGCCAATGCCGGGCACATTGACGGCAATCGAATCGGCGCTTTGTTGTGACTTGGCTTGCTGCATCGACTGGGCGGCGCAGATTTGTACGAGTATCGGTACTCCGCAAGTCAGCCGCTGCTCATCTATTCACAGATGCTTGTGAGGAATTCGGGCTAGACGCGCATGTGTAATTCCAAGAGACTGTCCTGGTTGGGGAAGATTTGCGCGGGCTTGCCGACAACGAACCAATAAGAAACGACGGCCACGATGAGGAATCCGCTGGCGATGGCGAAGGCCGAGAAGAACGAGTGGGTCAGCTCAACCACATAACCGCTGACGACGGGCCCCAGGACGCCGGCGAAGTTGCCGATACAGTTTTGCAGACCGGTCCATTTGCCGGCGGTGGCCGGGCCGGAGAGAAATTGCGCAAAGGCCCAGTGATTTGATGACCATGCGCCCAAAGCGATAAACGCCAGCACCAGCAGGCCATTGCTTTGCCACTCGTCTTTCACCACGACGGCGGCGAACATCAAAGCGCCGCAGCCGCCGAGTCCGGCGATGAGAAAGCACTGGCGCACGCGGCCGGCTTCGTAGCCACGCCGGATAATGAAGTCGGCGAGGATGCCGAAGAAGGTGGAAGAGGCGGCGATGGCCAGGAAGGGCAGGGAACCGAGCAGGGCCAGCTTGTTCTTTGTGTAGTGCTTCTCGGTCTCAAAATAATACGGCAGCCAGTTGAGCAGGAAAAACCAGGCATAGTTGCCGCCGAACAGGCCGAACGCGGTTCCCCAGAGGCCGCGCGTTCGCATGATTTCGGAGAAGCTGGCGGCTTGCGCATCGGTGGCGCGGTTTCTTGTGGAGCCGGGGAGCTTGCCGGCGATGGCGCTCCACGGAATGAGCCAGAGCAGACTGGCACCGCCCATGATGGCGAACATGCCGCGCCAGGTGAACCAGTTCAGCATTTTCACGCCCAGAAAAACGCCCACGGCGGGCCCCAGCTTGGAGCCCGCGTCAATGAGGCCGTTGGCGGTGCCGCGCAGTTTTTCGGGAAAGCTGGTGACGATGATTTTGGCGTAAGCGGGATACGCGATGGATTCGCTTGCGCCCAGCAGAAAACGCAGCAGCAGGATAGACCAGAAGCCGGTGGCGAGTCCGGTTGCGCCGGTGGCGGCGGACCAGAGCAGGAAGGCGATGGCGTAGAGCCAGTTGACGTTGAAACGGTCCACCAGCTTGGCGGCGGCAATCAGCGAGATGGCATAAGTGAAAGAGAAAGCCCCCAGCAGCGTGCCAAGCTGGTTCGGGTCCAGATGCAATTCCCGCTCCAGGCTCTTGGCCGCCACGCCCAGATTGCCGCGGTCGGCGTAGTTGATGCAGACCGAAATCACCAGCAGCCAAAGCGCCAGCCAGGCGAGGCCGCCGATGCGTTCTTTGCCGCGCGCAATCACTCGATCAATCTATCACTGCCCGCATGTTATCTTGCCTCATGCGGATTCTGGCGCTCCTGCTTTTCTCCATCACCTGCCGGGGCGGAGATGCCACGTACACCGGAGCCGCCTCCTGCGCCGGCTGCCACGCCGCCATTCAAAAGCACTGGGCAGGCTCGCGTCACAGCATGATGGTTCAGCCCGCCACCGCCCGCAGCGTGCGCGGCGATTTCACGCCCGGCCACGTCACCCTGCGCGGCGAAACATACCGTCTCACCGTCCGCAACGGCGCATGGTACATCACCGAGTCTTACCTGACCGGCAAGCCCGTCGAGCACCGCGTCGATTACACCCTCGGCAACCGCCGCATCCAGCATTACCTCACCACCCTCCCGGACGGCCGCATCCTGGTCCTGCCGCCCAGTTGGGATATCTTGCGCAAGCAGTGGTTCCACAACTTCGATATCGGCGACCCGGACGAATCCGGCCAGGTGGAAGTCCAGTTATGGAACAAGAACTGTTATTCCTGCCACGTCAGCCAGGAAGAAAAGAACTTCAATCCCAAGAAGATCGAATACAAGACCAAATGGCTGGACTTCGGCGTCAACTGCGAACGCTGCCACGGCCCCGGCAGCGCGCATATCGCCAATGGCGGCAAGGGGGGCATCGTTGTGCAAACGCATCTAGACCCAGCGCGCAACACTATGGTCTGCGCCCAATGCCACTCCCTCCGCGACATCTTCGTGACCGGTTTCAAACCGGGTGACGATTACTACGACCACTTCGTGCCGATCCTCGAATACGAAGAATCAAGGATCAAAGATCCCGCCTATTGGGCCGACGGCCGCACGCGCCGCTTCTCCACCGACGCCTTTGGCCTTTGGCAAAGCCAGTGCTTCCTCAAAGGCGGCCTCACCTGCGTCCGCTGCCACGTCGACCCGCACGACACTGCCATTGAAAAGAATCCGCTCTTGCAGCCGTCGCAATCCGCCATCTGCGCGCAATGCCACGCCGAAATTGGCAAACACGTCAGCGCGCATACCCACCATGCCGAAAAAAGCGCGGGCAGTTCGTGCGTCGAGTGCCACATGCCGCGCACGGTGCTCAGCATCAAAGCGCGCATTCGCGACCACTCCATCACCGTGCCCGTTCCCGAAAACACCGCCCGCTACCAGATTCCCAACGCCTGCAACGAATGCCATCAGGATCGCGACGCGCAATGGGCCGCGCACCGCATGGACGAATGGTGGGGAAGTTCATCGCGTCAAAAGCAGATCCGCCGCGCCCAGGCCTTCACCGAAGCGCGCGCCGGTGACCAGGGCGCGATTCCCAAGCTGCTGCGAATTGCCGCCGACAGCGACGAAGGTCCCTTCGCGCGCGCCAATGCCCTCGGCTACCTGAGCCATTTCGCTTCCGATCCGCGCGTCTTTCCAGCCTTTGAAGCCGCGCTCAGCGACGCCTATCCGCTGCCGCGCATTGTCGCGGCCCTGCGCATGCCCGTGTCAGCCGCCAACAAGCCGAATGCCATTGCGGATTTAACGCGCGCCTTGCAAGATCCGAAAGCCACCGTGCGCCTCGGCGCGGCCGTCTCGCTCGTCGGTTTGGGCGTAACCCGCGTGCCCGACGAAGCGCTGGCCCTTTACACCAGGCGCGCCGAACTCAACTCCGACGATGCCGCCAACCAGTTTGCGGCCGGACGTTTCTTCCTGTTAACCGGCGATCCAGTCCGCGCCGAGCAATCGCTCACCAACAGCCTGACCATCAGCCCGGAAACCCCGGCCCAATATTTTCTGGCTTATGCGCTTGCCCAGCAGGCAAAATACGCCGAAGCGCGCGCTATCCTCGACAAAATTCCCCCGTCCGACCCCCAATACGGCAACGCCCGCGAACTCCTGAAAGCCATCGCTGGCCGCTAACCACTGGCGTTGTAAAGGTCGCGCTGCGGCGCCAGTTCCGTACCGCCATCAAGCCGACTGGCAACAGTGCTCTTGCGTAGCACCCTTAGCCATTGGCCTGCGCAGTCGGCAGAGGATCATGGTCTGGTAGGACAAGGTGGTATTCCTGTTCTTGACTGAGGCCTTGGCATCCGCTGGTAACATTAACAAACAACCGGGCTTTTTCGTTATAAGAAACAAGGTTTTCTTCCGATCTATGTGTGGGAGCGTTTCGACGCAGACATGAAGAATTGGAAGATTGGGAAGAAGATATCGGCTGGATTTGCGGCGCTGATACTCATAGCCACGACGCTGGGCTTATACGCTTACAGCCGAATCGGGGCGATTGACAAGAAGTCGAACGAAATCACGCGCAGGGCGATGCCGGGGCAGTATCTTTCCGGCAAGATCCACACGAACTCGGCGCTGGCCATGGGTTTGCTGCTGCAGCAGTTGAACACCACCGACAAGCAGGAACAAGCCAAAATCGATGAGCAGATGAAGAAGCTGGTCGCCGCCAACGCGGAGATTGTTGCGCAGTACACCAAGCTTATTTCGAATGATAAAGAGCGCCGCCTGTTCGATGAAGTGACGAACGCGCGGAAGCGTTTTTCCACGCTGCGAAGCCAGGTGCTGGCTATTAACAAGGCCGGCACAGCCGAAAGCAGCGCGCGCGCGAAGGATCTCTTTTCCACGCAAGCCAAGCCGGCCTGGGATAAATATGTGGCGTCCACGGACACGCTGGCGGAGTTCAACCGGGCGATGGCGGATCAGGCGGCGCAAAGTATCGATGAGACAGTGGGTGATTCGCGCATCAGCATACTGATTGGCATCCTGTCGGCGTTCGTGGTGGCTGTGGTGATCGCGTTTGTCGTTGTGGGCAGCATTACGCGGCCTCTTCAGACGGCTGTGGCGCTGGTGAAGCAGGTTGCGGCGGGAGACTTGAGTCATACGGTGGAGGAGACATCGCGCGATGAATTGGGCATGATGCTGCTGGAAATGAACGGTATGGTGCAAAACTTAAAGGCGGCAGCGAACGTGGCAACCCGGATCGCGGCTGGTGATTTGACGGTGCAGGCGAATGTTTTATCGGATCGGGACGTGCTGGGGCAAGCGCTGACCGCGATGCTGAGCGCGTTGCAGGGGACCGTCTCACAGGTGGCGAGCGCGGCTGACAAGGTATTGAACGGGAGCCAGCAGATGAGTGAAACGGCCACGCGTGTGTCGGAAGGTTCCACGGAACAGGCCGCCGCGGCGGAAGAAACCACATCCGCCATGGAACAGATCACCGCCAGCATTCAGCAGAATTCAGACAACGCGCGGCAAACCGACAAGATTGCCGCCAAAGCGTATGAAGACGCGCGCGCCAGCGGCGAGGCGGTCGCCAGCACCGTGAAGGCGATGCAACAGGTGGCGGAAAAGATTGTCATTATTGGGGAAATTGCCCGCAAAACGGATCTGCTGGCGCTAAATGCGGCGGTGGAAGCCGCGCGTGCCGGCGAGCACGGCAAAGGATTTGCCGTGGTGGCATCGGAAGTGCGAAAACTCGCGGAACGCAGCCAGGTGGCCGCGGCTGAGATCAACGGCCTGACGCTCGATGGAGTGACGATCGCCTCGGCGGCTGGCGAAATGCTGAGGGCTCTGGTTCCCGATGTCCGGCGCATCGCGGAATTGTTGGGCGAGATCTCGGCGGCCAGTGCTGAACAAAGTCTGGGTGCGGGGCAAATTAATAAAGCGATTTTGCAACTGGATCAGGTGATTCAGCAGAACGCAGGAGCGTCGCAAGAGCTGGCGGTCACGGCGGACGACTTGTCCAGCCAGGCGGAAATTCTGCAAACCAGTATTGCGTTCTTCAAGACTCCCGACACTTACCAAATGGCTCAGGTAAATGAACAGGTGCCGGCGAAGAGTGCCAAGCCCCGTGCTCGCGCCCTGGCGCCGCTGAAACGGTCCACCGCGTTGGCTACGATCTAAGGTGAGTGGTCAATGGTTTTTCTCGCCGCCAGGTTCTGTCCTTTTGCCTGGGCGCAAAATTATTAAGCGCGGCCAACAAGCTCAAGATTGTGGTCGCGGGCGGACATCCGGGCGATCCGGAATGCGGATGCGCCGGAACCATGGCACGCTACGCGGAACTTGGGCATGACATTGTTCTGCTCTATTTAAACCGCGGCGAGGGGTTCTGCGGCGCATCGCCGCTGGCAAAATGCGCGGCCATTCGCACGGCGGAAGCGCAAAAGGCCTGCCAGATTTTGAAAGCCCGGCCGCTATTCGCGCAGCAGGTGGACGGGCAATCGGTTGTCGACGACGCCCATTATCAGGAGTTCCGCGCGATTCTGGATGCCGAGAGGCCGGACATTCTGTTCACGCAGTGGCCCATTGACCACCATCGCGACCACCGCGCAGTTTCGCAACTGGTGCTGGATACGTGGCTTCAGAGCGGCAAAAAAGCCGCATTCTACTATTACGAAGTGGCTGAAGACACGATGATGTTTAGTCCCACGGACTTTGTGGATATTTCCGACGCGCAGGTGGAAGCGGTGCGGCGCGCGGCTTGTTATGCGCATGTTTCGCAGAATCCGGACAAGTGGTATCCGCTTCAAACGGCATTGACGAGGTTTCGGGGTTCGGAGTGCGGGTTTCGCCAAGCGGAAGGATTTGTCCGTCATTGGGAAAGTTCGCGCGGGTGGCTGCCTGCATGACACGACGCGATTATTTGAATGTGATGGCAGGCCTTTCTTTGCGCTTTTCGGATTGTCCGAGCTTTGCGCTGCCGACACCTGGCCAACTGGCATGGCAGCAAGCCGAATTCGGCATGTTCATCCACTTCGCGCCGAACACTTACAACGACACGCAAGGCGATTTGGGCGGCGCAAGCGACCCGGGCAAATTTAATCCCTACAAGCTGGACACAGAGCAGTGGGTGGACGTCGCCCAATCCATGGGCGCGCGCTACATCATTCTGGTCGCCAAGCATGTGGGCGGTTTCTGCCTGTGGCCCACCGCCACCACGCATTATTCGATTGCCAGTTCGCCTTATAAGAATGGCAAGGGCGATATTGTTGGCGAACTGTCCGCTTCGTGCCGAAAACGCGGGATTAAATTTGGCGCGTACATTTCTCCGCGTGACGATCATCGCGGCGTGGGCGGCGGCGGCAAGGTACGCTCCGGAATGCCGGAAGATCAGCGGCGCTATGACGAGATTTACAAGCAGCAGTTAACGGAACTGCTGTCGAATTACGGCGAGTTTTTTGAGATCTGGTTTGATGGGAGCGCCAGCGGCGATTTGGTTGGCCCAGTGGTGCGTAAATATCAGCCGAATGCGATGGTGTTTCAATCGAGCGTTGCCACCATTCGCTGGGTTGGAAATGAAGACGGCCTTGCGCCTGACCCCTTGTGGAATACGGTGTCGAGCGCGGCGCACCAGACGGGCGAGGCTTCGGGCGCCGGTTCGCCGGATGGTGAGGCGTGGCTGCCGGCCGAGTGCGACGTGCCTATACGGAAGGACTGGTTCTGGTCGACGACGAATGAATCCAGCCTGAAGACGCTGGATCAACTGATGAAGATTTATGAGCAGTCAGTGGGGCGCGGCGCGAATTTGCTGCTGAACCATACGCCTGACAGAACGGGCTTGATTCCCGCGCCGGATGTGAAGCGCGCGGCTGAATTTGGCGCGGAGATTCAGCGGCGGTTTGCTTCGCCGATTGCTTCCAGCAAGCAGATGGAACTGGTTTTCGAGGAAACGCCGGTGGGGTATGTCGTCCTGGCGGAAGATATTGCCCAGGGGCAGCGAATTCGGCGGTACCGGGTGGAAGCCCTGCGGAATGGCCAATGGGAGACCATTGCCAGCGGGCAGTCTGTCGGGCATAAGAAAATTCATCCGGTGGAGCCGGTGGTAACGGGCAGATTGCGGCTGGTGGTTTCAGAAGCGGTGTGCGCGCCGGTGTTATCCGGTTTCGCGGCGTTCAAGGCGTGAGCGCCTGGTCATAGGTATGCTGGCGGCCGCCGGTGGCTTCAAGCAGCGGCAGTGCGAGATTCTTTTGCGCTTCCGACCACCAGAGATTCTTTAACTCCTCCAGCTTGGCCGGATATTGCGAGGCGAGATTAGCGCATTGCGAGAAGTCGGCGTTGGTGTGAAAGAGCTGCCAGTGATCATCGTCGAAAGATTTGCCGGGCTGATGTATGGCGACGGCTTCCCAGCCTGCATGGTAGATTCCGCGCGCGCCCCAGAGTTCGAAGTACTGGGTGTCGCGGGGGTTGGGGCTCTTAGGGTTGTTAAATGTCGCGCGGATGCTTTTTCCCTGCAAGGGGATTTGGCAGATGCCGTTAAACGAGGCGGGCGCTTCGATGCCGATGATGTCCAGGACGGTGGGCGTAATGTCGATAATGTCGACGAATTGGCTGCGCACGCCGCGCTCTTTGATTCCCGCGGGCCAGGAAATGATGAGCGGAGTTTGCACGCCGCCGCGATAGGGCCACAGTTTGTAGAACCGGAATGGTGTGTCGGAGGCCATGGCCCAGGGCCGCTGGTAGAGCGGCAGCGTCTTGTCGGTTCCCAGTTCGTCGAGATGCGAATACCAGTCGTGGACAGTGGTGCGGTCGCCGTAGTTGCGGAAAAAGCCGCCTTTGACGCCGCCTTCCGGCGCTCCGCCGTTGTCGGACATCAGGTAGATCATGGTGTTGTCGAACAGGTTTGCCTCTTTCAGCGATTGGACCAGTCGGCCAATTTGCTGGTCAGTGTGCTCCAGAAAACCGGCGAAGGCGGCCATGAAGCGGGTGTAGACGGTGCGCTCTTCGTCGGTTAAATCTTTCCACGCGGGGTCGCCGGGATTGCGCGGCGGGAGTTCGGTGCCTTGCGGAATGATGCCCAATGCGAGCTGGCGTTTATAGCGGTCTTCGCGAATCTGGTCCCAGCCTTTTTCGAAGACAGGAACATATTTGTCGATGTAGGGTTTGAAAATCTGAAGCGGCGTGTGCGTCGCGCCGAAGGCGACGTGGAGGAAGAAGGGCTTCGGGGTTTTGTCGGCTGCGTGATCGGTGAGCATGCCGATGGCTTTATCGACAATGTCGACGGAGAAATGATAGCCGGGGTCATTGGGCTTGGGTAGTGAGTGGTTGTCTTCGACCAGGTCGGGATGATATTGGTCAGTCCAGCCGCTGAGGAAGCCGTACCAGCGGTCGAAACCTTTTTGCAGGGGCCAGTGAGTGCGGGGCGAGGAGGCGTGCATATCGCTGGCGGGAACCACATGCCATTTGCCGACTCCGTAGGTGCTGTAGCCGTTTGATTGGAGGATCTGCGCGATGGTGGCGGCGGCGGGAGTGACACGGCCGCGGCAGTTTGGATAGCCTAAGTCGGGGCCGGCGAGTTCCTTCATGCCGACGGCGTGGCTGTTGCGGCCAGTGAGCAGAGCGGCGCGCGAGGGTGAGCAGACGGCTTTGGTGTGGAAGGTGTTGTAGAGGAGTCCGCCGGCCCCGAGCGCGTCGATGTTTGGCGTGGCGATTTCGGAACCGAAGCAGTGTAGGTCAGAGAAGCCGGTGTCGTCCAGGACGATGTAGATGACGTTGGGGCTGCCTTTGGGTGCTTGTTCGGGTTTCAGCAGACTGGGTTTGGAATCGGCGGCGGTGTGACCCACAGTGCCCTTGAATGTCTGCGGGGAGCAGGATGGGTCGGCTTCGGTTGCTTGGGTGGCGGCGACGCTGAGAGCTATGCCTCCGAGAAGTTGCCGCCGGGAAAAGGGATGATTGTTTGCCATGGTGGTAAATATTTATGCTGGCACGGCAACCGCAAAACCCAGGACGACTGTCCCCGCGATAGGGTTTCCGGGGTATGGTTAGGTTTTGATCCAGCGGCGTTCTTGTTCGGAGAGCAGTATAGCGTCCAGCACGCGCTGATTGCGCAGGCCATCGAAGAACGTTGCGCCTTCGCGCAGCGGTCGGCATTCCTGAATAGCCGCGCAGAGTTCGCGCAGGGCTCCGACGACGGATTGGTTCCAGATGCCGGGCTGGAGACCGGCGAATTTCGCGTAGGGATTTTCCACTTGCACTTCGGCCAGTGGTTCGCCGGTGCGGCCGAATAAGAGGCGCTCGGTGTCATTGGAGAGCGAGAGGCTGCCGTCGCTTCCGAAGATATGCGTTTCGTTGCCGACGCCGTGGCGAGCGACGGCGCTGATAAGCACGCTCGCCGTTGCGCCGTTAGGAAGTTCGGCCAGGAAGGCGACGTAATCATCGGCGGTGGCTTGCCAAGGGCGACCGGTGGCGCGATCTTTGCGGTCCGGCACGATGGTTTTCACCTGGCTGCACACTGACTGAATTTCGCCGAACCACCAGCGCAGCAGGTCCACCTGGTGCGAACCGTTTGCGCCCAGGCGTCCGCCGCCTTGGTCGGCGAGAGACCACCAGTCGTTTTCAGGGCGCGATGCCGGGTCTGCCCAACTGCTGCTGATGTTGTGGATGTTGACGTGACGGATTGCGCCAATTGCGCCGGTTTCAATCAAGTGCTTGATGTGGCGGCGATTGGCGTTGAAGCGCAGTTCGTGATCAATCATGTGCAGGCGTCCGAGTGATTCGGCTGCGTTCAACATGGTTTCGGCTTCGGCGGCGTTCATCGCCGTGGGCTTTTCGCTCAGCACGTGGGCACCGGCTTTGAGAGCAGCCAGCACCATAGGCGCATGCGTGACTGTGGGCGTGGCGATGCAGACCAGGTCAAAGCGGTGATTGGCCAGCATTTTTTCCCAGTCATCATAAGCATGAGGCACGTTGAATGCCGCGGCAGCGGATTGGGCGCTGGTGAGGCGCGCGCTGGCAATGGCTTCCACCTCCACTCTTTCCACATGGCGCAGCGCGGGCAAGTAAGCGGCTTTGGCAAAACTGGCGCCGATGATTCCAATCGTCAATGGTTTGCTCATCGTTTCAGTATCATGTAGTGAAACTCGTTGCGGCTGGAGAACAAGACTTCCATTATCACTGGCGGCGCCAGCGGCATGGGCCGCGACACCGCGCTGCTGTTTGCGCGCGAAGGCGCGGCAGTGGTGATTGGCGATGTGGATGTGTCTGGCGGCGAGGGAACGGCCGCCGAGATTGTGAATTCGGGAGGGCGCGCAGTCTTTCAGAAAGGCGACATGTCGGTTGAGGCGGATGTATCGCGGCTAGTTGCTTTAGCGGAGGAAACATTCGGGCGCCTCGACATTCTGTTCAACAACGCGGGCGTGGAGCAACCGCGGATGCCGTCCCACGAGCTGGATACCAATCTGTTTGAGCGCGTCATCGATATCAATTTGAAGGGCACGTTCCTGGGTTGCAAATACGCCATTCAATCGTTTCTGAAGACCGGCGGCGGCACCATTGTGAACAACAGCTCTGTCAGCGCTTTCGCCAACGTGGGCGGCAACGTTTCTTATGCGGCTTCGAAGGGCGCAATTATGTCGCTGACGCGCGTGCTGGCGGTGGAATATGCGACTCGCAACATTCGCGTGAACGCCATCTGTCCCGGCGTGATTGACACCGGAATGAACCGGCGGAATTTGGATTTGGCATCGGACCCGGATGCGCTGCGCGAAACCTGGATGGCGGCCACGCCGATGGGACGAATGGGAACCGGACAAGAGATTGCGGAGACGGTTTTATATCTGGCGTCGGCGCAGTCTTCGTTCGTGACCGGCATT
>Ga0116230_10003557_pt1 | contig 15234 bp, 11 predicted proteins | sample S1TSphfallax_3_FD_88678 | JGI IMG/M metagenome (GOLD analysis project Ga0116230, IMG submission 88678) | Host-associated microbial communities from peat moss isolated from Minnesota, USA - S1T2_Fd - Sphagnum fallax MG | ecosystem: Host-associated > Plants > Peat moss > Unclassified | place... | reverse complement strand
CCAAATTGGCGACGTATGCGAGCGACGCTTCATCGTTGCAGAGCATGAACTCGACGTGGCCGCGCGCGTTGGAACCCGAGTTCACGCGGGTCGTCGGAATCCAGTCCGGCATGCCTTTCGGCTTCTCTTTTTCCCACCACGTCTGGCCGTCGATCCCGTTCGGGAAGCGTTCGACCGTGAGCGGCCGGTCGCGCAGATACGGCAGCAGCTGCGGGGCGACGGCCCGATAGTAAGCGATCAAATCGCCCTTGGTATAGCCATCGCGCGGCCACAAGACCTTGTCGACATTCGTGAACCCCACGGCCCGGCCGCCCACGTCGACGATTGATTTTCTGGCCGCTGGCATCAGAGGCCCGGCCCGACTGCAGCCCTCATCGCCATCAGAATACCGCAAGTTGCACGCGATTTCACCGGGGTGAACGCGCAAGCAATCCGCATTCTTAACCCTACGCTCACGCGCGACGGGTTGATGCCCAAGAGAATCGGGCACGACACCCATCCCTTCCATTTCGCGCAAATCGCACTCACCTTGAAACCCGTCTTCGGTGGAGTGCCCCGCATAAGGAGTCGGATGTCTCGGACCAAGCCGGATTCTAACGCCGTGCCGACGATCAAGTCTGACGAGTCGACCACGTTCGCGAGCGAGCACGCGACGCTGCTTCAAACGCGCCTGGCGGAAACCGCCCACCTTGGCCGGGACGAGGCGCTGGCACTCCTTGCGAACTCCGATGAAGAGCTCGAACGCCGGCTCGCCGAGCGTGACGAGTTCGCGCGCGATGAAGCCCTCAGCGAACAGGCCCGCACGAGCGCCGAGCTGGAAACCCGGCTTGCGGCGCGTACGATCGAGCGCGACGACGCCGCGCGCGACGAAGCGCTCGCCGAACTGGCACGCACCAACGCTGAGCTCAAGGCGCGCTTAGCCGAGCGAACGATCGAACGCGACGACATCGCTCGCGACGAGGCGCTCGCCGAGCTCGCGCGAACGAACGCGGAACTCAAGCATCGCTTGGCCGAACGAACGATCGAACGCGACGACATCGCTCGCGACGAGGCGCTCGCCGAGCTCGCGCGAACGAACGCGGAACTCAAGCAGCGCTTGGCCGAACGAACGATCGAACGGGACGACGTTGCTCGCGACGACGCCCTCTCAGAGCTCGGGCGCACCAACGCGGAACTCAAGGCCCGCTTGGCCGAACGGACGATCGAGCGCGACGACATCGCCCGCGACGAGGCGCTCACCGAGCTTGCGCGAACGAACGCCGAACTCAAGCAACGCTTGGCAGAGCGAACGATCGAACGCGACGACGTTGCCCGCGATGACGCGCTTGCGGAGCTGGCACGCACCAACGCAGAACTCAAAGCGCGCCTCGCCGAGCGAACGATCGAGCGCGACGACATCGCAAAAGATACGGCGATCACGGAGCTCCGGCGCACGAACGCGGCCGAGCAGAAATTGCACCTCCACGCGGTCGATCTCGAAGCCGTCAACGCCGAGCTCGAGAGTTTCAGCTACTCCGTCTCGCATGATTTGCGGGCTCCGGTGCGAGCAATCTTGGGCTACGCCCGTGCAATCGAAGAGGATTATTCGGCCGAGCTCTGCGACGAAGCACGTCGGCTTCTCGCGGTCGTGCAACACGAAGCGTCACGGATGGGAAATCTGATCGACGACTTGCTGGAGTTCTCGCGCCTCGGCCGTGCGCCGATGTTGAACACGCTCGTCAACATGAGCCGGCTCGCGCATGAAGTGATGGAGGAGATTACGACGACGTCAGGCATCCGGCCGATCTTCGTCATACCCGAGCTTCCCGCCATACGCGGAGATCGTGTCCTCTTGCGTCAGGTCTGGGTAAACCTGCTCTCCAACGCCCTCAAGTACGCGAGTAAGAAAAGCGAACCCGAAATCAGTGTCTGGGCGACGGCCGAGAACGACAATACGGTCTATCACGTGCGCGATAACGGGGTCGGTTTTGACATGCGCTACGCCGACAAACTCTTCGGCGTCTTTCAGCGCCTTCACCGTGCAAATGAATTCCCCGGGACCGGCGTCGGCCTGGCGATCGTGATGCGCATCGTCACCCGACACGGCGGTAGCGTTCGCGCCGATGCGCGCCTCGGCGAAGGCGCCACGTTCTCGTTCACGCTTCCAACGGGCAGCGTCGAATGAGCGATCACGACGACGTCGACATCCTCCTGGTCGAAGACGATCCGAACGATGCCGAAATGACCATCCGCGCGCTGAGGCGTGCCCACCTCGCGAATCGGCTCTATTGGGTGCGCGACGGCGTCGAAGGGCTCGATTTCATTTTCTGCCGCGGCTCGTTCGCCGACCGCGACCCACGCGACAGGATAAAGATCGTGTTGCTCGATCTCAAGATGCCGCGACTCAGCGGATTCGACGTGTTGCAAGAACTCAAGACACACGCCGAAACGCAGTCGATCCCGGTCGTCGTCATGACGTCGTCGGATCACGAGCGCGATATCGCCGAAAGCTACCGTCTGGGCGCCAACGGGTACGTGAGCAAGCCGGTCAGTTTCGACGCGTTCAGTACAGCGATTCAGAATATCGGAACGTATTGGCTCGTTCACAACCAGGCCCCAGCGCGGTGAGCGCGGCGCGTCAAGACGTGAGTGTCGCAACGGAGGTCGACTCCGAGCCGGGTGGCCGAGCGCTCAAGGCGCTGCTCGTCGAGGACAACGCATTCGACGCCGATCTCGCTCTGCGCGCGCTCGCACGCGGCGGCATGAAGGTCACGAGTTTGATGGTCGCGGATGAGGCCGCGCTCCGGGCAGCCTTGACGACGTTCGTCCCCGACGTCGTGCTGTGCGATTTCAGCCTCCCGGGCTTCGATGGCTTTGCCGCTCAACGGGTCCTACGAGAAACCCATCCCGAGTGTCCGCTGATCTTCGTCTCCGGTGCGATCAGCGAGGAACGAGCGGCGCTGGCGTTGCAAAGCGGCGCCGTCGATTACGTGATGAAATCGAGTCTGATCCGGCTCCCGATCGCCGTCGAGCGCGCGGTTGAGACGGCACAGATCGCGAGCCAGCGCGCAAAACGGGCCGCCTGGCACGCGCAGCGGCTCGACGGATTGTGGCGAAGCGCGACCGATTCCGCGCTCCGCGGCGATGAGGCCCTACATACGATGCTTTGGAAATCGGCGGCGGCTTCGAGTATGGAGCAGTCGTTTCACGGTTTCTTTTGCTGGCGACTCGATAACGGGAAGATGCGCGTCCTCTGCTCAGCGGGTGTGCACGATGGATGTCCGAGCGAACGCGAGACCGCGGCACTAAGCGCGCTGGGCGCCACGGATCGGATGAATCGCACGACGAGCTGGGACGACGCGCAACTCGACCCAACGGCGCCGGCGCCGTTGGCCGCTGCCGGTTGGCGCTCGGTCGCAAGTTCGCAGTTCGAAGCCGCGGGGATGACCTGCTGGCTGACGTTCGCCTCGACGGAAGCCGTGAACGATGGATTTCAAGCCGACGACCTCGCCTATATGAGCGTGCTCGTCTCGTCGTTCGCCCATCGCGTACAGGTCGACTCGCTCGAAGCCTCCTTGCGCGACGAAGAGGACCGCTCGCGGCGTCACGCCCTGCGCCTCGAGGCGTCGTGGACGATCGCCAACGATCCGGCGCTCGATGACATCGAGCGCTGGCGGGCACTCTTGGCGCAAGCGGCCGCTTCGATCTGGCCGGATCACGGGTTTCGCGGCACGTTCTGGCGGGTGGATGGCGATCAGATGATCTGCGAGGCCGTCGGCGTCGCGCCCAAGAGTTTCTTGAGCAGACAACCCATCAAACTTGGAGCCGTTAGAAAAATCGCGCAATCGCCCGCCGGCCGCATCATTGCGCAAGGCACCGGAACGTTTTCCTGGGATGACGTCCAGGCAGGCGAGCCCGATCTGATGCTGGAGTCGGCCTCCGCCACACGGGCCTGCATCGTGACCGTTTTCAAGGCAGGCTCGTCCACCTGGATCCTCTCGTTCGACTCGGGCCGTGTCACGAGCAAGCCGCTCGGACCGCTCGAGCGATCGTATGTCGAGGCCATCGCCGCGTTCTTCTCGAGTCACGTGCAAGCGCGCTGGGAATACGGGCGATTGCAGTATCAAACGTCGCGCGACCCGTTGACGGGGCTCCTCAATCGCGCACATTTCCGGTCGCGAGCCGGCGAATTGGCCGCGGCGAGCGGTCGCTATGCGACGGTCCTCATCGATATCGATTCGTTCCACGAAATCAACGAATCCTATGGGCACACGGTCGGCGACGCATTGCTCGTGGAAGTCGGCGCCTTGCTATCGGGCCTCGCCCTGCCCGACGAATTCGTCGGCCGCATCGGCGGCGACGTGTTCGCGGTGTATATCCCGTCGCCGGTCTCGCAGGAGTTCATCACGGCGCGCGTACGAAGCTTTGCAAGCGCGTTCTCGCAATCGTTTGCGAGCGGGAACCACACGGTCGGGGATGGGATCACGCGGAGCGCCAGCATCGGTGTCGCGGTGGCTCCCGCCGACGGAGACGATCTCGAGCATGTCTATTCGCGGGCCGACGCGGCACTTGCCGTCGCGAGGGAACGCGGTAACGCGATCGTCTGGTATACGGCCGGAATGGAGAACGACGCGCACGAGCGCGCGACATTGCGAACGGAGCTCGCGGATGCCCTCGCCAAGGACGAGTTTGTCCTCTACTACCAGCCCCACGTCGATATGCGAACCAGCCGGGTCACGGGCTGCGAAGCCCTGATCCGCTGGAACCACCCGACACGTGGTCTCGTGCCGCCGAGCGAGTTCATCCCCTTCGCCGAGGAGGCCGGCATCATCAAGGGCATCGACGGCTGGGTCATGCGTGCGGCGTTCGCCGCCGCGCGGGCCTTCAGCGTGAAGCAGCCCGATTTTTGCTTATACTTCATTTTTCCGGTCGCCAGATGGGCGATCACGCAATCGTCCGCACGTTCGTCGACGCCGCTCGCGACGGCGTTCCGCTCAAAAACATCGGCATCGAGATCACCGAAACGGACGCCATGCGCAACGTGCGGGCCACCCACGTCGTGTGCCGCGCCCTTCGCCGGCTCGGCGTTCGCATCGCCATCGACGACTTCGGCACCGGCTACTCGTCGCTCGCATCGCTCAAAGAGCTCGCCGTCGACGTCGTCAAAATCGACCAGAGTTTCGTCTCGGGCGTCACGACCGATCCAAACGACGCCGCGATCACACGGACGATGATCTCGATTACGGAACAATTCGGATTCGACGCCCTCGGCGAAGGCGCAGAGACGCCCGAAACCGTCGAGTGGCTGCGGAACAACGGCTGCCGATACGTCCAGGGCTACGCGGTCGGCCGTCCGATGCCGCTCGACGCCTTCAACGACTGGCTCGCCGCCAACCATGGCGCATGGCACGAAGCCGCACACAGACGGATTCGCCCCGCCGAACGTCGCCAGCGCGTCGAGCGCCGTGTCCCGGTCGCCTGACCGGTATCGCTCAGCCCGGCTCCTCCCGGACCACGTCCGCTGCGCGCTTGTCGGGCCGCAAGCCGACGAACACCGGATGGCGCAACGACCCATCGCGCGTCCATTCCGTAAACGAGACCTCGGCGACCAGTGACGGTTCCACGAAGTGCGCTTTGGTGTTCGTTTTCGGAACCGCGCCTGCGAACGGCGATTCATCGCGAGCAAGCGCGCGCAGCTGTTTGCTGATGGCGCCGAGTTTTGCGCCGTCGAATCCCGTTCCGACATGGCCCGCATAGCGCAGGGCATCGCCCTCATAGACCCCGAGCAACAGCGCGCCGAACCCGCTGCGCGCCCCCTTCGGTTCGGTCCAGCCGCCGATCACGAACTCTTGGCGCCGGATCGCTTTGATCTTGATCCAATCGCGCGAACGCGTCGAGCGGTACCGTGAGCCGGTGCGCTTCCCGACGATCCCTTCGAGTCCGTGTTCTTGGGCGAAGGCGAAGAGTTCCGTGCCCATGCCGGCGATGTGTTTGGAATACATCACGCGATGGCCCGGGACGATGAGCGCCTCGAGCCGTTCCTTGCGCGTTTCGATCGGCTCGTCGCGCAGATCGCGTCCGTCCGCGTACAGACAATCGAAAGCAACGAACGTGACCGGCGCGTTCGTCTCCTCATGCATCTGCAGCGCTTGGAACGACGACCGGCCCTCGGCGTCGAGGACGCAGATCTCGCCGTCGACGACGACCGGCAGCGAGCGGAACGCGTGCGCGAGCTCGTCGAGCTCCGAAAATTGACGCAGCAGATCTTTGCCCGTGCGCGACGCGAGCGTTACCGTGCCGCCCACGTCGACGGTCGCGATCGCGCGATAGCCGTCCCACTTGAGCTCGAACAGCCAGCCCGCATCGTCGAAGGGTCGCTCGACGACCGTGCAGAGCATCGGCGACATGATGCTTGGGATCGCATCCGCGTTCGCCCTCGCGCGCGAACGTGGCTTCGCCGCCGCGGCAAGGCGATCGCTCTTCCAAATTTTCGGATGCGCCTGCTTCGCGATGTCGGCGAGCGTCTTGCCCGTCACGGCGCTTTCGGGATGGTCCTCGACGTTCCAAGCCGGATCGACCGCGTCGTCGTGGTCCTTGATGAGCAGCCACGGCTCGCCGCTTTGGTCGCGCGAATTCTTGATCTTCACGAGCGTGAACATGCCGTGCAATTTTTTCCCGCTCAGGATAAATTTGATCTTGCCGTTGGCGATCTCGGCCGCGGGATCGCGTCCTTCGGCGAGCCGGTAGGTGCCCTCGTCCCACACGATCACTTCACCGGCGCCGTAATTTCCGTCCGGGATCACGCCCTCGAACGTGCGGTAGTCGTACGGGTGATCTTCCACGTGCATCGCAAGGCGCCGCTCGTGCGTGTCGAGCGAGGGTCCTTTGGGGATCGCCCACGAGGCGAGCACGCCGCCCGCTTCGAGCCGGAAATCGTAGTGCAGCCGCGTCGCGCGATGCTTTTGCACGACGAAGCGCAGCGTCTTTGAAACGCCGCGCTGTTTTCCGCTGGGCTCGGGGGTCGCCGCAAAATTCCGTTTGCGGACGTACTCCGCGAGTTTGGTGTCGGACTTTTTCAGGCCGTTTAACCCGTTTGGTCGTCTTCGTGGCGCAATTCGCGGCTCGCCTTGTCGAGGCCGGCTTTGAGCTCGTGGCCGGCTTCCTTGACGTGCGAGCCGATCTTTTCGCCCGGCGACATCGAATCGCCCGCGACGGTCCGCTTCGCGCGTTCGCCCGTCGCTTCGGCGCGGTTCTTCGACTCGTCGATCAGGTCGCCGGCGTCGGCTTTGAGGGTTTCAACGGGGTTCTTGGTATGGTCGTCCATGTTTATTGTCCCTTTGCATTTGTTGTCGTTGTCGTTGTCGTCGTGCGCTGCACAGGAGCGGCGGCACCGGGCTGATTGATCGTGGTCGTCGAGTTCGAGCGCGTGGTGATGTTCCACGGCTGCCAAACGAAGAGCGCGATCAGCCCGACGACCCCGATCACCGCCACGAGGCTGAACGTCGCCATCGCGCTGCCATTCTCGCGTGCGTCGATAGCGTTGGTGCGATCGTCCACGGTGGTCATCTCCTCCTGATCGGCGCGTTCCGGACGCGTGCAAGAAGAACACTACCCAGCGAGCGAGCGGCTTAACCTCGCGTGCACCCGACGACAGCGCGTTACCGGCGACAGTACGCTTGAGTCGCTCAGCGACAATCGCGGCGACCGGACGCGCCGACGTCAATAGGTCGTGCGATAGAAGCCGTTCCAGTACCAGCAGCCCCAGAGCTCGACGATCACGCTCCAGGCGATGAGCGCGTTCCAATACCAGCGCAAGCCGCCGCGCGCCGCGATCGCCATCAGCGCGAAAACGAACGGTTCGAAATCGAGTGCGTGGCGCATCCCGAATTGGATGAAGCCGTTCACGTAGTACAGGAACGACGGTGCCGCCGCCAAGCCGGCCGCCAGCCACAGCGTGAGAATCGTGCGGCGCGATCGTCGTGCAAAGAACGCCAGCGCTAGCGCGGGACTGGTGAGCGTCAGCGCTTGGCCAGATTGTCCAGGGACCAGATACGGGAACGCCGGTCCGCTCGTAATATCGATCTGCGCGAAGAACGAGGAAAGTTGGAAGCCGAGATAGTGGAGCCCGAACGGCTCACCCGATTCCGACCCGACGAATGCATCCTGGTGGTAGAAGATCGTGTGGCCGATGTCCCACGGTACGTGCCAGCGCGCTTCGTTGTACAACGCGTAAAGCGCGACGAAGGGAAGCGCCGTCAGCAGCGCGCCGCGCAGCCGTCGCCAATCACGCCGCGGTTCGAGCAGGCCGAACGCACACCAGTACGCGACGAGCGGCGCGGTCAGCACCACGCTGAAACGCGAGCCGCACGCGAGCACGAACCAGATCGTGACGAGCCACGCGCGCTGCTTTCCCGCGAGCTCCGCGAGCATCAGCAAGAGAAACATCGCGCAGGACACGTGCGCGAAATACCACACGTCGCCGAGCATCGCGCACCACAGGAGATCGGTGCCGCAGAGCATGAACACGGCGAGCCAGTCCGCGGTGAGTTCCGAACAGCCGAGATTGCGCGCGAGGCGCCACGCCGCGAGCGTTGCGACGCCGCAGAAGACGCAGGCGACGATCGTCTCGTTCGCGTTCGTTCCCCAGATCGCGACGACCGGCAGCATGAAGATGCCGGGGACGGGATCGTTCACGATGTAGCGATGTCCTTCGAACAGCACGGCATCGATGTACGGACCCGGCCAGTCGATCCAGAGGTGGCCGTGCAAGAGCCCTTGCGCGAAGAGCGTGTAGTTGTCGTACGGGGTCGACCGTCCGTGCGCGAAGAGCAAGCACAGCGTGAGACCGAAGACGAAAACGAGCAACGAGCGCCAGGGTATCCGTCTCATTGCAGCACCGGCGCGAGTTGATCGAGGTGCGGCAGATCGCGCGGGCTCCGATCGTGCAGCGTGAAGCCCGGCAACTCGATCGCACCGTCGGTGACGACGATGACCGGACGCTCGCGCACCCAGCGCGGATAGTCGGCCAGATAATCCGGCGGCCATCCCGTCACGAGAATGCGATGTCCGAAGCGCCGTTCGACGTAAGCACCGTAGGCGAGCACGGTCGCATCGTTCCACGCGGCGACCAGCACGGCATTGTCGGGGGTCTGCGCGACGATGCGATCGATGAACGGCTGCGCCGTCGGGTAGCCGCGCGCCGAAAAGCGGTTGCGCGATTCGATCGCGTTCGCGATGACGACGACGCCGAAGAGCGCGCCGACGACCGCCAGCACCGGCGCGGGCGGACGCGCGAGGCCGCCGCGCGCGAGCACGTCGGCGCCGGCCGCGACCAGCAGCGCGATCGCGAAGTAGGCCGGCATGAAATAGCGCTCGGGATCGGATTCGACGGCAAACGCGAGCACGAAGAGGACGGGCAAGAGGCCCGACGCGACGACGCCCGCCGCACACCACCACGAACGCCGCGCGATCGCGACGACGCCGACCGCCGCGATCGCGAGCAGGCCCAGCGCGAGATCGGCGGCCGCGCCGCGCCCGAAGCGGTCGGGAACTTGCGCGAGGACCGCCGGCGAGACGATCGCGCCCAGTGCGCGCGCCGCGCCGAATTCGCCGCCGCCGACTTCGGCGCGGAAGCCGGCCCAGGTCGACGGATGATCGTTATCCCAAAACGGGCGCCCCGGCGGCAGGCCGAGCGCGAGCGTCGGATCGAGCCGCTGAGCGGACACCACCGCACTACGCACGGGCAGGTACGCATAGAACCCCATCACGACGACGGCACCGCTCGCGACGGCAAGCGCCGCCAGCCGCAGCGGCGGCGTGCGCGCGAGCGCGATCAACGCGACGCCGGGGACGATCAACACCATCGCGCTGTGCAACGAGATTGCGAGGCCGCAGATCGCCGCGCACGCGACGAGGACGCGCGGTTCGCCGTCGCGCCGCCACCGCAGCGCGAGCCACACGCACGCACCGAATGCGGCGATCGCAACCGCGTGCACGTCGGCGTGCACCGCGTGATCCCAGACGATCCGTGAGACCGCGAACACGAGCGCCGTTCCAAGCGCGAAGACCGCATCCGCACCCCACGTGACCGCGGCGGCAAAGAGCGCCAGGGACGCAAGCGACGTGCCGATCGCGGAGAGCAGGTTCATGCGGTACGCAACGGTGCCCAGCGGCACGAGATGCGTCCACAACCAGCCGAGCACGACGTAGGCCGGGAAACCCGTCGGATGCGGGATCCCGAGAATATACGGAACGGTCTGGAGTTCGCCCGTATCCCAATAATCGATGCCCGGATCCAGCGACGCGACGTCGAGCGCAAGCGGGATCACGAAGGCGAGGCAGCCGAGCAGCACCGTACGGAGGCGGTAGTTCAAACGTGTCGCAACTACGCCCGATGATCCAAACGAGCCTTTCCCGCCCACGCGTCATCATCGCTGAAGCCTTCGCCGAGCGCGGGCTTGCCGTGCTGCGCGATGCCGGTATCGACGTCGTCTCGCAAGTCGGCGGAACGCGTGAAGAACTCGTCCGCTCGCTCGCCGAGGCCGATGGCCTGATCGTGCGTTCCGAGACGCGGGTCGATCGTGCGCTGCTCGCCGCGGGACCCAAGCTCGCGGTTGTCGCACGCGCCGGCGTCGGGGTCGATGCGATCGACGTCGAGGCGGCGACGGCGGCCGGTATTCTCGTCTTGAATACGCCGGCAGCGAACACGCTCGCCGCGACCGAACAGACCTTCGCGCTGATGCTCTCGCTCGCGCGCCGCACGCCGGCCGCCGTGCAGTCGCTGCGTGAGGGGATCTGGGATCGCAAACCGTTCATCGGCACCGAACTCTACGGGAAGACGCTCGGGATCGTGGGACTCGGGCGGATCGGCGGCAATGTCGCCGCGCGCGCGCGGGCCTTTGGGATGAACGTGCTCGCGCACGATCCGTACATCACGGCGGCGCGGGCCGATCTCTTCGATGCGACGCTGAGCGATCTCGAGACGCTGCTGCGGCGGTCGGATTGGGTGACGCTGCACGTGCCGCTCACGGCGCAGACGCGCGGCATGATCGACGGCGCGAAACTGCGGCTCATGCAACCGCACGCGAACATCATCAATTGCGCGCGCGGCGGCGTGATCGTCGAAGCCGATCTGCTGGCGGAACTCGACGCCGGAACGATCGCGGGTGCCGCGATCGACGTCGTCGCGCAGGAGCCGCCGCCGCCGGACGGCACCGGCGCCGCGCTGCACAAACATCCGCGCGTGTACGCGACACCGCATCTGGGCGGCTCGACGCACGAAGCGCTCGAACGGATTGCGACCGAACTCGCGCACGATGTTGCCCGCGTGTTACTGGGCGCACCGGCGAGCGGCGTCGTCAACGCACCGATCCCCGATGGGCCGGATGCCGCACGCGTGATGCCGTTCGTCGAGGTCGCCTACCGGATCGGCCGCTTCTTCCCGCAGTTCTCGCGCGCCGAACGGCTGCCGAGTTTCACCATGGCGTTGCAAGGCGAGATCGCCGAAGTCGCGCCCGATCCGCTCGTGCGCGCGTTTCTCTCGGGGTTACTGCAAGCGACGACGGACCGGCGCGTTTCGGTCGTGAACGCGGACGCGATCGCGCGCGAGCTCGGCGTGCAGGTCGAGGCGCGCGGCGATGCGACCGCGACCTCCTACGCGAGCTCGATCCGTATCGCCGGCGGCGACACGACGATCATCGGCACCGCGGTCAACGGCACGCCGCGCATCGTCAACGTCGATGGCTTCGAGATCGACGCGACCCCGATCGGCGCGATGGTGATCACGCAGCACCGCGACGTCCCCGGCATGATCGGCAAGGTCGGCACGCTGCTCGGCGAGTCGAACGTGAACATCTCGACGATGCAAGTCTCGCGCAACGACATGGGCGGCGCCGCGATCATGGTGCTCTCCGTCGACCGCCCCGCCGACGATGCGACGATCGCCGCGCTGCGCGCGATCCCGGGGATCGATTCGGTGCGCTCGCTCACGCTATGAGCGCGACGGTCTACGTCGCGCGCCACGGCGAGACCACCTGGAACCTCGCCGGCCGCTATCAAGGCCGGCGTGAGTCCGGCCTCACCGGACTCGGCATGCGTCAGGGCATGGCCCTCGCGCAAGCCTTCACGACGCAAGAGCCGCGCGTGCAACGCATCATCGCAAGCCCGCTGGTGCGCTGCGCGGCGACCGCGCAGTTCGCGGCGGAGCGACTGAACGTGCCACTCGAAACCGATGTGCGCCTGATCGAAATCGCCCACGGAGCATGGGAAGGACGCTTGCGCGATGAGATCGCGGCGAACGATCCGGAGACGTTCCAGGCGTGGAAAGAACGGCCCGCGGAGGTTACGTTCGACGGCGGCGAAACGGTCGCCGACGTACGCGACCGTTGGCGCGATTTTGCAGCGACGCTCGCGACCGATGTGTCGACGCTCGTCGTAACACACGATGCGGTCGTCCGCATCGCGCTGCTCGAGGCGGCGCGCCGGCCAATCGACGATCTCTGGAACGTCGAAGTCGAGAACGCCGCGTACGCGATCTTCTCCGTCAGCGAAGGCGCATGGACGATCACCGAGTCCTGCGTGAATGCACACCTCACCGGTTTACGCGCCAACACCGAAGCGCAAGCGCTGTAACCCCAGCATGTCATCCTGACCTGGTCGCTGCGCCGGCGGCGCCGCTGCGCTGCGTCGGCTTACTGGCCGGCGATCGGGTTGAAGCTCGGCAGGGGATGCGGGCCGGAGAATGTTCCCGACGGCAGGGTCTGCGGGAAACGGTAGTTGTAAAACGACAGCCGTTCCATTGCGGCAAGACCCTCGACCGTTGCGCTGCCGGTGACCTCGAAGGGGACCCACCATTTGCCGTCGCGGCCGAAGGTCGCCGAGCCCGTGCCGGTTCCCGACTTGAAGTCGATCGTCACCGGCAGAAACGTGATCCCGTCGATCGTGACGCGGGTGACGCGATAGGCCCCTGGCAACCTCGACACCGCATCGAACACGTAATCGAGGTGGTGGCCGTCGCGATGCGGGCCGAGATACGTGAAATCATAGTGCGCCGGGTTGGGCGCGAGAAGCGTCACGGTGTAGTGATCGGGGCGGCCGCGGAAGATGCGCGTCGTGGGCGGATCGAGCTTGCGGCCGTCGACGTCGAGCGTCTCGTCGCGTTCGTTCGCGCCGGAGCGAAAAACGCGGTGCATCTGCTCCATGTCGCGCGCGCCGCTCTGCTCGAGGGTGTAGTCGACCGAGAACACGGGCGGTGCCGTGTAGGCGGCGAGCGCCGTCGCGTAACGCGCCAGCACCGTGTCCGCCGGTAATTCGACCGGAGGCTTTTCGGCAGGCGCCGCGGCGGCGAAGAACAGCGTCGCGACGAGCGCGACCAGCATCAGGCGTGCCCGGCGACGGCGGCGCGCATCGCCGCGAGTGCGGCCTCGGCCCCGGCCGGATTCTTGCCCCCGCCCTGTGCTTGCGTCGCCGCCCCGCCGCCTTTCCCGCCGACCAGCGGTGCCGCGGCCTTGATCAAATTGCCGGCGTTCACGCCCGACTTCACCGCATCGTCGCTGGCGCTAGCGATCAGCGAGACCGACTCGCCGTCCGTCCCGACGAGCGCGATGACGCCGCTCGGGAAGCGCGATCGGATCGCGTTCGCGAGCGACCGCAGCGCATCGGCGTTCGCCTCGCGTACCACGGCGCCCACCAGGGTCGTTCCGTTCACGCGCTCCGCGCGTTCGACGTACGCGACCGCGTCCGCCGAGGCCAGCCGCGCTTTGATGTCGGCAAGTCCCTTTTGCAGATCGCGCACGTCGCTCTGCAAGCGGCCGACGCGCTCGACGAGCTCGTCCGGTTTTGCCGAGAGCGAGTCGGAGAGCTGCGCGATGGTTTCCGACTGGCGAGCAACGTAGGCTTCCGCCGCCTTCGAGACGACCGCTTCGATGCGGCGGACGCCGCTGCCGATCGACGATTCGGAGAGGATCACGAAGAGCCCGAGCTCGCCCGTCGAGTGCGCGTGCGTCCCGCCGCAGAACTCGACCGACGGCCCGGCTTTCACGACGCGCACGAGCTCGCCGTATTTTTCCCCGGCCATCGAAATCGCGCCGGATGCATGCGCCTCTTCGATCGGCAACTCTTCGGTTTCCAGATGGTAGTCACTACGGATCAATTCGTTCACGCGTTCGCTCACGGCGCGCTTCTGCTGCGGCGTGAGCGCGCCGACCGGGCTGCGGAAATCGAAGCGCATGCGGTCGATGCCGACCCACGAGCCGGCTTGCATGACCTCGTCACCGAGAATCTCTTTGAGCGCGCGCTGCAAGAGATGCGCGGAGGTGTGATGGCGCCGAATCTCCTCGCGCCATTCGGGGAAGACGGACGTCCGCACGGCGTCGCCGACGGCGATGGAGCCGCTCGTGACGCGGCCGTGATGCGCGATCGCCTCACCGACGAATTGTGTGTCCGTCACCTCGAAGGCGCCCTCGTCGGCCGCGATCGTCCCGTGATCGCCGACCTGACCGCCCTTCTCCGCATAGAACGACGTCGCATCGAGCAGCAGCTGTGCCTCAGTTCCCGCGACGACATGATCGACCGGCTGGCCGCCGACGAGGATTGCGATGACGTTGCCGCGCCCATCGAGACCGCCGTAACCGGTGAACGTGCTGCGCGTCGCGGGCAGTTCGGCAACGCTCACGACGGCACGTTTCGATTTCGCATCGGCACGCGCACGCTCGCGCTGCGCGTTCATCTGCTCCTCGAAGCCGGCCGTATCGACCGCGACCCCTTTTTCGGCGGCAATCTCACGCGTGAGCTCCGCTGGGAAGCCGTACGTATCGTGAAGCGTGAACACGTCTTCACCGGTGAGGACCATCGTGCAATCGACGACGGCCTCGCTGATGAGCTGATCGAGCATCGCGGAGCCGCGGTCGAGCGTGCGCACGAAGGTCGCTTCTTCCGCTTGCAGCGCGCGCTGCACGTCGCCGAGGCGCTGCTGCAAGATCGGATAGCCGCCCGCGAGCGACTTCGCAACGGCCGACGCCATCTGCGGCATGAATTCTTTGGGATACCCCAAGAGCCGGCCGTTGCGGATCGCGCGCCGGATCAAGAAGCGCAGCACGTAGCCGCGATCGTTGTTCGAAGGATACACGCCGTCGGCGATCAGGAACGTGACCGCGCGCGCGTGGTCGGCGATGATGCGCCGGCGCACGAGTTGCTCGTCGAGCGTGAGCGACGTCTTGCCGATCTCGGGCTGCGCGGCGATCAGATCGGTGAAGAGAT
>Ga0116230_10003555_pt1 | contig 15237 bp, 11 predicted proteins | sample S1TSphfallax_3_FD_88678 | JGI IMG/M metagenome (GOLD analysis project Ga0116230, IMG submission 88678) | Host-associated microbial communities from peat moss isolated from Minnesota, USA - S1T2_Fd - Sphagnum fallax MG | ecosystem: Host-associated > Plants > Peat moss > Unclassified | place... | reverse complement strand
GCTGTGCTCATGCGGCGTCACGAAGCAGAGCATCGCCGTGCACGCGGTCCTGGCGGTGGGAACACCCATTACGCCCCTCCCCCCCCCCCCCATTTCGAGCTCTGTCCGGTGCATGTGTCTCTTGTCTTCTTGCACATGTTTTTCAGCCCTGTGTGGTTCTGCACATAACCACGCAGCACGGTTCTACATGTTCTTCTGTTCAGCAAAAGAAGTTGTCACAATGTTCTTTGTTCTGCTTGATTTACTTTCTGTTTTGCCGCCGCCCACCATTCGAAATCTGAACCACCCAAACATAGAATATGGTACTATCCACTGGTACAGATTCACGCGCTGGGTGAAGTGTGATTTGTTTTGTATTCAAATAACTCCCAGAGTCAAAAAGTCAAAACCTGTGGTAGAACCATCCGGTTCTCCGCAGGGCTGCACTGTCAGGCCCAGAAAGTGCGCTGGACAGAGCTCATAGGGGGAAGGGTATTCAGCGTTTCTCCATGATGGGTTGTAGGGAGTTCAAGACAAGAATATGTGCCAGGCACGCCGCTTCCTAGTGTGGGATCACTAGGGCGTCTTTAGTGGCATGAACTAATTGGTTTGGCACACTGCACTCTCATACACTCATAAATAGTGATAAAAATGTTAGTAGATAGATCAAAGGTAGATTAGATTCGATCTTTAACATCTGGCCAATAGGCTAATGGATTGGCCATGTCCTTTGATTAAAAGATACGAGTTGCCAAAATATTCAAACCCTAGTTGAGGCGTTGTGCTGTAGGGTTGGGTTAATTGCTGTGGCAAACACCGTCCCCAATACAGTGTTTGAATCTGGCTAAAAATCTTGCAAGATTTGAGCCAATGAAAGATCCATGCAAATATCAGATCCAAAAACCAACAAATCATTTCTGGAAGGCTTGAACCTAAAGAAACAGTTCTTTAGTAATTTTGTGAGGCTCATGGGGAAGTTCTATGGTCAAAAGTCAAAACGGTCCATGACACAGTTACTCTTGCGAAAAGGGCAGCATTGGCCATCTATTAAAAAAAAATTCATAAAAGAGAAAAGAAAACTGGCACACCAGGAACAAACAATAGCTACCCCTAACAATTACCCATTGCAAGAATACTGGGCATGTGGGTCAATTAGAAACAAGGGAAAGGTTTCCCAATGAATTGCTTCTTTTCTTATCTCTTAAAGTAGGTCCATGTATTGCATTGATGTGCTCCTAATGTACTAATCTAAAGTTATGGGAGGCCCCACCAACAATGTTTTCAATTTGTTGGCGCAACCACAGATCTTTTGATCAAAAGACATTGTCAAATTGACAGCCACTGATTTGCCACTTGCTGAAGATCCAATCTAATCCACTTTGAATAATCCAACTAGCATCTTATATGACCTATATGCTCAATAGATGAACATCTACTGTGAAAAACTGTGCTCTGGAACCACTTGGCTCAATCCACAACTAATAATACAATACTATCCACTGTTTTTTTTTCAATTTTGTGATGTAGCTGAAGGAGGATCATAAGATGACTTGGCTAGAACAAAAGAGAAATTAAAAGTATTTAAGTATCCTTCTATATTTTTGACTATGTAGTGGAACTGAATATAGAATCAGGAGATTTCTTCAAAAACATCAACAGCTAACCCAAAAAAATACTAATTTTTTGCCAGTTTGAAAAGAATCACCATTTGGTGCAAAAACAACAGTTATACTATCACTGCAAAAGACTCATCTCCCAATTACCTGTATTTTTTTATTAAGCCAAAGTGACTCACTTTATCTGAGAAACAAGATTTACATTGGAAAACAACCTTCTTTCCCAAGTTTTTCTGATTTTTTCAGCATTGAGTAGCAAAAATGAGCCACCAATCAACTCACTGCAAGTCTCAACTAGTTGAAGATTGCATTCATCCCGGATGGGGAAAACCCACCCTTCAACTAGAACATAGCATTACCCCATGTGTGGAATACCCACTCTTCAAATAAAACATATTAGCCCTTGTGTGAAAAACCCGCACTTCAACTAGGACAATATTAGACCTTGTGTGGAAAACCCACCCTTCAACTAGAATATGGCATTTGTCATGGTTGGAACCTAGCATTTGTCATAGTGTGGAAACCTCTTTACATGGAACCTAGCATTTGTCCTGGTGTGCCAAACTCGAGCTTCTGATCACCTTGGTAACATGATGTACATGATGTACATGGTGAACTTTTCCTTTCTTCTGATGTAGCATGGGTAGTGATTGTCCCAAAACAAATCCGTGGAAAGGTTGTAGAAAAAACCTGTAACAGTGTGCCAAAGGTGACAAAAGTTTCCCCAAAAATAATATCATTTTCTCAAAAATTTGACAAATGTTGTTCAGATTTTTTATTTAAAAAAAGAGCATTTTGAGAAAGTATTCCTGTTTCTTTAAAACGCTGAAAGCCGAAATTTCAAAAAACCTCAATTTTCCCAATTTCGCAGAAAAAGAAGAAGAAGAAAAGAACAGAGGATCTAGATGATGATCAATGTGCAGCGACTGAAGATGTGACAAAGTCTCTGATCTCTTGCTCATTAGATTGTTAGCTAATGAGAGCATCTGCCCTACACAGGGAGGAATGCCCTTTACACTAAATTAATAGAATGAGCATCTGTACAACACAACAGTAAAATGGCCTTTAGATTAAATTAATACAGGATTTTACTGTTCTCCATTAAATTTAACATAATATAACTGTCCCCAGAACAGGCCATTTTATTGCTGTGAGGTGGGGAATGGGGATGCTCTAAACATGGAGAACCTTTGAAGCGCTATTAGCGGCGCGAGATCAGGAGAAGGTAAAGTAGTGTGGGTGGAGGCGCAGGCAGCAGGCAAATCATCTTGACATGATGTTGTCAGCAAGCAGAAACAACAGTAGTCTGGAGGAAGAGCAGTAGTAGACATATATAGCTTTAGTATAATCTGGGAAGGGGGAGTAGCTTTATAAAACTTTGAGAATAATACCTTAGAATCAAGGAGTCTTTGTCTTCTTGGCTACATTTTACAGTCTATTTACTTCTCTCTGCATGTCATGGCGGTCAATGAGCAAAAACATTACTAAGCAAAGAGGTGCACAAATTACTGGGTCAACGCTATAATGAGAAGCTGGCATAAACAACATGATCAAACCACAACCTCTCGATGAGGCGCATGGGGTCCACCCACAATAATTTCTTTTTCAAAACTTTAAAAGGAAGGAAGAAAAAAAGGTTGTGGAATCATGTCATGTCCTACCAATAATTCCAAATTGTAAAGCTGAACTGGCAGATATTTTGTAGTGTATGTGAAGGGCACCTTGCTTTCCATAAAATTTGGACCTCAACAGATTGAGGAGCCATAATGTCCTGTAAAATGGGTTCCAGTTTTGGTTCTAAAATTTAAATTAGAGTGGTTCTGGTTTGGGTGTCACACATAAATGAAGCTACGAATACAGTTTTGAGTCTGGTCTAATTCTTACTAACCCAGATCAGAACCAGCGGTTACTATCTGGTTCTAATCCAGAATTCTCTTTCTTTCAAATTTGGGAGGTAGGTGGACTGTCAATCCTCCAGAAGAGGACTTGGCCAAATTCGGGTACAGGCCAGAGAGCAAAGTTAAATTCTTTGGGAACCTTGATGATATTTTTGGGACATCCTAGACATTATGGTCTAAATCTGGTGAATTCAGCTTTTTTCTCGTTGGAATATGGAGACTTTGTGTCATTAAAAAAAAGAAATCCTTTGTAAGATTTACAGCCCCTTTTTCATTTGTCACCAAGTGGTGAAAATTTGGACCCAAAAAAAAACAGTGTTATGATCACTTTTTTTTCCAAAAGTCTTGGTTCTGGTTCCAAATCTAGAGAAAACTGAGAACCTGGTTTTGGGTCTGGTTCTTTAAAATTCTGGTTTCTGTTCTGAAAATTAAAATCAGACCTGATTCCAGTTTGGTTCTCACTAACCAAAACCAGAACTTCTTGTTCTAACCAAATCAGGTACCTGCCAACATTGGTGAGTTCCTCATTTACCAGGTGCATAAGGGTTCATTTTGAGGAACCTTGCACATATGGTGCCATCCATTCCTTCTCAAATGAATCACAGCCGTCTAAATTTCCACTAAATCTTTAGTACACTGTGTTGAACATTCTACCATATCTTTAATCCAGGTAAGGACATAAGGACTAAGGACCTCCATGGGGGGCAGTTTTGAAAATTAATTCAGGTCCCACCAAGCTTGCTCTACTCCAGACTCGGGCAGGGCCCTCATTCCTAAAACAGCCCCCTTCTCAGTCTTTACACTACACTTATTGTTACCATGCTTTTCAAAAAGCACATGAATTTTGTCAGAAAAAGTTTGTTCCATGATGTTGCCAGAGCAGCAGCAGCCCGGGAAAGGTCGAGCCGGTCAAGAGGAGCTGGAGGAGAACAACTTCGAAGAAGAGGAAGAACTTCGAAGACTCAGAAGCTTTAGGAATTAGTTGGAGGCAAGAAAGTTCAAGGAGAGCAGATGATTCAGAGGAGTGATTATTATAGCTGCTGCTCCTGCTGAAATTGGAATGCACCTCGAGAGGTCGATCACTTGATGCATGATGTTGAAATTACTGTAGAGTATTTAAATTATAACTGCGAGGTCGAGGTAGCTAGACTGCATTTACAAGAAACTTTTTTAGGATGCCTTGTGGGACCTGTCAAGAAGAACTTGAATTTCCCCTATGCAAACATGAAATGTTTTGTTTCACAGTGGTAAAATTAGAATAAAACATTGAAATATAATTGGTCCCACTAACTATTCCCTTGAGTGCTTTCTCTAGATGTTTTGTTAATTCAAATTTAACTTGTCAGAGGTCTCCACTCTTTTCCTTACAGGGAATGCCAAAAGTTTCTTGTGATTAGATTTGATATCAAAAGAGTTGCTAGAGTCTGTTGTACCTGATACTAGAACAAAGACTTTGGTCTAGCTGCTGGAGCAGTTGTCACGCTTGCGCACAACGTCTGCAGGTGTCTGAACTCATGGGTCCCGCTGCACGTGCAGAGGGCCCCAGCTGACTGCTCGCTGAGATTCGACGCTCTTGGGAACGGCAGAAGAGATGGAGGGTCGAGGGAAGTAGTCGAGCACTGATGACAAGGCAGGCCCCCCCGTATGGGACCTACCTGAACTCTCTCTCCCTCTTTTCTCTCTCTCTCTCTCTCTCTCTCTCTCTCTCCCTCTCTCTCTTTTCGTCTCTCTGTGTCTGTGCCTGCCATGCCTCATTTTCTAGTTATGGTTTCACTGTGTAGTTTTCCACCATGAGTATCATCGGACTTTCCTGCGACTCGGCCGATTGTCATTCGTTCTCGCATGATCGATTGGCTGCTAGGATTTAGGATGACTCATGGTAGGATTTATAGGGGGGCCGGGTGCGGCGCTGATCATGAACCGGCCTCCTGCTCCTGCATCTGATGATACCATTTGTGTCATAATTAGCTAGGTAGTCTGAATCAGATGCAAACTGATCGTACCTCCTGCATGCAGCAGCAGCAGCAGGAGTGAAGAATCGATCCATCCTTTTGGGACGTCTGTGTGTCTGGATCATGCGACGTCTCTCTATCTCACTCTAGATGCTTTTTTCAGTTTTCCACTGTGCTAGAAGTATTGCTGCTGCTGCTGCTGCTTCTGTTACTCATTCCTTTAACACCATTTCATCTCGCGACCTGGACTTATACTTAGTACTCATGTTATCGACTCAGCTGATGATCGCGCCGCTCTAGACTCCTCTCTGTCTAGAACCGAGATCCCTCTTTCCATCTATGCTTGTAATAATTATCACACATCGTTTGTACAGATGATTGCTGTACTGCAGCAATTTCCAGTTAGCAGAGCTTCCTCCTTTTCCTTGTGCACTAGTTCCGAACAGAATATTGTGGGGTCACAGCTTTTTTCCGTCATCTTCGTTGCAGCTTACAGTCGTCGCGACAGTGTCGTGCTCAATTCCTATGTTGGTCGTCTGAACTTACTAAGTTTGCTGGTCTCCTAACCAGCAAACTAAGTTTGCTTGGTTATAATACTAGAAGAGGTTATCGCCGTCGAGGCTTTCGTGAGTACAGCTAGCTAGTTCACCTGCGTTTAGCTTGCCTCCGTATATCAGGTTTCATTGCGAGATAGCTTTCGGTTGCATACTGCTGACGAGTTATTTACATAGACGCTGTCGCGGACACCTGCAACCTTTAGAGCTCAATTCTCTGCGCGCGAGGCGTGCTCTGTGGTGTGTAGAAACTAAGATTCGGGCTCTAAATTCTCATCGTGCCTTTACAGGAATACTTGGAAGTTCAGTACGTACAGTGCAATCAAGAACTAAATAGGGTTAATAGTCCTGGGTAGAGCTTGAGCGAAAATTGGTCTACCTATTTGATCATGCAGGTCGCGGAGCAAAATCCGTCTCCGTCGCAGGCTATTTAATGCCCAGTTTCAAGACTACAGCTGCGCAGAGACAAGAAATCTTTTGAGGAAAGAGTAGTTCGCCGGGTCGAGGGTGCAGTTCCGACCAAATCCTTATATTCCGTGGTATCCATCAAGAAGACATTGCGTGCCAGTTCCACTAGTTTGGTCGAGCTGGAGTTCGAACTGGAGAGGGATTGGTCACTGATGAGTGGCCAGGGAGCAGGTGGATCGGTACTGGATCATGCAGGTGCTGCAGCTGGGCCGTCCGCGGCCTTGATGATGATGGGACCCGGAGGAGGGCCAGGGTCAGGACTCATGATGAATGGTTTGAGCATTGGATCAGTTGACGCGGGAAACAACAACAATATTCTGGTCCAACAACAACAGCAGGATCAGGGTTCCAGAGCGCCCAGTCGCTATGAAGCTCAAAAGAGAAGAGACTGGAACACGTTTGGTCAGTACCTGCGGAATCATCGTCCTCCTCTAGCTCTCGGACGATGCACTGGACAGCACGTTCTCGACTTCGTGCGATACCTGGATCAGTTCGGAAAAACCAAAGTTCACTTGCCGGCATGTCCCTTCTTCGGCCTTCCTCATCCTCCACAACCATGTACATGTCCGTTAAGACAAGCTTGGGGATCTCTGGATGCTCTTATCGGAAGACTGCGAGCCGCTTTCGAGGAGAATGGAGGGAGGCCGGAGTCGAATCCTTTCGGAGCTCGAGCTGTCAGGTTTTATCTGCGCGAGGTGAGAGAATCACAAGCCAAGGCAAGAGGAATAGCTTACGAGAAGAAGAAACGCAAGCGCCTTCCTCCTCAATCAGATGCAGCAATGGATAACGTCACGGGTAGTACTGCTCCTCATCATGTCCTCCCGGCGACTGCCACGCAGTGATCGATCACCAAGTTAAGATGCTAACCTCCCTTGACAAAAGTTTTGGCCGTCAATTTCCCTTCCATAGTCCAATCCAGCTCATGATGCAGCACCAAGCACACGCCTATTCTCACACCGTTGTACAATCACGAAACATGGTGTGTCCAGTCCGCGGAGCTGCAGCGAGAGTGAGTCTTTCAGAGACTAATCATCAGCTGGCCGATCAGCATCTCCTTTGTATATATAAACGCGCGCATCCTCTTTTTCATCAGACATGTAAATATTACGTCGTTTGACGTCTAGTTTGCTCCAGCTGATCTGAATCACAGGAGCTTCACCGTTTCCATCATTTTTGCAGGCCACATATATAGTATGTCCTACGTACTCATGAATGTACATACTAGCAGCTGGGTATCATTTCTGGCTTGAAGAAGGATCGAGGCGGCGACAAGCTTGTTCCAATCCTACTGCTGCTAGCTCAAGCTTATAGCATGTCACGCAGTAACTGAATCTTAGAGACTGCAGCTCACAGAAGAGCTACCTGATGATCACATGTGCATTTTCTTCATTCTAGGTTTAGAATATTAACTGCGCGAACAAACTCATGTCTAGATAGTTAAATCTTTTTCCAGCTCTTCGAAGAATAATTCTCCTGTGATCATACGCTTATGTCAGACAGGTTCATCAGTCGTCATCAGCTGATCTCATGTTCAATGAATAAGAGGAGGGCCTGAGCCGTCGGGAGACGCTAATTTATAGGCTCCAAGTGCAGCAGGTACTTCTTAATGTTAGTACTCTCAACTCGCCATGTAAATGGAGATCATTCGGTACATGATCCATGCAGTCGATCCATTTCAATTCTACATCTCATTTGTGCAGCTCTGATGTATGCGAAGAATTCGCTGCTCCATTGATGAATTCAAGACCTTCAAGAGTTCGTATTAGCTGTTCTCGAGATCCATGCTTATATGATGAGTTGAACGCGCGGCAGTGCTAGCTAGCTCTTACAGTAGTACACACAGCTGGGACTTCACATGCTCTGCGCAGTATTTCCGCCACCTGTGCTCGCTTCATTGCCGTAGTGCTGCATGGTATATCTTCTGAGTTCGATCGATACATGTCTACTAGGGCTTTGCATTTGCACGATCATGCATGCAGCAGCTAGGGGTAGTTACTATTGTATGATCGATCTTCTAGTATTTTTGCAATACTAGACTTGATAGAGCGTCTTTCACACGCCAGATCGAGGTTCTTTGACTCACGCTCGCTCTTGCACAGGAGATTTGAAACACGCAGAAATTAGCTAGTGGAATATTAGCGTTGCATTGAGGTTTTCGAAGGATGGAAAGTGATCGATCCGTGATGGTTATTGTACGAAGAAATTGAACTTCGTCTTCAAATCAGGAATTCCTCTTTTAGTGACGATTGTGAATGGAATCTCTAGACAAAGAATTTCCTGCTGAACATCATGTCTTTCTCATGGCGACATGCAAGACTTAAAGTCGACTCTCAACTAGCTGTCTCAAACGCTCGAGAAATTAGGCAGTTGCAGTCCAAAGAGCAAGGAACGCACCCCGAAGTTCCTGCTCCCACGAGCCCAATTTCGCTCTTAACAGAAGGCAGTTGAATAATGGATTAAGGACCTCGAAATAATGTATAAGTCTTGTCGGCGAACACACGTCCACAAGGAGTTTTCGTTCAACTCCCTGTGTGTGCAATGTGGGAAAGCTCTCATATATCCCTGTTAGAAATCCCTCTCAGAACCAATGTCAAAGGGAAAATTCGTTTCCCCCAGTTGTGCTTTACAACCATTTAAAAATCACCAACGTCCCCTTTGACATTGGTTCACTGTACCTTCCTCGATGGCATAATTGAACTTTCCCTGTGAGTCTCCCTGGGAATGCTGGAAAACTCCCTCTGTTGCACAATTCAGTTTTAGTCTATTCTTGAAGGTAAAGTTACACAATTTTCCCGCAAGGGAATCATCTAAGAACTGCTCGTGGACTGAAACATCCTGATGCACACGGTCATGCTGCAATAATATTGCAATTCTCTGTACAATGATTTCAGACATTGCACGCGGCTCGCCAATTCAATACTGCAAGCTACCGACCAGGTAATGAGGTACTTCAATTCAACACGTTTTCCACAATCCCGCACTAGTGCAGTAGAAAACACATAAGGTTCAAGATCACATGTACAGCTATTCGATTGCTACAGGAACGCTAATACGACCCGAAAATACTTTTAAGTAGAGTCCACGAGGACCGAAATTATGAGCGTCAGATGCGACAACTTTAGAAGATCATGCAATTCTTTTTCAACTCGAATTAATGCCAAGCTGATCTACAAATCAAGCATGGAAAACTTTGGGAATATTGTTTGCCAGCTGCATCTAATGAGGGAAGAAGACCGAAACTCAATATGAGGCGTACGTCGGTCGACAGATGAAGATGCGAATTAGAAGAAGAAGAAGAAGATGATGATGATGTTACAATTTTGTTCAACAACTCGTCGAATGCCAGCGCCTGCTGCTGATCTACAAATATATATGACCATGACAAAACATTTTCGAATTTCTTTGCTTGGTGCATCAATGAGCTACGTAGAGACGACGAAGGCGCTGATCGAAAGGAGATCGTTAGAAGATCATACTACAGGAACTAATCGTCAGCTCTTCACATACCACCACCACCTCAAAACCACAGTAGATTGAGGAACTTCAAGCACGGTGGAAAACTGCTGAAGTCCGTTGCAACAACTCGCGAAGTACTTCCAACGGCTGCAAGTTTCTTGAGATGAGTCTAATAAGAAGAGCGAGAAAAAAGCCAGGCTAAAGTCGACGGCACCTGCGATTTAGGATGCTTTGTTGATCACGTCCTCCGTCGTGGTGTCCCACACAAGCACGACTTTCCTTTTTCTCTTTCTCTTTCTTTTTCTTTCTAAATAAAGAAGAACGCTTATAATTTTAGGAGACAATGTAGACTAGCTCCATGGCAGCTTTTTCTTAAAGCTCCAGAAGCGCAAGTCTGCAAAACTATATTTAAAGTCTGCAACTTCCTGCCAGTGAAGCTGCGGGTCCCCATTTCTTCCCAGGCAAAAAGTAAATAAGGGACTCGTCGCATAATGGCTCCTCTGGTGAAGGAGGAATTTTATTGAGGGTAAACTCCACCCTCCAAACACACTACAAAAATTCTACCAGTTGGGCTACACGGTAGGCACCCCTCCAGTGGTACTCATTCTGGCAAAGCCCTGGACCACGGGCATTACCATATATGTAAAGCACTGAACTAAAACAGGAAGAAACCTTATGTTTCATACAGATGAACATTTTTTAACATAATATTCTTCTTTGAAAAAGAAGATGCTTTCACTAGACTGAAATGAATCAGTGTTTTTTCTTTTTGCCTACATTTTACCAAATTTTGACTTGAATTTTGTTTTTTTGACCTGTACAAAAGGTTTTCCATGAAAAAACAATACCTATCATGAATTGAACATTAGTAGACTAAGAATCAATGATGGCTACATAGGTCACAAGGTGGTCCCAGCCCTCTAGGTACGGAGGCACCTTATTAGATGTGGAGGCAATAATTGTAATTAGTTTATCCCTTTGGGGACCTGGAGTGGAGGTAGGCCAGCGCTTAACACCCACATTGTTATGAACTGGTATTAAGGTATGCCAAAAATGGTGACGAAAGACACCTAGTCGTTTTTCATCACTAGATGGAATTATATATTTTTCGACAAGAAATTTATGATTATAAGTTCTACCTGATTATATGACATTATTACAAAACATGACTTTTCAAACGGTTCAAGTTGATTAACTAATTTTTTTATATTAATGGACATGTCCATTTTGATTAAAGGCCCAAAACATATATTTTTTGACCAATCAAGTTGAGTAGAGTGATTTATTTGACCAATACATCTAGTCAAGTTAGACAACCTTAGTTAAAATGGCCAATGGGTTTTAATCAAATGAGACATTTAATCAAATTGAACATAAGAAATAAACATCATTAGTCAAACTAACCAATGGTTTTTAGTCAAATGGGACATCTTATGCTTAATACATATCTACTTTTTACCTTTCATTTATAATCTTACAACCTATTTACGTACTTACCAACCCACCCACCTACCTAAATGTAATACTTACCTACCTACCAACCCACCCATTTACCTATCTACATATTACCTATTTGCCTACCTATCCACCCACCCACTTATCTTTTATAACCTACCTACCCTTATACCTCATGGTCTTTGTTAAAAAAATGTTGAAACAAACATGTGAAATAAAAAAATTGACAAAAGTTGAACACCTTTTGATGGTGTGGTCCATTGGTTAAGAATTTGGTTTCTCATTAGAAAGGTCAAGGGTTCAATTCTTAACACTATAACCTATGTAAATGCTTCAAGGGCTAAGGTAGGTAAGGTAGGCTAAATAAAATATATTAAGTTAGGTTCAAGTAGGTCAAGTAGGATAATGTAAGCTAGGGTAGATTATCGCCTACCTACTTACTTTTTTATGACCTACCTATTGCCACAATTTTTTTTCATATGGATAGAAATTTGACTAGTCAAAAATGACCAATCAAATGGTCCATATTTTACTAGTCAAAATAATCAACCCAATCACAATGGACATGTTGAAATTGACTTGTCCAAAATGATGGAATGGACAATTTTTTTTCATATGGATAGAAATTTGACTAGTCAAAAATGACCAATCAAATGGTCCATACTTTGCTAGTCAAAATAATCAGCCCAATCACAATGGACATGTCGAAATTAACTTGTCTAAAATGATGGAATGGTCTTTTTGACAGCTATTCAAATTCAATATTTATTTATTAGATTTGCGAATAAAAAAAGTACCATGTTTTCTAATAATGCAACTCATTCACCTACCTAATTTTTCAACTTGCTTAATTACTTACATACCCCTTATTTCCTATCTCTTGCAAGCTATTTACCTCTTACTTATCATCTTAGAACTTGCGTGCTGCCTAAATGTCATAATCTTGTAATGCAAAACTATATTATTGAAAATCATATGTAAATAGGGGGAAAAAAAATCTTTATTTGAAATTTCTTTTGCAATGTCCATGTAAAAAACTTCAATCATTTATAGTTTAAGTGTTGAAAGGGAAGAAATACCTTAATTTAATATGGATTTGATGGAAATATTTTTATTAAAAATCATTGAAATTTTTCCATAGTATAAAATTTCATATTGATAAGGAGATTATGAACCAAAAAACTTGAAGCAAAATTAATCAAATACAAAATTTTGACATTAAGTTTTTTATAAAATAACTTAGAACATAATACTAGTATCTTAAGTTTGATAATGTAAAATGTGAAATTATATATATGTGCAATGTTACATTTGAACAAGAAATGAAAACATTTTGTGATAGTCTATTTTTTTTTTTGGGGGGAACATCTTCATATTTATTGCCAAGGTTATCAAAATTGACATCATGCCACCTTTTTGTGTCGAGCATCACATCGCCATCCATCCTAATGCATCAATCATGTTTGTCAATACTAATGTTAAATTAATTTTTTTAAACACATGTTTTTGTTCAAAACATTCAAACTTCGAGAATGGACAGTCCTTGTTTCTTTGAAACATCCTTTTTTTCTACCATATGTGCACCATTCCTTTTGAAAATTGAAGAGGATTTTAACATTGATGATTAGATTGGCAAAAGGATTTGAACTAATGAAATTGTTTTTATAACCCATTTGAGCACATTCGGCTCAAAAATGTTTTTGACCTCGAAAGTTATGGATTTTGAAAATGTGGTTTTAATAAAAATTGTTCATATATATATGATAGAGGGCACAAATGAATAACATACATGATATAAAATCAATTTGTAATCAAAATGTATTTATATCTAAAATGCAATGTTAAATGGGGTATTTGAAATACAAAATTTTAAGTTATAAACCAACATAAAAATGACATGTATCATGTGCAATCCTTGGAAATTGACTTTTTGCATGGTGCCCCTAGTTCCTTTGACCGTGATTTCACCCATTTAGGATTTGTAATCATAGATTTATTGGTTACGAAATTAAAAGGACAAAATTCCTTATAATGTATTGTACCATAAAATCCCTACCTTTGAATACATACAAGCATTCAGTGACCACATGTTGGTTCATTTTCAAAAATAATATTCCCTTGCTACCATATTTGCAATTGGAATAACTACCATCATGTGATTAATATGTTTCCACAAGGAATATAGCCAACATCAAAAGTTTATTCCACCTTTCAATTTTATTACAAACTTTGAATTTAACATTATGCACCCTCCCATCAGCACTTACCACAAATTTTAACTAAGCCAATTTTTTGGCCCATGTGTTTTGGAAGCGATGGTTCATTTCATATTATTTTTTCTATTTTTTTTTTTTCCAAAATTAGCTTATATTTGGGTTATATAAAAAACAACACAATCAACATCAACAACCCTATGGCCTTGGTTGAAACTAGCAACAATGTTAGAAATGGAAAGGGAACATAATCAAAAGCAAAAAACTTGTGCTTAAAATCCTTGGGAAGACTTAATGGCAATATTTGCCAAAGCTTTTAACCCAAACAAACTTGATGGATGTGATACACAAGTGACAAGATTGCAATTGATACAAGACAAAATAGGTGACAAATGCACAAAATTACAAAATAATTACAATGTTTTTTGGAAGAAAATGTGCACACAAAACAAGCCACACACTCAAGCTGCAAACATCATGATTTAGATTCTAGAATGTGCATATAAATTTACAACCTACAAAAAATTTGGATTCAAACACATTGATAGCAAGTTTAAAACACATCAACTACAAGTATGAAACACATTCACAAGTTCACAGACACTACAAGTTTTATCAAAATCACAATCCATTATAAATTTGAATCACCCTTGTAAATGAATCTAAGTGCACATGAAAAAACCAACAAAGAAACAAACAACATGCTTACCCTTTTAATTGAAGTCTAAATTGTGGAGTTGCACTACCACAATAGCCAACTTACTTGGGAATCAAAATTCATGAAATTTGATGGAAATCTTGAAAGATTATTGATTTTTTATCTTTAAATCTGACCCACAAACCATCCCAGTAATTGGATAAGGAAGCAAAACTAAAATTGGCTGAAAATTAAAATTAAAATGCATTGGGTAATACTTGGGCACATACCCACTAATTAGGTGTTGAAAATTTCTCAAAATAAACCATATGACGCGCCCCTAAGTCCCTTATAGAACCCACTTGAAGGTCTAACTATGTAGAGTTGCGGAAAGTTGGGACTTGAGGGCCGCTCCCGACTTCCAACACTAAAAGGGGGTAGAGGGGCATGCTAAAAGTCCCGGGATTAAACTAGGAAGAGGGACTAGATTATCAAGCTTGAATCTGCATCCAAAAACCAAGCACAAGAGGGTTAATTAACATTCGGGAACACCCTTGGGTGTTGGGACAAGCCACGGGCACTTTGACACACTTGACTCACCATGGCCCGGACTCGGGGGAAGCCACCACCTTCCCCCATATAGTATTCTCTACAGCTCCCCGCGGGAGCTACATTAGAGTGACACATTTTCCCAGGACTCCCAAGAAGGAGTCTCGAAACTGTCCCAGGTTGGGCTCCCAGGACTTTGGACACTCACAACTCCTGGCTCCGACCTCCGATTGGAGTGAGGTCTCAACCAAAGTTGTAGCTCTCCTCGAGAGCTTTCCAATGCCCTATCGCATTCCATCTGCAGACATCGGGAAGAGGTCGATTCCCGACTTTTAGTGGTCGGGAGTCAAACTGCCAGTTTGACTCCCGGCCCTTCTTTTGCCCATAACTTGGGCTGCAGATGTCCAAATGGCTCATGCGGGACCATTTTGGACATTTAAACTTCAAGACCTTTCCAACT
>Ga0116230_10003554_pt1 | contig 15238 bp, 5 predicted proteins | sample S1TSphfallax_3_FD_88678 | JGI IMG/M metagenome (GOLD analysis project Ga0116230, IMG submission 88678) | Host-associated microbial communities from peat moss isolated from Minnesota, USA - S1T2_Fd - Sphagnum fallax MG | ecosystem: Host-associated > Plants > Peat moss > Unclassified | place: USA... | reverse complement strand
TGCCAGCCTATGTATTGGTTATAACTAATTCTTATTATCTAGAACTATTGCTTACCTTTTTTGGGCCTGGGCTAATACTGCAATCATAGATTCCAAGTAATTATAATAATAAGTTTCCGTTTTGAAGGAGTTAAGTTTATGTATTTGGAAATGTCCTAGTCCAGGTTATATAGTTTTAGACAAGGGTTCAATTTTAATGGTTTGTAGTTCATACAACACCCAACCGGCAATACTCCTCCAATCTTGAGCTATGGTCTAGGTAGAATTGGACCCCATTTCCAAATAGGATCAAGTTTGGATTTTTTCTAAGGAACCTGATCAGACATGGCATTGGGGGTTCCATTGTCTGAATGATAAACCAAACCAGAGAACAATGGTTTAGGTCAGTGATTTGTTTTGGGGGCGAATTTTCGCAGTGTGGCTAGGCTAAGAATTTTTTTGGGAAAAAATCAGAAATTCTTTTCTCTTGTGTAAATTTGAGAAAGAAGCCTAAAAAAGGAAAAAATTGCCAAAGTTTTGAAACCACAAAAATTGAAAAACACAAAAACCAAACAAAAACATTGGTTCAGACATTACCAATCAAAGACATATTTCATTTTCATCTTTAGATAATGAAACTGTTGAAATCCAATATCAACTGATGGTGGGGTTTAAAGTAGTTTCGTATTTCAAATTGATAATCTTGTGTTGGATTTTCTATCTCTGCATCAAAGACTACCAGGGATGGTTTTGCTAAATACCAAAGCTGGCCATAGTTATCTTTTTGAAGGTATGAATGTTTGGATATCCAGGCAGACAGAAGAAAAATAGTTCACCAGCATCAATTATGTATGTTTGTGCCCTGGGCATTTAGCCTAGGTGAAAATAGGTGATCAACAATTTTGAAAATGAAAATAACATGCAACCAATGAGAAGGCACAACATGCACTCAACAGCCCCAATGTTTCTCTTTCGGATTTCGGGTCGGAGTGGGATTGCAAGTTTCCCTTGTTCCCAATGTGTTCCCTAATATGTTCCCAATAGCACCTCAGTTTTATCTGATATGATTTGGCAAATGTTGTCCACCTTTTACCTATATAGATGTGCCAATTTACTGGAGAACTGTAATATTTCCAAATAGAACATTCAATTTTGAGGAGTCTCCATGCTTTCAGATTTTTTTTGTGGTTATAGGCCAACCAAGTTGGCTCATTGCAAAACAATGATAATAATAAATATACAATTTGAACTTGGGAGGTAGCCCCTCTAATTCATAGAAATCACACTATGTACCGTAAGGATGATCAAATCTCACTGCTTGTGCAAAATGTGTTTTCCCGGAAACCGGCTGCCAATGAAAAGAACCTACCGAGAAAATCTCTTCGAAGAAATGCTTGTGCAAAATGTGTTTTCCTGGGCAGCGGCTGCCAATGAAAGGAAACCACCCAGCAAATCTCTTCAAAGAAATGCGCGTAGAGAAGAGTTTAAATAGGAGAAACGACGTGGTTTCTCACTCACTTTTCACTCTACTTCCCTTCTCTGCTTTGCTTCTCTTTGCTGCAGTGTGAGGGAAGGACGCTGCTGCACGCTGCAAGGAAATTCCACTAGTCTACTCTTACTCCACAACCTTAATATTCCTCCAAGCTTCAAAGATTTGGGTGTGCACACTATGTCTGTTCCTACTTATTCACACTGCCAGGCAGTCTATTCTGTTTTACTCACCTCGGGCTCTGCTTCTCCTCCTTGGACTTCAGCTCTGCATCCTGTCACCTGAAGGAGGAGTGGAGTGTTCAGTGTTGACGGCAAGTGCTTTACGGGATTCTCATTCCAATGAGTATTTCCACAACACGGAGTGCTTACTATAGTACTTTTTTCTTTTTTTCCGGGTGCCACTCTCTCGTCTACGACCTGGGTAATATGTCTATGTAGTTCTATGAGCAGTGTGAGGTTTGGTAGGCAAGGGTGTTGGCAATATAGCAATTTGTCGTCTAGTCAGATGACTTATTACTGCATGCTGTAACTGCGATCTAGTGTCTTCTGAAGCTGGAGTAGTAGAAGTGTTGACGATAGGCGCTTCCTGTATTAAGGTTTTCATTCATGTGTTCTTCTTTAAGTCAGCACACTGAACGCTTACTCGATATCCGTTTCTTCTGTTGCCAGTTTGTCCTCGGGGTATGTCTTCATAGATCCGCGACCAGTGTGTCCTAGTAGATTTGTGAGTAGTGTGAAGTTAGAAACTGGGAACTGGTAATATACCGTTTGCAGCCCGACATGATTTAAGATGCATGCTAGACTGAATAGGCTGCAATCTGTCTTTGGAGGAGGGATAAGTGTGTCACGACAAGCGTCTGATAAGCTGGTTTTCATTCAAGTTGTTTTTATCAGGATATGGAGGGTTTTTTTAGTAGTGAAGTTGTTCTTTTCAGGCTATGGAGAGCTTCTCTACCATTCATTTTGTTTTGATGCCACTCGGTCGTCGGCGTATACCTTCAAGTAGTTTTATGAGTTGTATGAGGTTTTGCACTTGGGTATGCATAATCTGTCTTTTGTAGCAACATGATTTACAACATGTTATACGTCTGATTAGGTTGCAAAGTGCACACGGGCTGGAGCGCGGCTTGGAGCAACTTGAACATGAAGTCAGAGGAGGTGGATGCGAGTTGCGGGTGAAAAGGCGATCGAAAGCTATTTCGTGAACGGGACGATCATGGCAAGCACATTCAAGTAATATGTGAATGAAATGTTCAGCGCCCAGAATGTGTGAGGGACTTTAGTGGAATTACTGAACACCATTATTTTAACTTGTGTGAGAATTAGTTTCAGTACTTGATAATAAGTTTGCTTCGGATCAAAACAACGTCGATAGATGGAGTAGTAAGCTTATCTAGTAGAAAAGCTATGGGTTCAACGACGAGCAAGATTGATAGCTAAAGGTGCATTTGAGTTCTCTGTGACAGCATTCACAGATCGGGTAATTATATTTTTGATGTCTTGTTTTTAGTTTCCATCAGCAGTAGTCCTGGCAACACATGTCATTTTCTAGCTTGGGTGGTTGGACAATGACTGCGAGAACGACTAGGATATAGCTTGTTGTAAGTATTGCGCACACTGCACTGTTCCATCCATTCAGCAATTTGAGTCACATACTTGCTGACCATGCTGTGGAATCTCGAATTTTTGACAGGTTTTTGCTGCTCTGATGGAGAACATTCGATTGTAGCTAGCTCGATAACTTCACGTTTTCAAGAGATTTTCAAATGCTTTGGGAAGTGCATTAAAGCACTTCGATAACGAATGTGTTGCATCAACTTGTTGCACATCGCCAGTGATTGTCTGTCGTAGAGAATCCAGCAAAGAAAAGCAGAGAAGAGAGAAGGGGAGCCTTCCGTTGGATCTAGTCTTGCACGTACTGAAGTGGAACGTGCGCCCAAGCGCATGTACGGTAGAGACAATTGCGAAGATAAAATTGCATCATGGTGGAGCCCATGGCTGTTGCCATTGCCGGGAAGGTGGCTTCAAAGCTGTTGGAGCAAGTAGTGGAGGCGACAAAAATTGCCATAAGTTGCAACAAGTGCTGCAAGGTTCTTCATGCCCTTCTTAAGGAGTTGCAGCCCATTGTGGACCATGCCGTCCGCCAGATCTCGCAAATCAATTTTGACAACGCTTTTAAGAGACCTCGGAGTGCAGTGCATGATTGGTTGGATGAATTAGAAGGCACGTTGAACAGAGCAGCGGTGGAAGTGCACAAATGCATCGACCAACAGTCGGACCTCAATCCTTGGTCCAGGCACAATACAGGCAAGAGAATCCTGGACGTGACAGAGAGTGTGAAGAAGCTCTTACAGAAAGCAAGTTTAGTCGGGTTGGCTGTGACGCTCTCGGAATCGTCACGAGCTCAAAAAATGGAGAAGATGATGCAGGAGCAACATGAGATGATGGATGAGCTCCGTGCTACTGCACTGCGAATTGAATTCGCAACTGCCACACAAGAATCTCTTCAAGAGGACTACGCAACAAGTAGTGCTCAAGGGATTACCAGTGCAATAAAATCTGCATTGCACAATCTCTTGCAAAATTTGTCACTTCGACCTAGTGACACGAAGTCAAGGGTGGATACAGGAGCATCTTCGTCATCATCTTGCCCACGGGAGCTAAGAGTGAATGAAGATGCCCACAAACTGACAGACATCCAACAAGTGCCACAACCTGTGTTTGGTTTGGAGAAGTTTACTACGAAATTGCAACAATCCATAACCTCTAGTAGCATTGATGCCGAACCTCGATGTGTTGGAGTTTGGGGCATGGGTGGTGCGGGAAAGACGCTTCTTGCCCAAATTGCCTACAATAGTAGGGAGGTGCGCGAGCACTTTAAAGTAGACAAGTTGATTTGGCTCACGGTGAGCCAAACTCCCAACATCAAAGCACTCTATGATAGCTTCTGGAGGCAGTTGGGTCTTAGTGCAATGAATTCCGTACAACAGGAAGAGTACCGGACCAGGCTCTACAACGAGTTTTTGAGGAGGAGGGTGTTCCTTGTTCTAGATGATGTTTGGAACAAAGGAGTGTTGGAGCAACTTGACTTGGCGAAGGGTCGGGGCAGTGTCACATTGGTGACCACTAGAAACCAGCCTGTGTTGAAGAAAGCTGGAGTGATAGACGAAGACGAAGTGCACGTAGGTGTCCTTTCAAAGGAGGATAGCTGGAAACTATTTTGTGTCCATGCGTTCTCTAGGGGATTTGCAAACATTCCTTCTCAACTACAGGGAGTGGCTGAGTTGGTTGCTGAGGAGTGTAAAGGTCTTCCTTTGGCGCTCAATGTCATCGGTGGATCAATGGTCGGGAAGACGACGCGTGAAGAATGGGAATTCCAACTGAATTGTTTACGGGAGTCACGCGAGTTACCGGAGCAGCAGGAGGAAGAAAAATTGTTTGGTCGTCTCAAACTCAGCTATGACAATTTGGATAATGACATTCCCGTATCCAAGGAGTGTTTTCTTAGTTTTGCTGCATTTCCTGAGGATCGTAAGGTGAAGATGGAAGAGTTGATTAAATTGTGGAAAACACAAGGGTTGTTGGGCGATCCTACAAAAATGTTTGGCGATGATCCTACACGGTTTGCATACTATTTGGTGGGGTTGCTGATAGGGCGTTCATTGATTGAAGTCGCCCAAGACTTAAATGATGCATTTGCATGCAAAGTTCATGACGTAATGAGAGATTTGGCTCTTCACATAATAGAAGGGGAAAAACCAATAACTTGTCTCTATCGACCAGGCAAAGAGTTGGTGGAATTCCCTGGAGATTGGATCCGAACATACAAGAGGCAACCTTGTGAAGTTCGCCAGCTTTCACTTATGGAGAATGACTTGACCACCCTCAATGGTGTGACTTTCTCTGCACCCAAATTGGAGATTTTACTTCTTGCTGGTAATAAGCAGTTGGATGCTATGCCAAAACAATTCTTGAAGGGCATTGAAAATCTCAAGGTTTTGGATTTGAGCAAATGTTCCAACCTAAAATCTTTGCCTAAAGAGATTGGGAATCTTAGGCAATTAACCCATCTTGACCTTTGGTTCTGTTTTGATTTAGAAAATTTGCCCAAAGAGATTGGAAAACTGACACAATTAACCTATCTTAACCTTGGATGTTGTTTTGAGATCACATCCTTGCCCAAAGAGATTGGGAAACTCACACAATTAACCCATCTTGACCTGGGCAACTGTGAGAAGTTGGAATCTTTGCCCAAAGAGGTTGGTGAACTTACACAATTGATCTATCTTGACCTTTCCTGTTGTTGTAATGTCAAGTACTGCCCTTCTACAATGGGTGACCTAAGATCCCTTCAATACCTCAACCTGAATGGTCCATCTACTAATGTGTTATGGGGTAAACCAAGCTGGAAGTTATATGGCCAAACATTTGCAGTTGATATTTGCAAGTTACCTACTCTTACAAAACTCCATATATCTGGAAATACTTGTGAGATTGAGGAGCTATGTAACCAACTATGGAAGCTGATATCAAAGTTGGTGAAATTAAAGTCATTCCACATTAGCAGGTTTGACAAAGTCAACACAGTGCCAGATGGCATCCAATCAATGCTGCATCTTGAAGAATTTTCGATATGTGAATGTAAACATATCAAAATTCTACCATCATTCATCACATTGTTTTCAAAACTCAAGATGCTCAAGTTGTATGGTATGTTCTCCTTGGAAAGTCTTCCAGCATTGAACACTCTGAAGATGTTGTCAACTTTAAGCATTAGGCAGTGTTCAATCAAGAAGCTTCCAGACTCATTCACATCAGCAGATGCCTTTCCAAATTTGAAAAATTTGGATTGTTTTAATTCTGGATTAGTTGAGTTCTCAGAGGTGGCAGACGGCGCCATGCCCAAGTTGGAAGTATTAAATTTAGACTTAACAAATATTAAGAGCTTGCCCAAGACACTGATCTACCTCAAAAACCTAAAGGTAGTGTACATTTGCGAGGGTAGATTTGATGACTTGTGCGAGCAGTTTAAAAACACATGGCTTTCGGGAAAATTTAGTTTAAGAGGGGCATATCATTAGATGATTTTGCACGCACAAGGCATTTAAAATAGGAATTGATCATGGAACATTGTAAATTTGAATGTTGAATTCTTGTTGGTTTTGAATTATAATGATGTAACCTGGAATTGCTTAAAATCTCATTCTTAGACACTCTTTTGGGAAAAGGAAGAGTAGTTGTAGGTATTTTATAATAGAAAATCATAGATCCTATTTTGCAATATCACAAATTTTATTTTGTTGTTTTGATTTCCTTTTTAAAAAACATGAAATTTTGTTGTAATTATAAGTAAATTTCATCAGAATAAAAAACTACAAACTTTTGTACTAATTTACATATGCATATTGTTGTGGAAATTTTTTGTAGTATCCAAAATTTGCTGAAATGAATTCAAATCTTGTCTCTAGATCTTTCTACACTATATATTAAAATGCAAATTTTAATTGGATGAAATAAGTATTAATCTAGTCTTTTAATGAATTGTTGAGTCAAGTGTGTTTAAAATCAAAACAAAAATTATGAATGTGCATATTATAATGCAAATTTGCTATTATAGTAGAGTGGAATAATTTTACAAGAACTAAATTCATTTCTATCATTTGATGACCATCTTGTGTGAATTTTTTTTTTGTTCTTTTATAATAATAATAAGATTTTTTAAAATTTATGTTATAATGTTGTAGATGATAATGTTCAAATGAATGCTTTTGTTTTTTAATTTAAAATGACATGCTTCTAATTCTTCAAGAGACCTAAAGGTGGGTCCCAAAGTGAAACAACAAAAGAAAAAAATAAGTTGGGGCACATTTTTTAATTCGCAGCATTTTTTACCTTTGAAGGTAAGAAGGTGTGTTAGAGTTCTACGATGGGACTAAAATGACTTCAGAAGTGAAAGTTCAAAATAAAGTCAACCTACATAACTAAGAAAAAAAGGCGATTAATGCAAGTTGATTGGAAGTGCTGTGACGAACTTAGTAGGGACAACCTTAAGCACAAACTTTACATGGCTCACAACTTTTAAAAGGAGGCATCACTCTCTTCCTTATAGTATACTATCTACCTTTTTGTGGGGACTACATTCAAATGTTAGTTTTCCCCAGGACTCTTAAATGGGAGTCCCAAAACTTTGAACGTTTATATTTTTTTCAAATGAATTTTGTTTTGAAAAAACAAGGGCAATATCTTATGGTGTCATGAGGCTCAATTTGGTGCTTGTTTGCCTTACCAACTAAAGTTTTGAACATTCGCAACTCCCACATGAGTGCAATTCCCAAAGTGGGAGTGCAGTTGGGAGTCATTAAGCTTCAACCTTTACACTCTCCCCCATTTGTGACAATGTGTTTCACATTTAAACACATTTTCGGCCTCGTGGGCCTTTGCACTTCACACTTCATCGTGAATCCAATGTTAGGGTTGCGACATTACATTTAAAAGGGTATATTAAAAAATATTAAAGGTTTAAGTGGTTAACACCGTAAGGACTACAAAACGATATATAAACTCTAAAAATAACATATCTTAAAATAAGATGAATTAAATGCTGACCCAAAATTTACAATAAGAAATAAATTTGGAGGCAAATTGTTAAATCATTAAAAAACAAACATAAGACAAATTTGAAAATGGAGAAGAGTGTGCAGGGCTTAAAGAAACCCTATATCAAAATCTAATGTTGGATAGACGGGTTTTAAAAACAAAGGAAAAACTTACAGGGCATAAGTTGTTTCTACCACAAAAAGTGGTATGGCGTGAAGTATGGACTAGGGGTTTTCAAAAAAGGCAGAGTTATAAACGATGATTTCCACATAGAAAAATGCAATTAACTATTCACCCAAGTGAATGAATGTAAAATACTTCTCAACTGTAATCTATGGTTCAAAGTTGTAAAGGTTAAGACAAAGTAGGGACTTTTGTAATACTTTATCAACTATAAGAAATTTCAAGTCCAAAGTCGATGACTAATTAAAGAAGGGATAATGTAGGAGGTATATAACCCAAGTTTGTGTATCAGTCTACATTTTCAGATTATTATGAACTAGTGGAAAATTGGGAGCTCTAAAACAACGTCAATATCAATGTGCTTGAGGAGATTAGGGAAAATTACCTATGATCATTTGAATATGTAGAAGCATAGGCTAATGTGTTGGATGAAATACCATAGTCATACTCACGTCAAGGAAATCCAAAGTTGGATCAAATAAGATACATAGTCAAAACATAGGATGATGAATTTATGGATTTAAAAGTAATTAGATTACTTTAAAAAGTTTATGCATTCTATGAGGAAGAAGGACACGCAATTATGGATTATCCTTTTGTGCGTTTCCACATCAAAGCAAATACTGCTAGACATTGTGGCAAAAACATTAATGGATCAACCACAAGAATAAGAACCAAAAATTCCTATAGTCTATAATAGATTGAGAGGCATGGAATTGGGAACCCAATTAGGACCATAGAGTCGATAAATTCGTCCATCCATTCAGTTCAAGAGCAGAAAACCAAAAAATGTATTCACATTCACATTCTGCACCACAAAAATTACCAATGGGTAACCATAAAATGGAACATTGTCGGATTTGAATGAACACAACTACACTAAGAATGTCACAAGCTACAATTGTTGAAACCCAGAGACAACTTGCTAGGATAGAAGTTATTTAATCATTTAATGTGGTCATAATAACCATAAGAGTGGAAATGGTTGTTGTGCGTAGCACGAATGTTGTCAAAAAGGGATTGGTTATTAAATTTGTAGTAAATGTGAGTTGTGGATCAAGTAGATTTTTGGCAAGAGGAAACTTGAACAGGAGTTCGAAATTATCACCAATAAATACTAAAGTTGTTGGGACACCACAAATGGTGTTTATTCATATTAGTTGATAGATTGATGTGATTCATTGACAAAATTTTGGCAAATGGACATTAAAAGAAGTTGAGAATGGGAAGTTTAGGGAATGAATAGAATTGGGGGACTATGAAGTAGAGTAGTGAGTAGGGAAATTTGGGGAGGATTCAATGGGTGAAATCATAATAGAATAGGGCAAAACAAAAGCTTATTCAATACGTGTAGTCTTGTCTTTTTAACATACATGTAAAAAGTATGATCTTTGATATGAAATTTTTTAAATAATTAATATATGTTAGTGCGGCATCAACTTGAAATTACCAAAAGTCTAATTAAAATTTTAATTTCATTTACTTGAAACCATTATGGACACCTATAGTCTGCTTGCATTTTTAAAAAATTATTAAAATGCATAGCAAGAATGTGAAACATAGTATGATTAAAACAATGTTAAAAAACATCTTCATATTGATCATTGTAATAGATAATACATTTGTATGTTGGTGAGTTGGACATTAATTAAATTAATCTTAAAATTTTAAAAAAAATTAAATCACAAAATTTTGTGAAGGAAAATAGTGCATTTTCAAAAATATTGCATTTGTCGAAATGAATACTTGAAATAAAATTAATTATTCCATGGACATGTGTTGAAATGGCCAAGGTACTACATTATTTCAAAGTTTTTATATTAAATTTTATTATATGATTATTCTGTTTTTGAAAAAATAGGGTCCACAAATTTGTATACATTAACATGTTTTCACCTAACAAAGTTGAATGATTTCAAAACTTTGTGAGTTTTTGGGCCCAATGTTAGGGGCTACCCACTATCGAATGGGCCTTAAACCACACAAAGATCCTTAGAAAAAATTCCTTAGATTTTGAAACATGTTGGAAAAGCACATGCAACATGGCTTGCCCAGCTTGTTGGACTAGCAATAGGTAGTGGGCTTCCATGTTGTTTACAATGGAAGAGAGTGAATGCATGGCGAAGAAGTAGACAAATGAAAATGTTCATAGTACAATATATACAATATGGTTTGAGCAAAGGAGAAAAAACTGGACAAAAAGTACCTAAACAAATAGAAAATTGCATAATTGTGACAATAACCGTGTTTGGTAGAAACTTTTTTTAAACTTTGATCATTAAAATAGGGAAGCCTTGATTTGAAGGACATGTTCTAGTAATGCTACTTAGTTCACTTCACATGGAAAGATGCATCCTTAAAAGACCAAAAAAATGCAAAGGGATGAAAAATGACATGCAATCTTTCATAGTTAAAAATGGAAAACATTTTATGGTATTACAGACTTTGTGCAAATCCCATCCTTTTGTACAATGGATTTTATGCTAGGCTTGGTGAAAGAGAGTCAATTTATGCCTTGTGTTCGAATGTTTTTGCTTATCTATGAAAGAATTTTTTTTTTTTTTGAAACACAAATGAAAGGTACCTTTAGATTTTATGATAAGGTACTACAACTAAATCCATTCAATCATTTCTTTTGGGGTGACCATAATTTTTTAAATCTAACAAAAAATTTATATTTTTTGAAAACAAAGTTGCCAAAATTATATTGTTTTATTTTTTCAATGGGAAAAGAGTTTTGTCACAGGGTTGCCTAAAGGTTACTCAAGTAAAGAACTAAAACCCAAAGAGAATTTATATTCAAAAACAAACAAAAACCAGACGAAAAATAACTTTATATAAAAAAATAAAAATAGAAGGTTCTTTGTAAAAATAGTAGAACCCCCCAACATGGTTTGGACATGGGACTTTGAACTTAAATTCATTACATTTGCAGGTACAATTCAAGTTTCCTTGGGCTGCCTCCACAGGGAGGTTACAAAGTATTGTCATTATGTGAATAAAATACTTGATAATCTTTTATATTGTGTAAGTTGTACATTTAAGGGCTTTCAAAATTATCATGCTCATGAGCCTAAATAATTCTTCACATGGAAATTCAATAATCAATTTTGTGAAGCCATAGGCTATCAAATGATGTATAAAATGACTTTGTGTGTGTGTTTTATATTCCAAATCAATAGTGTAATTGGAGTAGCAAAAATCTCAAATAAAATTGTGACAAAAATAACTAGCCTTTTATAAAAGGAGATAATAAACCTTCATTGACATTTGACCAAGATAATTCTGATCCAAAAGTTGAACCAATCATTACAAGGCCATTCAAAAGTCATGTAAAATGATAGAACTTGAAATTTTGACTTTGTAAAGTTATGAAGGATTTCAAGTTGAATGTTTCAATTATAAATTAAAAGAAAGATTTGAAAGAGAAATGAAAAAACTTCACTGTTGAAAGTTTATTTTAAAAAAATTTAGAAGCTTTCAGAATTGCACATTTTTGAAGAATTGGAGCAAGATGTTGTGCTTCACCTATGATAATTTTTGTCAACAAATAAAAATAATGCATATGAATCATGTGAAAAAAAAACTATCAAAAAAAGAGTGAAAATGAATGAGAAATGAATGGTCAAAACTTGATCATCTAATGTGCACAAAATGCTAAAAAAAATTTAGGCAAAACAATTTCACAACTATTTGCATAATTCATAACATTCGCTATAGGCACATTGTATAAACTCACCTATTTCCTACATTCCACTATTTTATTTTGTAGCATGGGCACAAATGTTTTTGTAATTTGGTTGTACAAGTTAGATGTTACCCAAGTTTCAAAAACATTTGTCAACCAACTTGAGAAACTCAAATGCAACCTCACAAGGGTGATAAAAAAGGTCTAACATGATTTTATATCGTAAGCGTGTCGATTTTAAACTCAATATAATGTAAGTAAAAAAAATGAACCAATGAACCAAAAATGGTTCGCTCTAATGTTTAGGGGTTAGGTGGAACCTACAAATTGGTTTTGGGGTTTGGTTATTCAACAATTAAAAAGTTAAGCTTGGTTTTGATTTCAATTATAAAAATCAAAATTGGAACAGAACCCAATTTAGTTTTAAATAACCCATTAGTGGTTATACCAAAATTGTTGGGTTATGAGTGGATTATTCATGATTATAGACTTCATTTTAGAAATAAAAAATTGTAAACTAAATTTGGTTCTAATTTCACACATAGGTGGAACCTTTATTTCAACTTTAGTTTTGGTTCTTGAGATTGGAGAACTTTGGTTCTGATTAAGGTTCAATTTTAAAACTTGAGCCATTTTTTTGGTAGGTTCCTTAAAATTTTGAAATTGTAACCTCTTATTTTGATTGTCAAAACACTAGTAAAAATCAACCAAAATGTAACCACTCTGTTTGCGATTATATACGACTTGTGATTGTTTGTGACTAAATTTGGGAGTATTTACAACAACTTTAAATTTCAACTATTTTGATCATTCTTACAACTATAATGCAACTATTGCAAATTTCATTTTATTGGTTCGATAACTTTTAAATCTATTTTCATCCATTATTAAATTCATATGTCCCATTAGTTGCATAGTCACCAAATTAGTTTTATCTTAAAAGTATTTTACGATAGCATAGGGGTGTATTTTATGTATGTATTAAAATTATATTTATGATATGTTACATATATCATAAATATATATTAATGTGTATATTAATTATGCACATGTATCTATATTGTTCATATAATGAATCTAAAAATTAATCATATGTTGAGCAAATTATTGTATTTATAGTTAATAGTTATAAATTAAAAAAAAATTACTTGACCAATAATGTTTTTTACAATAATAAATCTAGTTATATAATAATTAATGTAACTAGTTTAATATGATTTTTTTATAAAAATTGTATAGGAATTTAGTTTTCAATAACAATTGTTAGTTCATTAATTATAATATAATTCGAAAGGAATAATAATTATAGAAATTATATAATTTTAAAATTAATTATATTATCTATGATTTGGCCAAATTTTCAAAAGTAATAACATATTTTAAAATATTATAATAATTTACTTATCTATGATTATATTGAAAAGTTCAAAATAACTAGATAGTTAGTTAGTTAAATATTTCAAAAATATTATTTATTTAAGTAGTCAATATTTGTAGTGTACAGTTAATATTTTATGTATATTTTAAATTTAATAATTATTAATTAAATGATTATCTAGTGAGCCATGTGTTTGAATTGTTTAATAAATCTAAAAACTAAGAACAAAATGCATGAAAAAAGTTTTGAAATTGTAACTTAGTTTGTTTAAAGAAATTATAAGTTCAAAACTTATCCCACATTGTTTGTTTTCCATTCTTGTTTTGAACACTATATAAACAAGGGGTGTGATTATACAATTTCACATCAAGAAATTTGTGCACATGGGATCAACCAATCAAATAGCTTAACCCAATTCTATATTTTTGGTAAAACTTCACATATTTCCATAATTTTGACAAAAACTTGGTACAATTCCATATTTTTGGCAAAACTTGGCATAACTCCATAAATTTGGCAAAAATTATGACACAATTTTATATTTTTGGCAAAACTTGACATAACTCCATATTTTTGGTAAAACTTGGCATAACTGCATAAAGTTGGCAAAACTATGACATAACTTTATATTTTAGGCAAAACTTGGCATAATTCCATAATTTTGGCAAAAGCTTGGTACAATTCCATATTTTTGGCAAAATTTGGCATAACTCCATAAATTCGGCAAAAAATAAATAAAAATATTTAATTTTTGCAAACCTTAACATAACTCCATAAATTTGACAAAAAAAAACCTTAATTTTCGCAAAAATTTATAATTCCATAAATTTGGCAAAAACTTCACATAACTTCATAAATTTCACAAAACTTCACATAACAACATAAACCCTAAACCCTAAACCCAAGCAACTTTATGGACTACACTCTTCAATCTTTGAAATTCTGTGACAAAACAGAAAAAATCAACCGGGACTGAAAAGTCAAACCCCCCAATATTTTCCAAATGGTGATAGATTATGAAAATGTTTTCACACCACTAGATTCAGAACACTTGAAAATGGGGGGGTATGTCATCTCCAAATCCCAAAAAAAAAATCGCAATTGGGTCAAAATGCCCATGTAACCCAAAAACCCCAAATATTCTATATCTTGCAAATCGCCCATTAAACACTAAAAATAACTCCACAATTAACTTTAAAACACTTCAAAATGGGGGGGTAGGTCACTTTGAAACTTTCAAATTCTTTAATTATTAACCCTTCATGCCCTCATCTATCCGGCCCCCTTGAAATTTCATACCCCCCATATCTTTCAAATGATAATAGATTATGAAAATTTTATTACACCATTGGCTTCAAAACCCTTGAAAATGGGGGGTAGGTCACCTCAAAACCCAAAAAAAAAACCCCAATTTTGGTGGGGACACACATGTAACCCTAAACCCTAAACCCTAAACCCTACAATACCCCAAACCCCAATCCACCCTAATCCCTCCAACCCCCGACCATACAAAACCCTAAACCCTACACCCTCCAAAACCCCCAACCTCCATAAACCCTAATCCCTCCAACCCCAAACCCTCCTAAACCCAAAACCCTAATCAACCTTAAACCCTACAAAACCCCCAACCCCCATAAACCCTAATCCCTCAAACCCCAAACCCTACAAAACCTCCCCGTTCCTTTCTCTTTTTTTTACCCCTTCTTCTTTCCTCCTCCTTTCATCTCCCCCTTCCCCCCCCTTCTCCCTCCCCCCCGCCTCCCTATTCTTATGCCTTCCTCCTTTTTTTCCTCCTCTTCTCCCCCGACCCCTCTTCTAATACCCCGCCTCCTCCCAACCCTTCCCCCTAACCTTTTTCCGCATTTTTCTCCGCCCCTCGCCCCTTCTCCCAAACCCACCCTTAACCCCCACCTCCTCTCTTC
>Ga0116230_10003553_pt1 | contig 15239 bp, 15 predicted proteins | sample S1TSphfallax_3_FD_88678 | JGI IMG/M metagenome (GOLD analysis project Ga0116230, IMG submission 88678) | Host-associated microbial communities from peat moss isolated from Minnesota, USA - S1T2_Fd - Sphagnum fallax MG | ecosystem: Host-associated > Plants > Peat moss > Unclassified | place... | reverse complement strand
CTTTTTCACAGCCATACGCTCGCGCACTTCTTCGTCAAATATCTCAGCACCACCGCCTGGCATAGAGCCCAGGCCTGCATCTACCAGGCGAACCAGGACTTCTTCGTAGGTGAGATTTTCCAGGTTAGCCAGATATTCAATCTCAACAGCTGTAAAAGCTTTCATGTGGATGTGGGGCAGCTTGGCCCTCATCGTTGTTAGTATTTCCTCATAATATGCCAGGTCGCAGGCAGGATTCAGACCGCCGACCATATGCACTTCGTTTATGCCCAGAGCCGAACCCTTAGCGGCTTCTTCTATAACCTTGTCCACTGTCCAGGTATAGGCTTTGCTTCTTTCGGTCGGATTGGCATAAGAGCAGAAGCGGCAGGTTTCCACACAAAAATTGGTGGGATTTAAATGCATGTTGTGGATGTAATAAACATATTTTTCTTTGCCCGGACCGGCTTTTTTACGACGGGCGTACTCACCCAGTGAACCAATGGCCGAAAGATCGTCCGATTGGTACAGTCGAATGGCGTCTTCGCGACTAATGCGCTCACCGGCATATACCTTTTCAGCGATATCCGCAAGCGGATGTCCGAGGGAAACGGCTTTTTCTATAACGGCTGACATGTGATACCTCGACATAGGGTCAAAGCAAATAGTAGCAGGCAAGAGCGAGGCGGGCGACATCTTTTCAGTCTAAGTTAATAGGGCCTTCACAGAAAGGCAAAAACCGGTTACGGGCTGTTTCTCCAGTTTGGATTGACTATCGATGTGAGTACGTGGTCTCGCCACTTGCCGTCGATAAACAAATAATCACGAGCATATCCCTCGACGTTGAATCCCAGAGAGCGTAACAACCCTCCACTGCGGCTATTTTCCGGTTGGTAATTGGCCATAATGCGGTGCAGGTTCATGGCCGAAAAGCCATAGGTAATGACCGACTGCAGGGCCTCTTTCATCATCCCTTTGCCCTCATGGCCAGAGTCTATGGAATAGCCCAGATGGCAAAACTGCGCTGCTCGGCGCACGATATTAGAGAGACTGGCATTGCCGACTATAATTTCGGGATTGTTGCGGTCAAACATAAATAGCCGCAAAGAATGGTCCTGGTCAAATTCTTGTAGACTGGCTGTGAGCTGTTTTTCCCAGTGTTCCACTGTGAGGAAGTCCGCAGCCCACGCAGGTCCGGCGTTCGCCAGATGTGACCGATTTCTTTTAAAATAAGCGACTACCTGTTCGGCTTCTCCGGGCTCGGCCAGACGCACAATCATGCGACCGGTCTTCAAGGTCGGCCGGGGCCTGGTGCTCTCGATCAATCCAGATCTGCCAATATCCAATTGTTCTTCCTGCTTCCGTGTCTAAATCGCCAATATCTGCCCGGCTGTCAAGGTTCGATCAGACCGGCAATTTATTATAACTTGCAATTAAGGTCGATGCTTCGACTGACAAGGCATAGCAGTGCAGGCGGAAAGTTTGCAAGCACACCGCCGCCGGTATCAATAAAAATCAATATTTTACTTAAGGCAAATCAAGCGCATTTACAGACCAGGCAAAAAAGAGTCAATGTGCCAGTTTGATCTCGTCAGGCATGTCTGCAAAGAGTGCTTCGCCGGCAAATGAATATGATTTTTCTTCCGAACGGCGGACTCTTACCACGGCGGTCTTTTCGTCGACAAATTCTTTCCAGCGCTCGCGCACCGGGGCATCAAAAAAGACCTCATCATCGCAGGTAAAAGCAAGATAGCTATCTTCGCTGGAAGGCAGCGGTTCTAAAGCCGGTAGCCGGGAAGAAGACTGCGGAGATAAGCGCTCCGCAATTTTTTCTTCTTCGCTCATAACGTCTTTTTTAAACCAGTGTTTCATTGCCGATTTGTGTCGATCGCGCAGCGAGAGACCATCGCTCTTAGGTTTGTCTATATTGACCCGATCTCTCACAGCTTCCAGATCGAGAGGCAAACTGCCGCTGGCATCTGAACTGCGCTTAAAGCGCATGGAGACAAGCTTTTTCTTTGTTTTATGCAGGTGGTCCCAATCAAAACTTTTATCGGCGCCTACGCCAAGCAAACGTTCGTTAATAAGCTTCTCGTGCAGTACAGACACCAGTAAAAGCATATTGGAAATCAATATCACTACCCCATCTTATGAATGCCACGCCTGGGATTCCCATAAAATAATGCAAGCCGATGTGAGCGCAGCTCAGCCAGAGATTGAATGGCGATTCAATCCGGGGAGCGGCTTAATGAGATTCCGAAACAAGAATAATGGATATCACAATCCCGTGGGAGGGTATTCCTACGAATTGGTCCAGTTTTCACTAGTAAAATTACTCTCACTCAAAGACTAGTCGTAAAAGCCTCACCAGGAACTCTTCCCGCTCTTCTGCTCGGCGGATTTTTGCCCAAGCTTTCTACACTTCTCTACACAAATCCGGTGCGTTTGCGTGTTTCTTTTGGACTGGTTTTTACATGATTGATGCCGAGTTGGATCATTTGCTGCGCTAACAGCTCAAAAAATCTCTCACGCTCCGGTCCTTTGATTACGGCCAGATGATGAGCTTCAGCTAAGGCTAGTGGATATCCCTGTCCCTTAAGCACCTGGCTGACAACAGCACTCATAGCAAAGTCAAAAAGCTGCTCATCGCGAGTCAACCAGCGGGGAAATTCTAATCGAGCCACTTCACTTTCACTCTTGAGATAACAAAAAGAAATTGCCGCCTCTTCGGCCATCGATTTAACTATGGAAGCACCACTGAGCATACAACCTGATCGCTGATACAATTCGAGCGCAGCACCATATAGAGTGCGATCGGTCAAAGGCCATATAGTCGAGCAGGGAAAGTCTTCTTCATTCAGGTGGCCGCAGTGATCGCGACAGAGACTGACAGAAAAAGGACAGACTGCACTGCGCAAGTCATTGACCACATCACTGGCCCTGCTCTTAGATACATAGCCGACAAGTGCTATACCGGCAGCTTGCATGAGATTGATACAACTTTCAAACCTGGCCATGTAATTTTCGAGATATCCATCGGACATCTTTTCCGCCGACCAGGGAATGAGTGAGCCGTCGTACATGGCTAATATCTTTGGTTCTGGGGCTGATATTTTCGCTTTGTCATCCGGCCTTTTGGCATCACCATTTTGCAATCGGCTGATACTTTGCTGAGCCAGAAGAGCGTTTTGGCAAAGGATTTCCAGCTCAAAAATCGAGCGTTCGAGCGACACATAGAGCTCATCTATATAGATACGCCTTCTATCAACTAATGGATAAAGATCCTCGGGCCTGGCAAAAAGTCTTGGCTCGGAAGTGAGAAGCGGAGGCAAATCGAGGCCGTAAGATATGCGTGTCAGACCACAATTGAGCAGGTAACAGTTGTGTACTTCATGATGGCTCGGCATAATTTGCGAGCCGTCCACCCCTAGCACCGTCCACGGTGCGGTAAGCGTATCGATTGATGCAACAGATTTTGCCGTGGAGAGAGGTTCGAGCGGCATAGCGGTAGGCCACAAGATCCAGGGGGCATTGACTGCTAATTTTTCAGTAAAAGCCGTCTGGTTGATGCATTCCCTGGCAAAAACCAGCAAAGCTTCGTCCAGACTGGACCTAGTATCTTGTTTTTCGGCCAGACTATCAAGTGTAATCTGGGAAACAAGCAATCCTAGCTTTATAAAGTCGAGCATTTGATAAGATCCTGAATCTACAGCAATTAATGGTGGCCAGTGACTGAAGTTTTTGTGCGAGACTTGAAAGAAGAAGACAGGGCTTTATGGTGGCCAATGTGGCTTGCATATTGCCGCTTTTATGACCAGTCTCTTCCTGATGATACAACCGAATTTACCTGGTCGCGCATATTAGATCCGCAGGCACCGATTAATGCCATCGTGGCCACCGATCAAAAAAATGCCTTCCTCGGTTTTGCCAATTATGTATTGCGTCCAACGACATGGAGCAAACAACCGGTTTGTTATCTGGAAGACCTTTTTGTTTATCCCCATTGCCGCAAATCCGGAGTTGGCCGTGCCTTAATGGATAAATTGCTGCTCTTGTCAAAGCAAAATAAGTGGGCCCGGGTTGACTGGGTGACACACCAGGACAATCAGGCGGCTCGCCGACTCTATGACAGTTATGTCAAAGCCGACGGCTGTGTTAGATATGTTATTTCGACAAATCCAGAACTAGCTTTTTGAGAGTGTCATTGATGATCGCTGTTTCCGAAAAAGGCAAAGTCTGATCGCCGATACACTGAAAATTTTCATGACCAAAGCCAGATACCAGAAAAGTATCTTTTGCCTCCAGTAAACCTATACCGGCCTCTATTGCCTTCGCCCTGCCGGCTATTTCTATAGCATCAGGACAGGCTACTTTCACTTCTCGCCGGACCTTGGCCGGGTCTTCATTAAATGGTTGAGCATCGGTCAAAATTACGATATCAGCCAGACTGGCAGCCATGCCTCCCATAAGTGTGCGTTTACCGGCATCGCGGTCGCCATCGCAGCCAAAAAGAACGATCAGTCGCCCCTCTGTAAAGGAGCGGCAGGCCTCAAGAGCGGCCCTCAAACCATCGGGTGTATGAGCGTAGTCAATAATTATTTTTCCGCCACTGGGGGCAGTGGCGACCAGATTGAGACGTCCTTCAACCGCAGCTAAAAGACTCAAAGAAGAAACAGCCTTATCAATTGCCGCGCCCGAAGCGATTACAACACCAAGGGCACAGAGTGCATTGCTTATCTGAAATTCGCCAAACAAATTGAAGTCTACCTGGAAAAGTTTTCCCATCACATCCAATTTAAGGACTTGACCCTGACTGCGCATATCAGCTTCAATCAGACGGATAGTTTTGCCCTTCCGCCCGATTGTTATGACGTCATGCTGACAGTCCAGACATATGGCCAGGGCCTGGTCAAAAAACGGGGCATCGGCGTTTAAGATGACTTTGCTGCCTCTGGGCAAAACTTCTCTAAACAAAATCATTTTGACGCGGAAATATTCATCCATTGTGCCGTGAAAATCGAGATGATCTCTGGTGAGATTGGTAAAAGCTCCAATCGTCGCCCCTGATGCATGCAGTCTAAAATCAAAAAGGGCATGGCTGGTAGCTTCCAGAGCGACATGATCAAAACCATCCCGGGCTAACTGGCGCAGCATTTTGTGCAAAAATACGGTTTCAGGGACGGATAGCTCAGGATCTCTCTGCCAGACAAGACTGCCATCGCTGCAAACACCGCCTAAATTACCCACCGAACAACTGGGAAGATGGCAGGCCGACCAGAGCATACGACAAAAATTTACTGTTGAAGTTTTACCATTGGTGCCGGTAACAAGTGCTACATGCGCAGGACGAGGACTGGCAAAAAGACGAGCGCAGATAGGGCCCAGCAAAGACAGAGCACGGGCATGATAAAAAAAAAGTCCGGATAGTGCGCCCACTACACTGCCTTCAGATGTGATCACAGCAGCAGCACCGTTGGACAGAGCCTGATCAATATATTGGCGACCATCCAGTCGCACACCAAGACGCGTCGAATCGACGGTCTCACATTCGGCGGCAAGATAGATCACACTTTTATTGCATAAATTTGGGTCTGTTGTTATATCGCTTATTTCAATATCAGCCCAGGCACAATCTGTTGCCTCCAAGCGAAGGTCCGGTGTCAGGCCAAGTCCATCCAACAATGTCCCCAGTTTCATTTAGATCAATCCTACATCCCAGTAGCCTCGGGCAAATAATAATCTTAGCAGCGCCGCGCTATACTAGTTGATCAATTGTTCTAACCAGTTAATGCCGACAATTCCCTATAGAGAAATTTGCCATGGATCCCGAGACAAAAACAATCAGCAATGCCCTGCCCCGCGAGCTTGACCTGGGTGAAACCCTGGCCCGCAGATTGACTACAATCAGAGAATGGCGCGGTTACACAGTCAAAGCCCTGGCCAAAGAAAGTCATTTTACGGTGGCCAGACTGCAAGATATCGAAACAGGCATGGAAACCTGGCTTTCCTCCTCAGATCGCCAGCTTCTTGCCCTGGCCTTAAAAATAGATGCCAGTCTCCTACAAGAAGTGGAGTCCAGGCCGAGACTGGAGCCGACCGACGATCCCGAGCGCTTTGAAGCCATGTTGCGCGATATAAGAGATTCAATTTTGAGCGGTGTGCGCGAGCTGGAGTGCCCGCAATGCGGCAATACGATGCGTTGCCGTGTGCAGGAAGGTCTGGACATGGAAGAACAACCGGTCTATTTGGCTAAAGCATTTTGCCAGAAATGTCCCTTCGTGCTGAAATAAGCGACTAATTTATGAATTAGACGGTGTGGAAGAAACCGCACGTTTGACGAAACAATGACGGATAGTTTCATCCAGGCGTGTGCGCAGCTTGGATAGTCTCTGTGTGATTTCCAGACGGCGCTCTTGCAAACCGATCATATTATCGCGACCGTAGTCATCGAGTGCCTCGGTAAAGAGCGCATTGAGTGCAATCTCTTCGCCCTGAGCCCACCACAAATCTTCAACCACCGAGCCAATCAGATCATGTTCTGCGTCATCGAGCATTTGATTGAATAGACGGTATTCGCTTGAAAGCATAAACTCAATAGTGTCTTTAACTTCAGCTCTTAAACTCTGAGCAGCGGAAGAAATAATAGTGGCATTGAGCTCTTTATCCAAACCGCCAACGCGCAGATAAAGCTGAGCCAGAGTCTCTTCCAGCAAATAGCGGCGGAAAGCGATTTGATTGAGAATAAAATCAGGGAAATAACCGACACAAACCATATGCACGATTTCACTTCTCGGTGGCAGTGAACTGAGAGCGTAGCGGCTGCGTACCGAAAGAGATTGAAGTGTAGAGACGGCGCGATAGTGTTTGTCGATAAGCTCACGCAATCCGCTGACTACAGCTGATTTTAGCCCGGGGATGTCCTCATTGTTGAGTGTCTTGGACATGAGATGCAAAATCTGACGGCGCAAAAATTCTACATTGCCGCCCAGCTCTTCGATAATTTTTACTGCTGTAGATTCGCTGGCATCCATGATGCCCAGAAGTAAATGTTCAGGGTTGATATATTGCAGTCCAAAAAAAAGCGAATATTCATAAGCACGGTGCAGAGCCTGGACCATCAAATCAGACATGCCATAGGCTTTGCGACTGTCGGCAATACTGCCCTGAGACTGAACACCCGAACCATTCATTGATGTCACCGGCAGTGTCACCGAGGGCATACCGGAAGAAAGGTCCGGCCGGCCGGAAAATGGAAGTTCAGATTCTGTTTTACCTTTGACTTGATTTTCCAGTTCTTTGCGTACACCATCTTCGTCCACTTTCATTGTGGCCAGTGCTTCAGCAGCCACGCCGCCATACTCTGAAGCCAGAGCCGGCAACATATGGTCGGTGCAAATATACTTATGGTCAAAACTGATGCATTCATCTAAAGAAAGCTGCAAAACTTGCAGAAGAGCATCACTCGATCTTTCAAAAACAGAATCTAACATTTTTAGCTAATCCAGAATGTAAGTGGCGAAACGAAAAAAGCCAAGAAAAAACAACGGGCCCGGGGTCCAGGGAGCATTAGCTTAAAATATGCTCAGCCTTGGGAAACAAAGCTCCAACCAACTTAATAGGATAGCAGCATTTGGCATCTATAATTGCCGTGAGGCTTTGCCACCCCAGGTAAATAAGTCGGCATTTTCAGGCAACATCGTAAAAGGGTATTCAGTGCGCATTCTTATCTCTAATGACGACGGCATCAACGCTCCAGGACTCAATATACTGGCTACCAGACTGGCAGAAACCCCCGCGCACCAGGTCTATGTCGTGGCTCCGGACAGGCAAAGGAGCGCCACCGGCCATTCTCTTACCCTTCACAAGCCACTGAGAGTGCAGCACATGCAGCTCGATCCCCGCATCAAAGGGGCCTGGGCCACAACCGGTACACCATCCGACTGTGTCAAACTAGCTGTTTCAGAGCTACTTGATAGCCCGCCGGACGTTGTCATATCGGGCATCAACGCCGGTCCCAACCTGGGAGCCGATGTGCTCTATTCGGGCACTGTGGCGGCGGCTATGGAAGGAGCTGCAATGAATCTACCGGCCATCGCCGTCAGCGCTGTCAAAGCGGATACGGCTGTCTACACGGTCGGAGCCGAATTTATCCACAATTTTCTCGATCTTTTTATGCAATTACCAAGGGTCCCACGGGGCTTGATCAATATCAATATCCCGGCTCAGGCGGCCACCGGTGAAGTGAAAGGTGTGAGATCGGCAGAGCTCGGCATCAGACTCTATGCCGATCATTTTGAAAAGCGCAGCGACCCCTATGGCCGTGACTATTACTGGTTATCGGGTCAGGCTATCGAAGAAGGGGAGGCTGAAAGTTCGGACGTGCATGCGGTCAAACTCGGCTACATATCAGTGACTCCGGTGACATTTAATATGACCGACCACGGAGCCGTACAACAGTTAAGTCAGCTAAAGGCTTTGCATGACCTCAATTACATTAGATCTTAACGGCGCCCTCAAGGGCTATTTTAAGGATAAAGATTGGCCGTTCAAAATTATGATGGGCGGCCTGGTCAACAGCGCTGCTTTTCTTTTATTGAAAGTAAATCCGACCTTTATCCCTCTCTCGTTTGCCATGCTGGGACTGAGTTATGGCTATATTTTGAGAGTCTTGCGGCAATCAATCAAGGGTGAGCTGGAGATTTTGCCCGACTGGACCGATGCGGTCGAACTTCTGGTTTCGGGCTTGAGCTGGTTATCTATATGCATGGGCTTCGGATTTTTTGTCCTGTCCTTGCTGGCTATAAGTTTACTTTTTGCCGGTCAGACCTCGCTTTTGACAATGACCAATCCTTCATTTCTTTTCTGGGCTGAATCTACTTTTTTGATAATCTATGGGCTGGTAACCTTTTTCAAATTTTTTCTCGCTATCTTAATGGCCAATTTTGCCGAAGAAGAGCGCATGCTGGCCGGCTTTGCCTGGCGCAAAGTAGTTAGGCGCATAATGAAAAAGCCCGCAGTGATGCTCGTAGCATGGTTAGCAGGCTTGACCATCACTGCGGCGGCTGTTGTTTTGCCCATTCTGACCATGATCGGTGCAGTGCTGGTGCCTTTTTTGAGTTTCCTGGCGGAAGTGATAGCGGCCCGAATGATCGGCCAGGCCTGGCGCGAAGCTCAATAAAGTCTTCTTTTAACGCGAGACCACACTCTTAAGACGGCCCTCGCCGGTAAAGTAAAGCTTGTGACTGGCGGCAATAGCGTTGGGACCAGGGTCAAAGGAAGATTTTTCCACATATGGGTAGCCGCCCGGAGTGACGGTGGCTGTGCCGGTCCATTGCTTGAGATATAAAAGCACCAAATTAATTAGATGATTAGCTCCCACAGCCCCTTTGCGCGCAGTCTGACTGATCTGCCGTCCTAAAACCTGGGCATCATCGATTGCCGACTCGATTGATGGCGGTAGTTTTACAGTGATGTTGTTATCGCCCGTTTCGATAGAACAATCTCTTTTGCCGGCCGATCCTCTGAGGATGGGACAGGGAAGCGAGAGATTGCGCCCTGAAGCCAGGGGCTTACCCACAGCCAAGGGTTTTACCAGAGCCGGTGCCACTGTAATGTTTGCAGAGACTACTCCAGGAAAAGTCATGCTCAATTTGCGCCCATCATTTTTAGCTGATTTAGCTGAGCGTGCTTTGTCTGCCGACTGATCTGTTGTTTTAGCCTGCAACGACTGCGCCGTCACAGAAGCTGTGAGCAAAGTGCTAAGAAAAAGCGCCAAATTTGTTTTATTAAATCTCATAAATGCTTTGCTGCCAAATTGAGCCATATAGAAAGGTTCAGAAGCCTGAGGCCAGCAATTATGCCACACAGCCCTCGGCCAGGTGGCCTCCTCGGATAAGTGAGGGATAATTTCTTGATAACCTGAGCTGAAAGGCCCATGCTTTGGGGCAGGAGCCTATTGACTACCATCTAAGATCAGTTATGGTAGGATCGGTTTAATTCCCGGTGCCCGAGGCACAACTGCCGCCTTTTGGCCGGCAGCCGGTAACCCGTTACTCCCGAGCAGTCACTTATCAGCGACAAATGAGCCCTAGCGAAAGCAATCAGATGGACGATCCTCACAGTAGTAGCTCGAAGGACAATTCCGACGAACCGCCCCCCAGGCAGAGCAATCTCTTTAGCCGGCTCGGCAATTTCCAGGTACAAGAGGAGACAGACAGCGCCAGATGCGCCGTCTGATTTTTTTTGAACATAGCCTGGATACCACTGCTGATCCTACTAAATGCCTTCTTTGTTGCGGCCGAAATGGCGCTCGCCCGCGTGCGCCGTACACGCATCGACCAGATGGCTGAACGTGGCAATTTTTTCGCTAAAAAATCGATTCCTCACCTCGACGATCCCGAACGTTTTATTTCGGCCTGTCAGTTAGGCATCACAATTGCTACCCTGCTGCTTGGTGCGGCGGGCGAAAGCGCGCTGGCCGAAGACATGGCCGACTGGTGCCGGGCAATTGGCTTGCAATTATCGGTGCCAGACCAGTTTATAAAAACAGCGGCACTCAGTTCTTATATTTTTGCATTTGCTTTTACCGCTTTTATTCAGACTATCGGCGGCGAACTGCTCCCCAAGATGCTGACATTTTCGCGCGCTGAAAAAGTACTCCTGTGGATCATCGTGCCAATGCACTTCTGGTGCGTACTGACCTCACCTTTCCTCAAAATCTTGAAAGGCACCACCGGATTTTTACTGCGTCTGATGGGCGTTAAAGATGTGCCTTCAATAGAATCGGCCCACACCGAAGAAGAGCTCAAAGCGCTGGTGACAGCCAGTCACGATGAAGGTGTTTTAGAACCGGAAGAAGAAGAAATGCTGCACAGCGTTTTTGATTTTTCGGATACTATAGCCACCGAAGTGATGACACCGCGCATAGACATGGTCTGTATCAAAGCCACTTCAACCGTTAGAGAGTTTGTCCACGAAGCTCTCAAACACGGCCATTCGCGCTTGCCTGTTTTTGAAGAAGATATCGACAATATTTTTGGTGTTGTGCACATAAGAGATGGTCTGAGAGCCATTGTAGAGCACAAAGAAAACACCCAAGTGAGAGAATATGCAAGACGCATATTGATTGTGCCGCAAAATAAAAATCTCAAAGATTTGCTTACCGAATTTAAAATCACAAAAACGCATATGGCTGTGATTATGGATGAATACGGCGGCACCCAGGGTCTGGCCACCATGGAAGACCTGCTGGAAGAGCTGGTTGGTGATATCTCCGACGAACATGAAATTGTGGAAGAATCGGTTATAGCCCAGGAAGACGGTTCCTTCCTCATCGATGCCAAACTGGCTCTGGAAGACTTTAATGAAAGAATGAATCTGGACATAGAGGACGATGAGTTTAATACTATTGGGGGCCATGTATTTGGTCAACTCGGTCGCGAACCAAGTCCAGGCGATCAAATTGAAGCGGACGATTATATATTGCGTATCGAAGAATCTGACAGACACAGAATCATTAAACTGCGCTTGATCCGCAAATCAGAGCCAGGCGACGGCAAAGACAGTAGAGAAACCCAATCGCAAACGACGGGAAATGCCGGCAAAGCCATGACCAATGGCAATAAAGCAATCACCAACGGCAATAAAACAGTGACCAATGGCAATAAAGCTATCGGCAACGGCAACAAAGAATCTAAATCAGTGGAAGCCAGTCACTGAACCCGGATAAACATACAAAAAAATGACGGAAACAATTAAGTGCTGAATAACAATAGAGAGATGCTCTTCCAGCGAGCAATCACGGTACGCACAAAAAAAAAGCTGGGTCAAAACTTTTTGATTGAACCGCCTACGCTGCAAAGAATTGTCGACTCCCTGGATCTGGATTCCCGGGACACCGTGTTGGAAATAGGACCCGGCCTTGGCTTTTTAACCGAAGAATTGTGCGAAACCGGAGCCAGAGTCTACGCAGTCGAGCTGGACCGTGAACTTTTAGAACCGCTGAGCAAGCTCAATTATCCTAATTTGTCCGTCATCCACGGCGACATACTGGAGTTTGATCTGCAACAGATCAAAGCCGACAAAATCAAAGTAGTGGGCAATGTGCCTTATCAAATCACCACTCCCATCATTGCCCATACATTTGGTGAAATTGGTCAGCCGGCTCCATGGAACCGCATGGTGGAGAGTTTGACGATGACAGTGCAAGTGGAGCTGGCTCGCCGCATCTGTGCTCCGCCCGGTATTAAAGACTATGGCCAGCTGACGCTGCTGGCTCAGTATTATGCTAACAGCAAAATATTATTCAAAGTCGGCAATGAAGAATTTATCCCCAAACCGGACGTGCAATCAGCGGTGATCCAGATGACCAGTCTGGAAAAACCACCGGTAGCAGTTGAAGATCCGGCATTTTTGCGCCGGGTAATCGTGGCAGGCTTTAAAGAAAGACGTAAAATGTTGAAGAACAATCTCTCTTTTACAAGACTGAGTGAAGCGGAGCTGATAGCTGTTTTTGCCGAGTTGGGTATATCACCGGCAGCCCGTGCCGAAAACTTGAGCTTGACACAGTTTGCCAAAATCTCTGCTGATCTGGCTAAACACACAAGTCTAAATCCTGCCTGAGAGTCCTTGAATAAATTTGTCCAGATGATCGAATGCACCACTATCACAGTCAACTCACCGGCCAAAATCAATTTGACCTTTGAAGTGCTCGGACTTTTGCCCGATGGCTACCATGAAGTACGCACATTGATGCAGGCAGTGTCGCTCTTTGATCAATTGCAGTTTGATTTTACCCCCACCCGCGAACCTTCTTTAAATATTTCGCTGGCAGCCAGCAGTGGTGCAGCAGGTAAATCATCCGCAGGGGAAAGCGGAGAATTTCCTCTCGGAGAAAGCAATCTTATTGCCAGAGCAATGCGCCTGTTTTTGTCCAGTCTCGACCGACCGAGAGCATTAAAAGTAAATGTCGTTGTCTCAAAAAATGTGCCGATCGGTGCCGGTCTGGCTGGTGGATCGGGCAATGCAGCGGCCGCTCTAGTGGCTCTCAATCAATATTTTGGCGGTCCCCTGGGGCAGGAACAGCTAATTGCACTGGCATCGCGCCTGGGGGCCGATGTACCCTTCTGCCTCAGCGGCGGCAGACAGCTTGGCCTGGGCAAAGGCGACTCACTCGAAGCAGTGGACAAAGGCGACGACAATGAAACTCTGCATTTTGTCCTGGCAAAAACTCGTCACTTGAGTCTGGCTACCCCCTGGGTCTATCAATCCTGGGATGAAAAATCGGCTCAGGGAGACGTGCTCAGTCTGGCGGAAAAAGTCAAAGACCGGGGCATAGACAGCCTTCCATCAACCTATGCTATAGATAATCTCAGGCAGGGTAATCTAAAAGAAGCATTGCGAGCCTTTGGCAATGACTTCGAACAGATAGTGCTGCCCAATTACAAGCAGCTCAAAGAAATCAAACAAAGATTTCTGGCCGCTGGAGCACTATCAGCCCAGATGACCGGCAGCGGGCCGACAATGTTTGCTCTGGCCGAAAGTGCCGAACATGCCCAATCACTAATTAAAGAATTTAGACAGCGCGAAGCTGACGACCACAATCTCGTTTGCGCCACAAAATTTGATCAGATAGATCTTTATCCTGTGCACTCCATCAATCAGGGCTCCCATGTGGTGCAAGTCGAGAAAAGTTGATGACAAAAAAAGAAAAAGCAGCCGAGATTGCCAGAAGGCTGATCAAAACTTATCCAGATGCTGACTGTGAGCTGACTTTTGCTTCGGACTGGCAACTGCTGACGGCCGTGATATTATCTGCCCAGTGTACCGACGTCACGGTCAATAAAGTGACGGCAAAATTGTATAAAGTATTTCCCACGGCAAAAGATCTTGCAGAAGGCGATCTGGAGCGGATCAAAGAACTGGTGAAAGCGACCGGTTATTACAATGCCAAAGCCAAAAACATCCAGGCCTGCGCCCAGGCGATTGTTTCTAATTTTGGCGGAGAGGTGCCGACCACCCAGGAAGAACTGATGACCCTGCCGGGTGTGGGGCGCAAGACTGCCAATGTTGTCCTGGGCGTAGCTCATAATGTCCCGGGCTGGACAGTCGATACGCATGTGCAGAGACTTTCCAAAAGACTGGCTTTTACTAAACAGACCGACCCTTATAAAATAGAACTGGACCTGCAAAAACTCTTTCCTCAGCCCCAATTTGATTGGACACAACTGTCGATCACATTGATCTGGCACGGCAGACGCTGCTGCTATGCACGCAAACCAGCCTGCGATAAATGTCCGGTAGAAAAATTATGTCCATCCAGCGAGCTTTAATTAAAAGCGTTATTTGATTTGTGCCTGGGGTAAATAACACTTATGCCTGAAGAAACAAACCAGACAATTAATGAGACAGGGCCTGTCACTGGCAGTGGATTAGATTCCCCAGCAACAGATAAGCAGCCCGTAAAAGTAGAGCGTCTGGGCTTTGCTCAAAATGTCTCCGAAGCTTTTAAACATGTCAAAACATCGGTCGATTCGCAAAGTCCAAATATGCGCGCGTCCGATAAATTATCAGCCTGGCTCGTGCCTGTTACCGCCATCGGTTTGATGACCGCGGTTTTATGCGCCGGTTGGGCGCGTATGGCGATTTCAATTGTCTGTATGGCTTCGCTTTTGTATTACATACTGGGTCGCATCGGTATCATGCGCAGTCTCAACCAGAGACAGGCAGCGCTTGTATGGCACATCATACTGGGCACTTTTTTGCTCGGTATCGTTTTTACTTTTGTCTATTTAGAAATAGTCAATCGAGTCCGTTAAATCTGTTTTTTAGCTTTCTTGTTCCGGCTTGGCTGTGGTCGTTTTTACTTTTTGACCCTCAAGCAGATCATCTGAAGGACTGATCACAACTTTTTCATCACCCTTCAGACCTGTCCTAACTTCGACCTCATCACCATAGTCTCGACCGATGGTGATCTTCTGATAGTGCACCTTGTCGTCTTTGACGATAGCTACAAACTGACCACTGGGACGCACAACAAGTGTTGTACCGGGCACGCGTATCCAGGGAGCTTCCCGCAATGTGGTCAATTTGATTTCTGCATACATACCAGGCAAAAGAGCATGGTCCGGATTTTTTACATGTATTTCGGTCTGTCTGGTTCTGGTATTGGAGTCGAGGGCACCACTGACGTTGGTAACTTTGCCGATAAAGTTGCGGTCGGGAAATTCGGACGGCATGATCTGGGCGTCCATGCCCGCCCT
>Ga0116230_10003552_pt1 | contig 15239 bp, 10 predicted proteins | sample S1TSphfallax_3_FD_88678 | JGI IMG/M metagenome (GOLD analysis project Ga0116230, IMG submission 88678) | Host-associated microbial communities from peat moss isolated from Minnesota, USA - S1T2_Fd - Sphagnum fallax MG | ecosystem: Host-associated > Plants > Peat moss > Unclassified | place... | reverse complement strand
TTGGCAACAATATGTTGAAGTGGGAGATGAAATTGTGATTGGCAAGTATTACAAGCAAAGTGGATGGGCAAAGACCTCCTTTGTTCTAGTCAAAGATTAGGGGTTGGCATTCATCTATTCGCACCTTGTCGTGGCCTCCAAGTTTCCTATGATACATAAATCACATTGCAAAAAGGGTGACTTCACTATGTATAGCCTTATGCAAAGTAGCTATGAGAAGTTAAAGGAGTACTTGATGATTACAATTTTAGTGAGTAGGAGAGCAACGATGAAGACAATGAAGATGACAATAGAGAATCATATTCTTGATGGTAATAAATGTTCAATTTTCTCTTTCTTTTAGTAATTTGCATTTTAATCTAGATGGTTTATATGATCATTTGATTTGCTTTTTGTAGTTTCATATCCTAGAGGTGTTGGAATAGGAGTTAGAATACATAATTGATGGAGGTCAAGGATTGAAATGGAGATGTTAAGTTAGATGCCATCTCTTCCAACATGCCTTCTAAATAGGTTGCACTTTCAAGATGGCTTACTTTCAATCATGATCCCATTACAAATAGTGTTAATGTAACTTGGGTGGGTTGTTTAGGGTTTGGTGGTCCAAAGAGGATGGAGAACCCAACAAAGCATATGGAGTTCAACTAACCTAGGCCAAAAAGATCATAGGTGTCAATAAAACGTAAGGTTTTCAATTGTGTCTTTTTTCATTTGTCTTTCTGTCCCCATTTTACAATTTCAACTTGTTTAATTTTAGCTAGTTGTTTTACACTAATTTTTGTGGGTTTGTTCAAAGATTCTTTTACTATGAATGGTAATTTGAAAGCTTACCATTTATTTTTTAAATGAAAATTCTATTGTATTATACATGTAAAAACACAATTGAAGAAAAGCTTGCAAAGGTTTATGATAATATGTTATTAATCAGAACCCATTTTGTCATTGGTTTCCATGGAAAATTAAATTGGGGAATTACTATATTGTAGTGCAAGCTACAGAATTGAAGGGGAAACTTGGACAATCAGTCTATTATTGCAAAATCATATATGCCTTGGGTATTATAGTGATTTTCTTGACCTTAAATTGGAGTTCCAAACTCTAATTATGATAGGTTTGAAAGCTTGACATAATTATTCATGAAAGTAAGTTGAGAAATTCCATTTTTTGCTTTCATTTTTGTCACACTTTGTATATCTATTTTTTTTTCATTTCTTTCACATGGTTATATGAAAAGTAAATACTTTCTAGATTTAACATGATCTATCTTGTTTGAATGTGATTTTGAGGAAGTTTAATAATGTTCAATTTTGTATGCACCCCTGGAATATGAACAATAGGTAATTTGACAAAGATTTGGTGCAATACAACATGTGAGTCAATTTTGTACGTAAGAAAGTTTGCCTCCTTGCTTTGAATGTACACATCAATTTACATGCATGGTGTGTCATATTTTGAACATGCTAATGTTAGTCCATATCATTATCCATCTTTATGCACATGTAGTTGAAACTTTAAGTTAAAGTCGGTATTCTCAATGAAGTTAAATGTTATTTTATTATGCATGAACTTCATTAACCCATTCAAACATTATGCTTGTAGGGTGAGCATGGATCTTCATAAGAAGTTTTTTGCAAGTCCATAGCTTCTAGGTTTTAAAATGCACCTCGTTTTTTCCATTGTTGCCAAGAAATATGAGCCCATATCTATAGCAAGTCAAACATTTACAATAACAAACATTGTATGATAATTTGATGCTACCAAAAAACTTGAGCTTGAATATATAAATTAACATGAATTTACATACCAAACTATTATATGATTATTTGAATTGGTGTTGCCAAAATATTTGGGCCCAAACATAAAAATTAACAATGATTTAAATAAAAAATTGTTATATGATAATTATGTTGATGTTGCTAAGAAATTTGAACCCAAATATATAATTTAATGGGAGAATTTACATAATAAAGGGTGTGTCACACTGTGGCCTTGCCATTTGCATTAAAAAATATTTTAAGGCAAAAGAAGAATTATGGAAACTCAAATATTTCACCACGTGAAAATATAATCTTCAAAAAAATCTATAAAAGAAGCCAAAATCCTTCAAGATATTATAACTTTATAACTAATTTCAAGTTTCAACACAAGCCAAATTATCATCATATAAAAGTAAACATGTTACCTAGGGTGCAAAATCCCTTAAGCTACTATACTTTATAATGAATCTAAACACAATATCCTTGCCTTAGTAGGAAAGGCCAACAAATTTGCTATATGATTACTATGTTGATGTTGCTAAGAAAATTGAATGAGCAAATATATAATTTAACATGGAAATATTACATAACAAACTATCATATGTTTATAGTATCAATGCTACCAAGAAATTTGAACCCAAATATATAATTTAATTTGGAAACATTTCACACATGTAATTTTTATATCAAATTACTGTGTTGATGTTAGGTTAAGAAAATTTGAGCCCAAATATATAATTTAATTTGGAAACACTTCACATAAGTAATCCTTATATCAATTTATCGTGTTGATGTTACGTCAAGAAATTTGAGCCCATATATATAATTTAATTGGAAACACTTCACACATGTAATCCTTATATCAATTTATCATGTTAATGTTAGGTCAAAAAAATTGAACCCAAATATATAATTTAATTTGGAAAATTTTCACACAAGTAATCCTTGTATCAATTTATTGTGTTGATGCTACCAAGAAATGTGAGCCCAAATATGTAATTTAATTTAGAAGAAAATTTATATACACAATTGTTATATGATTATTGTGTGGATGTTACCAAGAAATTATGTAGTTTTTTGTGGTAAGAACATAGTAATAAGACATAGGGTAGCCATATCGGTCATTGAACACTTAGTGTTTCAGAGGTTTACAAATTAACGGAAAGTGTTCCTTTCAATTTCACGCCCAAAGAGGAATTGTCACCCTACTATTTGCACAACCACAAAAAGTTGCATTGTTGAAAAAGATAAAGAAATGAATCAGAGATAACCTTCCAAAGTAAGGTGAGGGTCAAATATTATGGTGGACAAATTATTTCTCTTCTTGCTCCTTTATAGTTATTCCTTTTGCCTTTGTTGTTCAAAGGTGAATTGGAGAGCTCAAGGTGGCACACCATAACATTTTAAATCACTCAAAATGAAAAAGAGATGAGGACGAGCTTAATAGGTGGTGATTGGTCATAAGGTAGACTACTCGAATTGAACTTGTGACAAAGTAATGGAATACTGAAAGATAACATAATTTTTTCTATATTTTTATTAGTATGTAGTGTAATTACTAAAAAAGGCATGCTTACATGCTACTCTCCTTCATGTGCTTTGATGAAACATGTCAAAGGCGAAAGATGAATTGAAAATGATTGACCATGTAAACATTTACAAGTTTTTGCAATCTTAGTTTTGCCATTTACAACTTGAAACATTTTTTTGCCTGAAAACCATTGGAGACATTGATTTAGGAACTAATTAACAACACTCATATCATATACCTTTGCAAGAACTTTTCTTTTAGTTCTACTTTATGCACCAATCTCCTTGAATTTGTTGAATCTTCAATTTAGCCCAAAACAAATGTACTAATTATAGATGAATGATCACACCATAAACCTTTGTAAGTTCTCATTCAAAGCACTAGTCTATGGTTTAAATTGTTTCATCCAAAATCCATTTTAAAGTCCTTACATTAGTCCTTGCATTTCTCAAATTACTTTTTAGGTTCCTAATATGTTGTCATGAATCCAACAATGTTTAGACTTTTAGTCTTAAGTCCTTGAACAAGTAGGTCAAGATAATGCTATTGTTTAAATATGAGGAAAACAAAATGTTGGGTCCAATAATGCAAAGACATATAATCTTGAATCCACAAATTGAAATTCTTGAATCCTTGATGTCGTAACCCTAGCTTTGGGCTTGCAACCAAGGCAAAGGGGTTGCAAGGTTGCGAGCCAAGAAGAAGGAAACCCGGGAATCAAAGCAAGGGCAATACAAGGGTGCGGGCCAAAAGGAAGCCCGGGAATCACATCACATACTCCCATGAGTGCAAGGAAGTGTAAGGGAGTGTGAGGGAGTGAACACTCACACTCCCAAGGCAACTCCCACTTTGGGAGATGGAGTCCCGGTGGACTCCCGAAATTTCAGAGAGCGATTTGAGGGGTCAAAATTCAATGGCTTGTGGATTTTTTATATCATTGGAAAGCTCTTGGAACGTAGATGTCTAAATGGGCTCGCATTGCTCATTCAAACATCTAAAATACAAGTTATGGGCAAAAGAAGGGCCGGGAGTCAAATTGCCAATTTGATTCCCGACCAGAAAAAGTCGGGAATCGACCCGATTTATTTGTCTGCAGACAACGTGCCACATACCGTTGGAAAGCTCTCGACGAGAGCTACAACTTTGCTTCAGACCGCACTTCGATTCAAGCTTTTCTCGCAAAGTTATGGGGCTCCAAAGTCCCGGGAGTCCCAGCTGGCGGGATTTCGGGACTCCCACGCGAGAGTCCTGCGGGAGTCCCAGGAGAGAAAAGCCATTTGGATGTGGGCCCTGTGGAGAGGTCCAGAGTATACTATAAGGGGGAAGGTGGTGGCTTCCCCCAAGTCCGGGCCGTGGTGAGTCTTATGTGTCCGTGTTGCTCGTGGCTAGTCCTAGCACCAAATGTGCTCCAACTATGCACTAACCACCTTGTGTGGCTTGTGTGTGCAAGCCCGTGTGAGTGAGTGAAGCTTGTCAATTCTTCCTAGTCCCATCCCGGAGCTCCAACACGCCCCTCTACCCCTTCTAGTGTTGTGAGCTAGGGAGCGTGCCCCGACTCCTCCCTCTTCCGCTGTGTTCTATTTGGACCCACATTTGGGTCCTTTAAGGAGTTGGGAGTGTGTCACTTGAACTAAGTTGTGATTAAAATTATTGAATAAACATCAAGAAAATTAATCACGGGGGATATGTTATTGAAGACAAAAAAATTTGAAAATGACTCACCTCATGTAAACATGTGCAAGTTTCTTTTATATGAACTTTGACCAATTTGGTCACTAGCAATTTAGTTCTTCGACAATTGTTGAAGGTAGAAGATGAATTGAACATGGGTCCTCACATTATGCATGTAACCATTTGTACAAGCTTTTCTTTCCACAACTTTGCCTACACATGTATCATTCACAATCCCCCAAGTCAAATGACATTGAAATGCCAAGACAAAAAATGGGTTGAGGATCACGCACATCATTAAACCTTTGTAAGCTTCTTCTTCAACTCTACCTACACACATGTAAGATGAAAAAAGAATGTGAATTCATGTATAATTGAAAACATGGACAACATAATACTTTTCTACACATTTTAGATGCTTTCAATTCCAAAATTGGATTCAATTGGCATGACCACAATATGGTGTAAAATTAATCAACAAAACATAAAAATAATTTAGAAGTGGACGAGATTAAGGGAGAATGAACAAAACACAATGATTAAATAAATGAGTATTAAGGTCATGACCAATTTTTTTCAGAATCTCTTGTTGGCAAATTGGTGCCACGGTTTCTTAGGTTGGAATACTCCTTCCTTCTTGATATAACCCAAGTCAATGGGACACCAAAAAAAAAAGTAATCCAAAACAACAATACACCAAGGTTTAAAGGCATTTACACTACATGTGTATGATTAATTCAAAGAGACATAATAACACCCAAATACAAATTTCAAATTAAAACTCAAAGACACAAATGGATTGAAGATCAGTGATACCATAAACAAACCTTCACAAGCTTTTCCTTCAACATTGTAAATATAATTCTTGGCACTGATCCCTTAATTTTTCATCAAAAGCCAAAGACGAAAATGGATTGAAGATCATGACTAAAAAAATAATGTTTCAAATAATGTTCAAAGGCATTTCATACATTCATAAAATTTGTCAACATTAAACCCAAATTTCAAGAACACATAATCAACAAATCATGAATTTAATCAACTTAAACACATTGCCAAAACACATTTTGCAATGCATCAAAACAATCATGATCATGGAATGAACCATACACAATAGTGCTTTAAGCAACCATCCTTGCATTGAAATACATGCCAAAAATTTAAACAAACAACCATATAGTCTTGTGACATTTTCTAACTATCAATTCACTAAGTCCTTTTGTTCTTCTTTGATATGTTCACCTTTGCAAGACTTGATCCTTGTGTTTGGTGTTTAAAAACATTCAAAGGTTTGCATGAATTTTTAGAAGGTCTTTTCCCCTTAAATGGTTGGGTTGTATAATCGACATTTGAAAACCCCTTGCTCCTCAATGCCATTGGTGGAAAATTTACTAGCACCTTCTGAAGTTTTTACAATGGTGACAATTTTGCAAACACATTTGGGACTAAAACTTCATTTGGGTTTAGGTTTTTTTGTTCTACATCAAGGTCAGATTGGTTTGAGTGCCACTTGACACAACCAGATGGTTCATCTTCAATGTCAATTTCAGATTGAAAATCTACACATTCATCCTCTTGAATAACATTTTGATTTGTTTATTGGTCAATAACAATATCCTTATTCTTCAATGTTGTGTTATAATAGGTAGATTGTGATCTATAACCACTTTCAATCCAAGAGTAAGAGACATAACAAGAGGGTTCAACTTGTTTGGAAATATAGTTGATTGTCAATGTTTTCAACCAATAATATTATTGCCACAAGTTGGGCAATCATGCAACCCTTGCACAAATGGGCCACAAAATTCAGAATGGCCACAATTTTACAAATTACAATTAAAATTTTGTTAGGTTCTTGGCATTTACACTGTCCACAATTGAATAACTTTAACTTGCCAACAATTTGTTTTACACATGCAAAGAAAATTTGCATAAATGTGATGGTGTTGAATGACATTGCAAATGTAAGGTTCAATTTCATAATATTATTTACTTAAAAATATATTGGATGGGATATAATTAAAGTCCATTTCAATACGTCAAGGCAAATGGTAGATGGTCGTATGAAGCAAATGTTGCAATCTTTGGTAGGAATTTGATCTAATACATGTTCAATTTGTGGCAGCTTATGTTTAGAACATGGGTTAGAGTTCTTGTCACCTAATTTTGGATTGGGCATATTATGAACTTGACAATAATCAAAAAAATTCAAAAAAATTTAAAACAATTTAAATACTTTCAACTTCCTACCACATGTTTTTATTCAATAAATGGAACTCAACACCAAATTGGTAAAGTTTTTCATTCCCATCAAAAAAGGGATCCAGTTTAGATTTACTATTAATAATCAAATTAATTGCAGAAACTAAGGCATTTGAATGTAACCAATGACCTTTGGAATAGTTCATCACATGTTGTCACCATAGGGTTCAAACATTGAATGACAACTTCTACAATGACATGCACTTGGGCCTTAAGGATTTTCTTTTGTAGTGTTAGTGTATTATGTTTCCTCCCATAACAAAATATTTGAGGTTTTTTGAATTCCAAAATCTCTTTAAAAATTATAATTTTGTTAACAAACCTTGTTTTGATTCAAAATTTCAACTTCCAATCTTGTTACATTATTATAACTGTAATGGATTGTTGTATGTCAATAAATAAAATGATGTCTTCTTAAATAAATAAAAATATTCTAAAATAATTTGGATATTGTGTAAGTGTCCTTTTTTAGTCATATAAATTAAAGGAATCAATTGTCTAAAATACATCTTTTTTCTAGGAATCAAAAGGAATGCATGAAGTCATACAATTGATTTCAAACTTTTTGTACAACAAAAATTTGCCCCGTTCTATGAAAGTACATGTTCATTGGATGAATTTACTGAAAAGCCAAATCATACAAAAATTTCAAAGTCTTGAAATTTTGAAAGAAATGGTTGCAAGGCAAAGGATTCATTTAAAAAATCATTTGATTAAAAAAAATGTTCAATGGGTCCACAATGTTTAACTTTAGATGCAAGTCACATGTGAAGGAAATAATCTTGCCAAAAACATGTTTGGTTATCCATTTAAATTCATTTTGGGAATTTTTGCATTTTTAACATTAACCAAAATACACAACTATGTATGAATGTGAAAGATCACCATTAACACATGAATTATTTTATATTGGACTATTTTATTTTTCTCACTTAAATTTGTTTCATGTAAATGTTATTTGTAAAAAAATAGCTTTTAAAAGTCTTTTTTTCTTTTTTGATACCCCAACCATGAATGGACCCTTATAACCAATCTATAACTTCAAACTTTCTACATCATCACAAAGGGTCCAAATACCAACCAATCTAACATTAGGAGGTAAATCTTATATGTTCATTTTACAACATAACATTGTCCATAAATGTTTAAATGTGAATGTAATTGAGGCAATATCCAGCCAAACATCACCTTGCACTTGAATAATGAAGGATGATCACGACCATGAACACAACTTGAATTATTTCACTTGCAAAGATTAAAGCATCTAGAAGTTTCATTAGGTTTCTGGTAGCAACACATTCATGGTTCTAATGTCGACACTTTACAATATTTGCTTATGTCATGTCTAGGTTTACACCTATTCCAAACAATATCAATTGTTGTTAAAAACTCGAGAATAGATAGTAGAGGGAAAAGAAACAACAAAAACATATACCCAAACAATGTTAAACTTGAGAATACACCATCCAAGGGTTTGGTCTTTACAAATGGAACAATCTTTTGCACAACAATGGAGGTTCTTGAATTTATTTCTCACTAATCCTAACAATGGTTAATCTTTGTAAAGGCTTAAGCATTCAAATCATTCTTCCAATAGTATAATAAGGATTACAAAAAAAACACACCATACAAACAAAAGGGATTGGCACATGAAGTAATTTGTCATTGAAACACAAATGAGCATCACTTACAATTCGTTCAGGACCAAAATCCTCTAGGATCCAACAAAAATAACTTGAACAAAGTTATTTAATTGTTGAGTCAAGATTTCTTTTTAAATTAAAAAACACGGGTTGTAATCTCTTCAAAACATAAGATCTTAGCAAACCTCCCGAGCCTAAAGGCGCTTTGGGGCTAGGGGCAACAACCATCCATGGAGCCAACCTACAATGACGCACTCCCAACTCCTTGTAGGACCCAAGTGTGGGTCCAAATAGAAAACATCGAAAGAAGGAGGAGTCAGGGCACACTCCCTAGCTCACAACATTTTGAGGGGTAGAGGGGTGTGTTGAAGCTTTAGGATGAGACTAGGAAGAGTTGACAAGATTCACTCACTCACATGGGCCTGCACACAACCCACACAAGGTGGTTAGTGCATAGTTTGAGCACCCTTGGTGCTAGGACAAACCACGGGCAACACGAACACACAAAACTCATCACGGCTCGAACTTGGGGGAAGCCATCACCTTCCCCCTTATAGTATACTCTATGGTTGGCCATGGAACCTACATCCAAATGGCTTTTCTCTCCCGAGACTCTTGAGTGGAAGTCCCGAAATCACGCCAATGGGGATTCCTGCGATTTTGGAGCCCCATAACCTTGTAAGAAGACCTCCGATGGAGGTGTGGTCTAAAGCAAAATTGTAGCTCTCGTCGAGAACTTTCCAATAGTATATGGCATGTTGTCTGTAGCCAAGTAAATCGGGTCGATTCCCAACTTTTTTTGGTCGGGAGTCAAATTGGCAATTTGACTCCCAACCCTTCTTTTGGCCATAACTTGTGTTTCAGATGTCCAAATGAACAATGCAAGCCCATTTTAGACATCTATGTTCCAAGATCTTTTCAATAATACGAAGAACACCACAAGCCATTGAGTTTTGATGCCTGAAATTGCTCTTTAAAGTTCTAGGAGTCCATCGGAATTCCATCTCCCAAAGTGGGAGTTGCCTTGGAGTGTGAGTGTTCACTCCTTCACACTCCCTCGCACTTTCTTACACCCCCGGGAATATGTGATGTGATTCCCGGGCTTCCTCTTGGCTCGCAACCTTATAACCTTACAACCCTTTTGCCTTGGTCGCGAGCCCAAAGCTAGGGTTGCAACATACAAGTTGTTTGGTCCATGCACATATCCAGTTTCATCTAGAGATCCTGGAGAATATAAAGATGAAGTGTAAGTTAATGAAGCACAAACCATTTGAAGTCCAAAGTTAAACTTTACTTGAACAAACACAAACATCAAAGTTTTGTGCTTGTGGGAAGCAACAACAAACTAATACATATTTTACTCGTTTGATAAATCTTTGACATCTTTTCCTCCATCACCTTCTATCTCCTATTTCTAAACTTCCTTCCTTTAATGCTAAACTTTGATTACCTTCCCAATAGCACCAACTATTATGTTCTATTGTTTGATAAAAAATGTAAATACAAATGGAATTGAATGAACATACAACCTCTAATGGGTTCTTCAAACCATACCTATACAAAAGGACCACCTCACAAGATTTTGTAATTGTATTGTAAACCAAAAATAATTCAACCCCAAAATAACATTCGTTTCGTACAAGCTTTACTCATAGTTTGCTATTTGGAAGTGCCTACATAAGCATTCCCATTTCAAAATGGAGTTCAACATCATTGTTTGATTATGTCAATAGGAATTTATATTCAAAAAGTTGAGAAATTTTAATAACAATTTATTTTTTCTCATAAGGGTCATGTCATAATTTGCCAACCAAGGGAGATAATTTAATCACCATGTTCATAATTGGCATGGATGTTGGAACACTCACTAAATAGTCCACACAACAACTTTGAGGGTAAAAAATCAAACAATATGAATTTGGATGCCATTAATCATGCAAAACAACTGAAAAGTGGAACACAAATGTCCAACTTGAGGAGTTATTAAGATACTTGCACATGCCAAATTAAGTGCTTGAAACTTCCATTTTATGTTAATCCGTCACTAAATTGTTACAAGAAGCATATTCCTTAAATGGGCCAAATTGGCATTTTTTACATGTTCAATAATTGAGCTATTTATATTGGCACCATTTCTACTAGGACCTTGAGCTAGTATGCTCATTTGTTGGGATCTTTGTGAGGGTCTTAATCCAACTACTCTCCCCACTGGTGTTACCAAATTTGTTTTTTTGGCTTTTAGGCAATAGGGGTCTCACCAAGAGAATGAAGCCAAGGAAAAGAAAAGTAACTAACTTTCAACAAAGGAAATCATTAATTTGGAACAAGAGATTTTGCAAATGACTTAGGATGAATTGTAAGATAAAGAACCTCACAAATGACAATGATGACCCGTTGAAATAAAAAACAACAAATTGTTGTCTCACAATCTCAAAGTTTGTAAATAACTCTTGTAACTTCACCAAACCTATACATGGCATTTATAAGGAACCTAAGACCATACCATGTAGATGGAGGGTAAAGGTTGCTCCATGTGATGGCACTAGTGTTGTTAAGTTTTTTTCATGCTTTGGAAGGCACATTCACAACAAATTTAACATGTGGTTGTTCCAAGGTCAACATTAAAGAGACTCCAAACACATATAACATGATCACACATGCCAAAATGGTCTTAACACCAACTTTGTTGGTCCCCTTTGAGTATAGTGTGTGCATGCAATGATACCTAAACAAGGAGTGGCAAAGCTTCAACTAACAATGAAAGTCTTCAAGAACAAGTTACAGTTGAAAACACATGCAAATAAATGTTGCACATGGGACAATATAAAGTTCAACATTTCAACAAATCATAGACTTCATGCTTTTCATATTAAAATACTGGCAAGACTGATATAAGTCTCTTCAAGTTTTGCAATGAAACAAAATGCCATAACATAATGATCAAAGACAATAATCAAAAGACCTTATTATTTTCAAGGTGTTAGATAAAAAAAAGCCATAAAAGAAACTTTTGCTATAACCACATCAAGATGGTGCACATGTACAATTGAGTGTAGGGTATTAATTCAATGAAGGAAACAAAGATAAAGAAGTTGAACATTTAAGAAAAACATCAAACACCAAGGAAGTAGATCATCTTGTTAATTTTCAATATTTGGAATCTGGATGGACATAATTTTCCAATGGACCATTCATGAAGGTCAACAAATCTATCTACCCCAACAAGACCTCAACCCAAAACTTGTACTATTTAGTCATATTGAAAACTTTTAAATGTTACATTCTTCATTCAAAATCAACACTAAAAAAATGTATGAGGATTTTTCTTATTTGAAGTGTTAAATGTTGCACCCATAAGAATACATAGGTGATGTTGAATTGAACATATGCATTGCCTATTGATTCATTGTTGTTGTATAATATGTTCTTTTGTTGAAAACATGGTATGTAGTTATTAACACCAATGTGATCAACTTTAACTTGTACAACTTCCATTATTTAAGTATAATGGTAATACTAAGTTTAGCAAAAGCTAACATCTAAGAACATGGAAAGGCAACTTAGCAAATAGATAAAAGTTTCTCCACATGTTGAATATCGAATGCAACAATACAAAATAGGCAAAATTGTTAGGAGTGTGTTAAGTTCTTAATCTTCATAAGACTACCTTTCTTCTACAACATCAACCAAAGCATCCTTAACATCAATAGTCATTGAAAACCTCGATTCACCCTTTCATGTGGCACATGGTAGCATTGGAAACTTTGATGCAACCTCAAGGTGGGAATATGCAAATGTTGCCCTAGCATTTGTTACAAGCTTGTACAAAATGTTTGCACTAGTTCATTGGCCTTGCATTTGATGATATCATACACCTTCAAGTATCATGTTTTCTTTGTACCAAATATTTATCCAATCATCTTCAAATGTCTACTGGCACCTATGCAAATGCATGTTGTAAAAAACAACAAAAAGTGGATCACCATTTTCCAATTCATGAAAAATGAATGCAAAATTATCACCCATCTCAACTTTTGCAACTTCAAATTCCAAATCAACATCATCTCCAACCTATGAATAAGAATCAAAAGCCTATGTTTCATTCACCACATTACACACCTACATATTATAGCAAATGAATCATTAACATGGTAAGATCACATGTGACATTGGCTAGGAAAAATGTATTAATTGATCCCCCTAAATTAGAACAATCTACGATCTTGACCAAAATGCAATTAGACATGTGTATAAAAATCAATACCAAATGTAAATTAAGACTACGTCCCTATGATATATTGAAAGGTTCCAATCTCAATAGTTGTGAAGCTTCACATGTGTTTGGGTCTTGCAAAAGTTAGAATCATCATCCATACATTTAGAACAAAAGCAAGCAAGGTGCCTCACATTCAACAAAATACAATCTCCATGTGAAACAAAAGCCATTGAATGCATTGAGTAATAACCATTTTTTTTTGCAATCCCAACATGCTTTTCAATCCACATCTTCAGGTTTCCTTAGGTGAAAGTAGTGTATGACATCCCTCTTAACATTCGGGTAGGCAACATGTTGTTCACTTTGTTTTCATTCATAGAAAGCAACAACATTTGCTGCATTTTCGAAGCATTTACCATCCATTGTCATTTGCTCCTTTCGTATTTCTTATTTCAACACAATGATCATGGACACCTTTTCCATGACCACACCATTTGACAACCATGCCATAAGTGCATGAAATTTTTTTTTTTTGATTGGTACTTGTAACAATTGAATATAAAAAATGAAGGCACCATAACAACTTTAGTTGAATATTCATAATCATAAAAATAAACTTTAAAATGTTTAGGACTGAGGTGAGCAAAGATACCTTGCAATGTGATACCAAGTTTCCTTTGACTTGAATTGAGCTGCACATCCATTTGACCAAACTAGATGTTCATTGTAGTGGAGACCACAATTAGTCAATTTGGACCAATGCAATTCAAAATAATGTTGAACAATAATGTGTCATGTTCAGTATCATAAAAAACATAGTAGTTATATTCTAAAATCAACTTTTTTGCATCTAAATTGGGATTATCTAAGTAGGTAGGATTCCATTGATAATAAATGCACCAATATCATAAGTTGAAAAGAATGTCAATGCATTTATTGTACTTCATTAAAATCCACAAATGTTTAGTTTTCAAGAAAATCATTGATTGACATGACAATTTCGGGTGTGAATGTCTCAAGGCAAGTTTTGTACTATTCTTCTTGGAACTTGGCTAGAAAATAATGCAAGATAATTTTTTGCAACCTTGGTTTTGTGTATGAAAGAAATATTTTCATAATAAATTCCTTGTATTGTACCCTTAGAACTTTGTTATCTATACCTACCCTTGTTTTCCCATGCACAACTTTCTCACTACATTCGCATTTCATCAATTTGTGGCTTGCATTATCCTCTCCATTAGGGCATGTGATTAACATGTCAATTCCACAATCAGGACATTCTCCTTGTAAGCATTTGAGATCATGGAAGGTGGAGTCTTTCATTGGTGGACACAAAATGGATGTCCACATGTCAGTTAGACCTTGAAATCTCATGTAATTAACCTTGCATTCACTTGGGGCATAATTGTAATAAGCATCACATTTGTAACTACAATATGCCATGTGGACCCCTTTTCCCCCATGTCGCATGTTGTTGTAAGTAATTAAAAAAAACACTTTCATTTGACAAATTTTTTTTTATTGACATCCAATAATGAACATCTAGTACAAATTACTATAGATTTGAATGTCCCCCTAGATAAACAAACATTGCACCCATCTGATTGGAATATTCAAGAAAAAGAAATAGGTTAACTTACTAAGGTAATGTTACAAATTAATTGAATGTTTGCCAAAAAAACAAACCAATGCACAAAATCAAACATGAATACATGACCTAGATATTCATGTATGTTTATTCCACTTGAAATCCATGGATGTGTGGGTAGGTACACAACTCTAATTGAACCTCTTTTTAACAACATTTACATATCTATACTTAGACATACTCAATGCAAGAAATTCCCAATGTAGATGAAAGGGTTAATAGTTTGTGACCAAATGTTAATCAATAGAAAAATCAAAACATGAATTTATGATTTGATGCATCTCAATCCCCATAAGTTTGCCTCTAGACCTTTATGAGTAACATGACCAGGGATTCAAATCGTCACTCTTGCAACCTATGATAACTAAGCCGTTTGGCTTAGATTAGGTAGTTTAGTCTAGGCTTCTTGGGCTAAAAGTTCGATGTTTCCTTTTAATCTAGGCCACTTAGCGTAGGTTAGATAACCTAGGTTGTTTAACATAGTTAATTAGTTAGTTAGCTATGTTAAGTT
>Ga0116230_10003551_pt1 | contig 15239 bp, 15 predicted proteins | sample S1TSphfallax_3_FD_88678 | JGI IMG/M metagenome (GOLD analysis project Ga0116230, IMG submission 88678) | Host-associated microbial communities from peat moss isolated from Minnesota, USA - S1T2_Fd - Sphagnum fallax MG | ecosystem: Host-associated > Plants > Peat moss > Unclassified | place... | reverse complement strand
TTCGTCATTCGAATTTTTCGCTGATACGCCGCATGGCATTCGAGGTCGCTTGCGTCGTCGCGGACCGCCGCCCGGGAATGCTCCGCGACGACGCAAGCGACTTCCTTTGCGTTTCTCGCGAGCACGCGAATCCGTCGTTGGAAACAAATTCAATTGCGACCGAAAAATCGCGATATTCCGTCTTGGTTTGGTCATTCGTCATTCGAGTCCGTCATTCGAATTTTTCGCTGATCCGCCGCATGGCGTTCGAGGTCGCTTGCGTCGTCGCGGACCACCGCCCGGGAAGGCTCCGCGACGACGCAAGCGACTTCATTTGCTTTTCTCGCGATCAGGCGAATCTGTCGTTGGAAACAAATTCAGTTGCGACCGAACATCGCCGTATTCCGTCTTGGTTTGGTCATTGGTCATTCGAGTTTCGTCATTGATTCGTCATTCGAGTTTCGTCATTCGAAATTTGTCGCCATTTCGTCATAAACTCAAATCGGCAGCATCCCCGCCGGCAGCCCGGCGGTGGCGGCGAGCTTCTGCATTTCGCTCCGCATCATCTCGCCCGCCTTGGCCTGGGCGGCGGCGATGGCGGCGGTGATCACGTCCTCCAGCAGATCCGTGTCATTCACATCGATTTTCGACTTGTCGATCCGAACCTTGACCACCTCCAGCCGCCCGTTGACCACCGCGGACACCATGCCGCCCCCGGCGTCGGCCGAGACGGTCCGACGGGCCATCTCCTCCTGAACTTTCTGCATGTTTTCCTGCAGCTCTTTCGCCTTGCGCATCATTTCCATCGGATTGCCGAACATGTTTGAACTCCGTAAATCGAACTTATGCCAACCGTCCATGCTCCATCACCTTCTGAAGCACGCGCTCCAGATTCTGAAGGTTGACCGGTTTGGTCAGATGATCCAGCCCATCAGACCGATGCTGATCACCCGCGGGACAGCCATCAGGAAAAAACTGCTTCTTACAAGGCGCATGGGTTGTGGATCTCATGCTCTGGAATGATGCAGCTTCGCTGCGTCGCTGGCAACCGGGGGGGAGCGACCGGCGGAAAAACAGGCAATCGCAGCATTGCCTGAATCTTCGGCATCCGCCAGGGAAATCGAATCCGCGTTTCGCGCGATGTGGATGGGATGGTGCGCGACTCGCTCGCACTAACTAACTTTGCGCGATTGGGCGCTCCCGCCGGGGCGTATTGATCCTGAGCGGAGGTGGAGCCGCAGTCGAAACCGTGGTCGAAGGATCTGGCTGCCAAGTCCAGGAACCTACCCGCGAACCGACCTTCTACCCCGGTCTGGCAAGATCCTTCGACTGCGGCTTGGGCTCCGCTCAGGACCGGAAGAACAACGCGTGATCGCGCAAGGTTATTTTGTTTGTCACATGCCGCTCGCGCCGTTGTGAAGTTTTTCAGCCAGTTGCAGATGCATCTTCAATATCGGTAGCAGCTTCTCAGCTTCGGCCTTCACCTGGAGGTCTACGCCATTGTTGGCCTCGTCCTGATCGAAGGCGATCGTTTCCTTGTGAGCTTTCACCTGGACCTGCTCAAACTCCTTGTCAAAGTCCGGGCCGGTCTTGGATTTAAGATCATCGACAATCGCCTGATGTTTCGAATCCAGCCGGGTCGGCAGGATCACCTGCTTCTCGGCCGCCAACTGCATCACCTCATCATTGGCCTTGGTATGGTCGTCGATCATCCTCTGGGCAAATTCCTTCACCGCGCTGTTGTGGCTCTGCGTCATCGCCATCTGGCTGATCTGAATTTCGGTCAGGTTTGATAGCGTGATCATTTTGAACCAGTCGTTGTCTCCATCGTTCAAGGTCGAGCTGGGGGTTCCGCCCAGGTCGTCCATCGAGGACGACGAACAACCCGCCAGGAAGACCAAAACCGCCGCCGTTGTAATGAGCTGCTTGTACATGGGATTTCTCGTTTTCAGAGCTGGGTGACCGGGGGAACGCCACGACAGCGTTGCGCACAGCCTGCCACTTCAAAGGGGGTATGCAAGACCTGTTCCCAAAAGCAAGCCACATTCGCGGGCAAAAAAAGCCCTGCCGGAGTTAACCCGGCAGGGCCTCAAATTCGCACGCGATTTCCGCTGGAAACCGGCGACAGGATAATCAGCGATAAAATTCGATGATCAGATTCATGTTCACTTCAAACGGAACATCCTCCGGCACCGGAAGCGCGTTGATCTTCGCCGTCAGCTGAGCCGGATTGAACTCCAGCCAGCCCGGCACGTTGTGTCCCGCGCCCTGCTCCATGTTGTCGCGGAGCAGCTTGTGAATCCCTTCCTTGAAGGTGATCACCTGCCCGGGCTTGACGATGTAGCTGTTGATGTCCACCTTCTTGCCGTCCACCAGCACGTGCCCGTGGGCAACGATCTGCTTGGCTGCCCAGATCGTCCGACCGACACCCAGCCGGCGGACGACATTGTCCAGCCGGGTTTCCAGCAGCTGCATCAGCGTGTTGGCGGTGTTCCCCTTGGACTTCTTGGCGATATCCAGAAACCGCCGGAACTGCTTTTCCAGCATGTCATAGTGATACCGCAGCTTCTGCTTTTCGGTCAGACGCACGCCATACTCGGTGTTGCGCCGGCCGCGGAACCCGTGCATACCGGGCAGCGTCAGCTCTTCTTTTGTATGCTTGGGATTGTCGGCGATCGGTACCTGACAACGACGAGACAATTTTACTTTCGGACCCAGATATCGGCCCATGACAGACTCCAATTTCCACCCGGCTCGGCCAAAGCCGTCACCGAGTCTCAGGACATGCGCCGCGACGATCAACCGCAAAAGGAAGGAATCGCCGACTTAAGCGCCGGTACCCGGCCCACATGGTTCTGAGGCATGAAGGCCGGTTCCCCCCGGATCTGGACAAAATGTCCGCAATTCATCGGGGGAGCGAGACAATAGCAGGTTTGGCAGGGAGGAACAAGAGCGGGTCTTTGGAGTGGGGTGGGTTTGACAGGGGCAGGGAGAAACTTCGGGGGCCTGCTAAAGTTTCTCCCTGACCCTCCCAAGGTGCGGCGACAGCGTTCAGGTCGCCCCCCTCCCATGAAAACATTTCGGTTAGCCGCGACGCGAAGCGGAGCGTGCTGGTATGTCCAAACACGCTCGGCTGCGCGTCGCGGCTAACCCATGCGGACTCGTACGGAATTGAAACTTCCATCTCCGTACACTTTCCCTACAATTCGTCATTCGCGTTCATGAGCCGGCGCGACCTGTTAGGGAGGCGTTGGCCAATTTGAATCAAGCGATTCGCGAAGTCTCTAACAGCCGGGGGCGGAAGCCCCGGGCTTCAATACGGTGATACGCTCCGGTTACACTTCGAAAGCCGCAGGATTCGGGAACGTATTCTTAAATGCATGTTAATTCGAGATTTGCGAATCATGAGCCGTATATAGCAATTTTTCGATACGAATTGTGTATCATTATGTATCATTTTGTATCATGTGTGGTTTTTTGGCTCAAAAACGCGGTTTTTCAGGGCGATCTGATGATACGTCGGTCTGGTAACCCCTTGGTGCTGAAGTGCCAAACACCATCGCTCAATCGATAATTATTCGGAACACTGAACATGACACAGAAATTCATCCGCATTCGCGGTGCTCGCGAGCACAATCTCAAGGGCATTGATGTTGACATTCCGCGCGATCAGCTGGTCGTCATCACCGGGTTGTCGGGCAGTGGCAAGAGCACGCTGGCGTTTGACACTGTGTTTGCCGAGGGGCAACGGAAATACATGGAGTCGCTCTCCACGTATGCCCGGCAGTTTCTGGATCAACTGCAGAAGCCCGAGGTGGATGAGATCGAGGGATTGCCGCCGACGATTGCGATCGAGCAGCGGGGATCATCGTCCAACCCGCGATCGACCGTGGCCACCACCACCGAGATTTATGATTATCTGCGTGTGTTGTTTGCGCGGGCGGGCACGCCGTATTGCTGGGAATGCGGAAGGCAGATTGAAAGCCAGACGCCTTCGCAGATTGTGGATGCGGTGATGAAGAATCCGCCGGGGACGAAGGTTGTCATTCTCTCGCCGCTGGTGCGGGGGCAGAAGGGGGAGCACAAGGAGACGTTCGGAGCCATTCACAAGCAGGGATTTGTGCGGGCGCGGGTGGATGGGGAGATGGTGGAGTTGAGCGGGGAGAAGTTCCCGGCTTTGAAGAAGACATTCAGCCACACGATCGAGGCGGTTGTGGATCGGATCGTGCTGAAGCCGGAGATTCGCTCGCGCCTGGCGGATTCGATCGAGACGGCAACCAAGCTGGCGCAGGGGTTGGTCATCGTCAGCATCGACAGCGGGGGGACCTGGAACGACACGGTTTACAGCGAGAAATTTGCCTGCCCGATTCATTCGAATGTGTCGCTGCCGGAGCTGGAACCGCGGCTGTTCAGTTTCAATTCGCCGCATGGGGCTTGTCCGGGATGTCATGGGCTGGGGACCAAGAGCGAGTTCGATCCGGATCTGATTGTGCCGGATGATTCGCTGTCGCTGGAGACCGGCGCGATCGAGGCGTGGCGAAAGCACGGCAAGCGGATGAACATCTATTACAGCCGGGTGCTCCGCACAGTCAGCCGCGATTTGGGCATCGGTTATTCGATGCCTTACAAGGACATCCCCAGGAAGCTGCGGGATATTCTGATGTATGGCACGATCGCCAAGGGGGACAACGACACGGGCATCGAGTTTGAGGGCGTGATCCCCAATCTGGAACGGCGGTTTGAAAACACCGAGAGCGAATGGGTCAAGCAGAAGATGCACAGCTACATGAGCGAGCAGGCATGCGATGTCTGCCATGGAACAAGGCTGCGCAAGGAGGCGATGTGCGTGCGATTGCACACCGATGATCTCCCCCGCGACACGGGGGTCGGGCCCGTGCTGGAGGCGTCGGTCGTCGAAGAATCCTCGACTGCCAAGAGCAACAAGCACGGGCCGGAGGCCCGTGTCACGGGGAAGAAATCCAAAAAGGAAAAGATCACCGAAGCGCCTGCGGAACCCGCGGTCATTTTGCCAGGATATTCCATTGACCATGTCGCCCGGATGACCGTCGACAACGCCAAGCGTTTCTTCGAAACGCTGAAGCTGGGATCCGAAGGCATCAAGATCGCCGAGCCGATCATCCGCGAGATCAACTCGCGGCTGGGGTTCATGGTGGATGTCGGGCTGGGGTATCTCACGCTGAACCGCAAAACCGGCAGTCTTTCCGGTGGAGAAGCGCAGCGCATTCGGCTGGCGACGCAAGTCGGATCAGGCCTTGTCGGCGTCTGTTATGTGCTGGATGAGCCGACGATTGGTCTGCATCAGCGCGACAACACCCGGCTGGTCCGCACGCTGCGGAAGCTGCAGGCGATCGGCAATACCGTCATCATCGTCGAGCACGATGAGGACTGCATCATGGCGGCCGACTATCTGATCGACATCGGTCCCGGCGCGGGCCTCCACGGCGGGAATGTGATGTGCGCCGGCCCGATGCCGCAGGTGCTCCAGCAGACGCAGAGCCTGACCGTGAAATATCTCACCGGGGAACTTGCGATCGTCGCCCCGCCGAGCCGCCGGCCGGTGGACCCGGAGCGCGCGTGCATCGAGTTGAAAGGCTGCCGGGAGAACAACCTCAAGGATGTGAATGTGAAAATTCCGCTGGGCGGACTGGTCTGCATCACCGGTGTGAGCGGCAGCGGAAAATCGACGCTCATCAATCAGACGCTGCTGCCCGCACTCAAGCGAAAACTCTACAGCTCGAAGGTGAAAGTCGGCCAGCATAAGGCCATCAACGGTTTCAATAAGGTCGACAAGGTGATCGAGATCGACCAGAGCCCGATCGGTCGGACACCGCGGTCGAACCCGGCAACCTACACGGGTGTGTTCGACGAAATCCGCAAGGTGTTCTCGCAGACGCGCGAGGCGAAAATCCGCGGTTACGAGATGGGCCGGTTCAGCTTCAACGTGAAGGGCGGCCGCTGCGAGGCCTGCCAGGGGCAGGGCATCAAGGTGATCGAGATGCACTTTCTGCCCGATGTGTCGGTGCCGTGCGAGGTCTGCCACGGCACGCGGTACAACGCCGAGACGCTGGATATTCATTACAGAGGCAAGCACATCGCCGAGGTTCTGAACATGACAGTGGAGGAGGCGGCCGGTTTTTTCGAGAACTTCCCGCAGATCCATCGCATGCTGAAGGCTCTTAACGATGTTGGACTGAGCTACGTGAAGATCGGCCAGCCCAGCACGCAACTGTCCGGCGGTGAAGCCCAGCGCGTGAAGCTGGCAACAGAATTGGGAAAAAATCCCACCGGCCATACGCTGTATGTGTTGGATGAACCGACGACGGGGCTGCACTTCGCCGACATCAACAACCTCTTGAATGTGCTGAATCGCCTGGCTGATCTGGGCAACACGGTCGTGGTGATCGAGCATAATCTGGACGTGATCAAGTGCGCCGACTGGCTGATCGACATGGGCCCCGAAGGCGGCGACGGCGGGGGAACGGTCATCGGCGTCGGCACACCGGAGGCGATTGCCAAGATCAAGGGAAGCCACACGGGCGAATATCTCAAGCCGCGGCTGGAGAATGCGGGGTTACCAATGGCACAGCAGGTGCGGCAGAAGATCGCCTAGATTGCGGCACCGCTCACATTTTGTGATAATTCACTTGACAGGGAGGGCCGATGATCTCAAAATGTAAGCATCGGGTGACGGCATGAACATCACCCGCTTTGACCGTCTTCTCGCGTTTGCCGAGAAGCATGCTGACAGTGCCTCGGCGCTAACCGCGTGGCAATTGACCGTTGAAGCGGCGGAATGGAAAACTCCGGCTCAGGTGCGCGAAACCTACGGCAGCGCTGATCCAAACGTGCCGATCTCCGGCAAACGGCGGGTGGCGGTATTCAACATCGGCGGCAACAAGTACCGGCTTGTTGCTTCGATCAATTATGCCGTCGGCGTCGTGAACGTGCTGCATGTGCTGACGCATAAGGAATACGACAAGAACCGCTGGAAGGAATAGCCATGAGTTCAGTTAAAACGCTGCGTTCGACCGGTATTGCGGTTGCGGATGATTACCTGCTCCTGGTGAAAAAATTTCCCTTGCGCACCATCAGGTCCAAAGCAGAATTTGAACTTGCCGGGAACCTTCTGGATGAATTGGTAGGCAAGGAAAATTTGACGACAGGCCAGCAGGATTATCTGGACGGACTTGTGCGATTCGTTCGCGATTACGAAGCGACGACTTTTCGTGACAAGCTCCGAAAACTCACACCGATTCAGGTTCTTAAGCATTTGATGGAAGAGAACCGGATGAAGACGTCGGATCTGGGCGCAATCCTCGGCTCTCGGGGTTTGGCGTCTGAAGTGTTGAACGGCAAGCGGGCATTGAGCAAAACGTTAATCGCAAAGCTGGTCCGGCGATTTCGAGTCGAGCCGTCATTGTTTTTAGATCTGGCACCAACTGATTAGGGGAAACCCATGCGGAACGACAACGTTGCGGTTCATACGAATCGCTGGGTCATAAAGCTCGAAAAGGAGTCCGGAGAAGGCGGATATTTTTTCGCGGTTGGAATGGAAGGCGAACCACTTGTTTCCAAGCATGTAAACGGTTTGGTCCAACTCTTCGACTCACGCGACAAAGCTGAAAAATGTACAAAGTGGCTTAGAAAAGTTTGAGGGCTCAACATCGAAGAGGCCACTCCTGAGGAATACGTCCATGAAAGCACCGCCTCGCTCTGGCTTGGCCAGAACGAATGGCCTGATGGAGTGAGTGTCGAGCAATCAAAAGAAGGTCGGCTAAACAGTTTGAATCGGGATCGCCAGCAATGAACTGATTGATCGACCGGCAAGCACGATGTTCACGCCTTCACGCTTATCGTGATTTTCCTGGCCTTCAACACAAGGCTTGTACTGTTTACATCCGCAACGTCCAGCGATCCCACACGGTCTGCATTTTTTAGGAGTTGGCTGTTCTGTGCCATGAATCTCTCCGGTGCAGTGCGAAAATCAAAGCGCGCTTTGATCTGTCCATCATGAGCGATCCGGCTTGATTAAATTCTACCCCACGGATACGGTTCGCCACAATGTCCACCCCACCCCTCAAGCACACGCCTTTCCATGATTTTCATGTCTCCGCCGGCGCGAAGCTGGTCGACTTTGCCGGGTGGGAAATGCCGATCCTCTACCGCGGTATCACCGACGAACACAACCAGACCCGCAACAGCGGCAGCCTGTTCGATGTCTCGCACATGGGGCGATTGTACTTTACTGGCAAGGACGTCGTACCGTTTCTGAACAAGGCCCTGACGCGCAATGTAACTGAGCAAAAAGTCGGTCAAAGCCGGTATTCACTGATCTGCAACGAGGCGGGTGGGGTGCTGGATGATGTGATTATTTCAAAGGATCAGAAGAACTGGATTCTGGTGGTCAACGCCAGCAATCGGCAAAAGATTCTCGATCATTTCAACGCGGTGATAAAATCCGGCGGTTTTGAAGTGGAAATGGAAGATCGGACCGAATCGACCGCGATGGTCGCGATCCAGGGACCCAAGGTGATCGACCGGATGGCATCGCTTATCCCGACCGATTCGGTGGATGTGAAATCGCTCAAGCGTTACGGTTTTGAAAGCTCCAGCTACATGCTGATCAAGTTCACCGTCTTTCGCAGCGGTTACACCGGCGAGGACGGTGTGGAAATGATTCTGCCCGCGAAGATGGCGTCGATGGCCATGAAACTGGTCGGCGGGAAAGATCACCCCGGCTCGACCGTGCGACCCGCGGGACTGGGAGCGCGCGACACGCTGCGGATGGAAGCGGGCATGCCCTTGTACGGACACGAACTGACCGAGCAGATCGACCCGCTGTCGGCAGGGTTGGGTTTTGCGGTGGACCTGACGAAGGAATTCATTGGCGCGACAGTTCTGCGAGCCATCGCCGCCGAGGGGCCAAAGCGGAAACTGGTTGGCCTGGAATTGGAAGGCAAGCGCATCGCGCGCCAGGGCACGCCGATCTTGCTGGATGGAAAAGTCATCGGCGAAGTGACCAGTGGCACGCTCAGCCCCACGCTGGGCAAGAGCATCGCGATGGCGTACGTTGATTCGGCACACACAGCCGAGGGCACGGCGCTTTCAGCGGATCTGAAAGGCACACTCAACCCGGCGAAGATCGTTAAGCTGCCGTTTTACAAGCGAAGTTGATTTTCTCGCGCAGGGACGCCGAGGCGCAGAGGACGACAAATAATTTCAACCTCCTTCTCTGCGACTCAGCGTCTCTGCGCGAGAAAAATTATTGGAAGAAAAATATGGATTTACCAAGCGACCGCAAATATCTCGAAACCCACGAATGGTTCAAAATCGACGGCGACACCGCGACGATCGGCATCACGCAGATTGCGGCTGACGAGCTGACCGATGTGACCTACGTTTCACTACCCAAGGTCGGTGACACCATCACCGCCGGCTCGCGCTTCGGCGAGATCGAATCGGTCAAAGCCACCAGCGACATGTACACCGGCCTGTCCGGGACGGTGACGGCGGTGAACGACGCGCTGTCCGGCGACCCCGGGCTGGTCAACCGCGACCCGTACGCGGGGGCGTGGATGATCAAGGTAAAACTGACAAATCCGGCTGAAGAAGGTAAACTGCTGTCATTGGAAGATTATCTGAAAAAGACCGGCCATTGAGATTTGAGGGTAGCTTCACTGGAGCGCCATGGCATTCACAATAAGTTCTGAAACCCAGCAGTTCATCGAAACAAGGATGAAGCAATGCGGGGTTGAGAATAGCGACGAATTTCTGAAGCTGGCTGTCCAGCAGTTCTCTATGGACGCGGTCGAGTATTACGAAGATCTCGACGAGGAAACTCGGGCTGCGATCGAGCGCGCGGATCTGCAGCCGGATATTCCTCAAGAGCAGGCAGAGCAGAGAATCCTCAATTTAATGGCCAAAAAGTAGCGGTGCTGATTGAAACGCTTTCGCATCGTCTACAAAGAAGAGGCGATCTCGGATCTCCAGGCCATCCGCTCGTTTATCGACCAAAGTTTTTCTGGTGACAGCGACACCGTCATTAACGCGTTGGTTTCAAGAATTCGATCACTCGAATATCTGGCGATGAGCTTTCGCGTCCGGCATCCTCGGAAAACACCAGGCCTGTCCATCTACGCCGTTGTCGAGCTTTCCTACGTCATCTATTACCGGGTCGATGAACGTGAAGGCATTGTCAGAATCCAAACCGTGCGCCACGGTGCCCGCCGCCAGCCGCGTCGATTTCCGTAATTGATCTGCTAGAATACGTTGCAACGCCCAGGGTCCTTGCACCCCGGGTTCTTGAACTCCAGCAGTCTTAACCATCCGCATTTTCGAGAGAACATGACCCAGACGATTTCGCCCGAGTTTTCTTCGACCCAGCCCACGACCGACACCGCCCCTGCGCTGTCTCCCTCCGACACCTTCATTCATCGCCACATCGGCCCCAACGCTGCCGAGATTAGGCAGATGCTGGAGCTGCTGGGGTACGACTCGCTGGAGGATTTGGCCGAGGCGACCGTGCCCGCCGCCATTCGCATCGCCCAGCCGCTACAGATCGGCGAGCCGCGCGGCGAGCATGAACTGCTGACCGAGCTAAAAGCGATGGCCGGCAAAAACAAGGTGATGCGTTCGCTGATTGGCATGGGGTATTACGACACGATCACGCCGCCCGTCATTTTGCGGAACATCATGGAAAATCCAGGGTGGTACACGCAGTACACGCCATACCAGGCGGAGATCGCACAGGGGCGGCTCGAAGCGCTGATCAACTTTCAGACGATGGTTTCGGATTTGACGGGATTGCCGCTCGCGGGTGCGAGCCTGCTGGATGAATCGACCGCCGCCGCCGAGGCGATGGCGATGTGCGTACACTTGGGCGATGACAAGAAGAAAACCTTCGTCGTCGCCGACGATTGTCATCCCCAGACCATCGCCGTGGTTCAAGCGCGGGCGAAAGCGCAGGGCATCAACTGCATGACCCGTACCATGGGCGTCTCGCCCATGGCTGACTTCGCAGGCGTAGCCGGCATCCTCGTGCAATATCCCACCACCGATGGCCGAATCGTCGACTACACCGATTTGATCAAACAAGCCCACGCCGCCGGCGCGTTGGTGGTGATGGCCGCTGACCTGCTCGCGCTGACGCTGATCAAATCCCCCGGCGACATGGGTGCCGACATCGCCGTCGGCTCGGCCCAGCGCTTCGGCGTCCCGCTGGGTTTCGGCGGGCCGCATGCGGGCTTCCTCGCCACCAAAACCGAATACGCCCGCAAGATGCCGGGCCGATTGATCGGCCTTTCCAAAGATGCCCAGGGCAACCCCGCGTATCGCATGGCGATCCAAACCCGCGAGCAACACATCCGCCGCGACAAAGCCACCAGCAATATCTGCACGGCACAGGCGCTATTGGCGATCATGGCGGGCATGTACGCGGTGTATCACGGGCCGCATGGGTTGAAGAAGATTGCGTTGCGAGTTCGGACATTAGCCTTGGGGCTAGCCGAAGGACTCTGGAAACTCGGCTACGACCAATTTCGTCATGGCGCTGAAGATGAGCAGATATTCTTTGACACGATCACCGTGCTTATTAAGCCAGGCACTCAGTCAGCTGTGCTCAAAGCGGCTGCCGACAGTGGATACAACTTCCGGAAATTTGCCGGCAATGATCAGTGCGTTGGAATTTCATTGGATGAAACGACAACCATCGAAGACGTTAACAACATCTGGGAAATTTTCGGTGGCAAGAAGGTAAACTTCTCCATCGAAGAGGTTCTCGCCAATCCATCCAATAAGTATGACTTTGAGTTGGATAAGCGCCTCGCCCGCACCAGCGAATACCTCACCCATCCCGTCTTCCACAAATACCACAGCGAAACCGAAATGCTCCGCTACATCTTCAAGCTGATGAGCCGGGATTTATCGCTGGCTCAGAGCATGATTCCGCTGGGCTCCTGCACGATGAAGCTGAACGCCACGAGCGAGATGCTGCCGGTCACCTGGCCGGAGTTTGGGCGCATGCATCCGTTCGCGCCGGCGGATCAGACCAAGGGATACCAAGAGCTTTTCAAGCAGTTGGAAACCTGGCTGGCCGAGATCACCGGTTTCGCGGGCGTGAGCCTGCAACCTAATGCCGGCAGTGCCGGTGAATACGCGGGGCTGTTGGTCATCCGCGCGTATCACGAATCACGCGGCGACCATCACCGCACGGTTTGCCTGATCCCCACCAGCGCCCACGGCACCAACCCCGCCAGCGCGGTGGTCGCCGGGTTGAAAGTGGTGCCGGTGGCGTGCGACGAGCAGGGCGATGTGGACGTGGCCGATCTGGAGAAAAAAGCCAGGGAACATGAAAAAAATCTGGCCGCCCTGATGGTCACCTACCCCAGTACGCACGGCGTATTCGAAGCCCGCATCAAGGACATTTGCAACATCGTCCACAAATATGGCGGACAGGTTTACATGGACGGCGCGAACATGAACGCCCAGGTCGGCCTGTGCCGGCCCGGTGATATCGGCGCGGATGTGTGCCATTTGAATCTGCACAAAACCTTCTGCATCCCCCACGGCGGCGGCGGGCCCGGCATGGGGCCGATCGGCGTGGCTCCGCAACTGGTTCCGTTTCTGCCCGGGCACCCGGTGACCGGCCTGGGAGGCCCGCAGGCCATCGGTCCCATCTCCGAAGCGCCGTATGGCTCGGCGAGCATCCTCACCATCAGCTACGTCTACATCGCCCTGATGGGCGGGGCGGGTCTCACCCGCGCGACGCAGGTCGCCATCCTCAACGCCAACTACATGGCCAAGCGATTGGCCGGGCATTACGACGAATTGTTCACCGGGCAAAACGGCCGGGTCGCGCATGAATTTATTATTGACTGCCGGCCGTTTCTCGCCTCGGCCAACATCACCCCCGAGGACATTGCCAAGCGGCTGATGGATTACGGCTACCACGCCCCCACGATGAGCTGGCCCGTCACCGGTACGCTCATGATCGAGCCGACCGAAAGCGAATCCAAGGCCGAACTGGACCGCTTCTGCGACGCGCTGATTTCCATCCGCCAGGAGATTCGCGACATCGAAGAAGGGCGTGCCGACAAGGCGGACAACGCATTGAAGAACGCCCCGCATCCCGCCACGGTGGTGATGAAAACCGACTGGCCGCACAAGTACACCCGCGAGCAGGCGGCGTATCCGGCACCATGGTTGAAGGATTTCAAGTTTTGGCCGCATGTGGCGCGGATTGACAATCCGTATGGGGACCGGAATCTGGTTTGCACATGTCCGCCGATGAGCGAGTTTTCGGAGTAAATGTGAATGTGTCAGACCCGGTTTAGCGAGCGGCCCGGAGGGCCCCGCGCTGGGCCCTCCGGGCCGCTCGCTAAACCGGGTCTGACGATTGATGCCGTATTTGCGCTGGGCCCTCCGGGCCGCTCGCTAAACCGGGTCTGACGATTGGTGCTTTATTTGCGCTGGGCCCTCCGGGCCGCTCGCTAAACCGGGTCTTTCGTAGTCTGTGATCTGTGGAAATCCCCGTGATCGACTGCTTCCACGAAACGTTCGGCGTGGCGGGACATCTGATCGACGGGACGCTGGTCCAAAAGATGTCGAGACTTTACGAGTCGGTTCTCACTGCGATTGAGAAGGGTAGCGGCCGTCCAGAAGGTTCCGAAGCTTCGGTACAGCCGCTACTAAACCAAGAGTAAGACTGCGTCGTCCGCAGCGTGAATCAGGCAGCCGGGCGCAACTGCGATGCGACCGGGCTTGCAGTTCGGTTGGGAATCAGCGCGGGGAACACGGGGAACCCGGGCTTGGCTGGCCGCTGCAGGAGGAATCGAGCGACGACGATCGCATCGACCAGGATCAGGAACGCCCCGACGCCCAGACCCATCTGGTAACCGAGTTTTGGCTGGTCCAGATATCTGCACCATAGCATGATGCAGCTGGTGCAGATGCTCGCCACCGTGGCGACGATGGCTTCTGCCAGCAGCAGGCAGATCGCCAGCGCGGGAATGCCAATCCATCGGTCTGACCGGGACACGGCAGCTGATGAAGAAACCGTTTTTTCCTGCATCTCATTTCGCATGACAGATCCTTTTGGCGGCTCTGGCCGCCGAACACACCCCAAGGCACCTTGCCAGCAGCCGACACCCGGTTGCTGCCGAAATACATACAGGGGAAGCCGGGCGATCTTGCACGGCAACGTTCAACGCTGTTCGCGATTCTTCAAGGCGAAAAAGAAGCGAAAAATGCGTCGGCAGCAATTTCCGGGGATCACCCTGGAACATCACCGCCGACGCCCTGTTTGCCGTCAAATCTGCGCAGGAACTTGATCTGCAGTTCCCGTCACATGCAGCGCAGCAATCGGGGCAGCTTGTATCGGAAATCCATTTGGGTTCATCCGGCTTTTCCGTATCATGCGCCGATGCCCGAAGACTATGACCTGCTCCTTGCCGCTCTGTCGACCGCCCGCCGGGTGCTTATCACCACGCATATCCGGCCCGATGGAGATGCACTGGGATCGACCGCGGCCATGGCGCTGGGCCTGCGGGCAAAGGGGATCGAGGCCCGCGTGCTGCTGCTCAGCCATTTGCCGAGCAAATATGCGTTTATTTACCGCGAGCTGGGGATCGATCATTTCGATGTGGAAAAAGGGTGGCCGGGCGATTTTTCGCTTGCCCCGTATGACACGCTGCTGGTGGTGGACACGGGCACCTGGTCGCAGTTGCCGGGCCTGAAAGACAGGTTGGCCGGATGGACCGGGAAGAAGCTAGTGGTGGATCACCACCTGACCCAGGAGGACTGGGCCGATGCAAAGCTGGTCGTCACCACGGCTGCCGCGGCGGGGGAGATCGTCGGCAATCTGATGAAGCGCTGGAATGTTTCATTCACCGCGCCGATGGCGAAGGCACTGTATCTGGCGCTGGTGGCGGACACCGGCTGGTTTCAATTCTCAAACACACGACCAGCCACGTTGCGATTGGCGGCCGAGCTGATGGAAGCGGGGGTGGACACCGATCAGCTGTATCAGTTGCTGTATCAAAGCGAGCGACCCGAGCGGGTGACGCTGCAGGCACATGCGCAGCAATCGCTGGAACTGCTGGCCGACAACCGCCTGGCGGTGATGCAGGTGTCGAAGCAGGATTTTCTGCGGGCCCACGCCGCCCAGGGGGACACCGAAGCGCTGATCAATATTCCGTTGCAGATTGGTTCCGTGCTGGTGTCGCTGCTTTTTAATGAACCGA